>CESI01067548.1_pt1 | contig 29152 bp, 24 predicted proteins | sample 356301 | NCBI WGS metagenome assembly CESI01 (sample SAMEA2621423, study PRJEB7988) | marine metagenome | biome: marine biome (ENVO:00000447); feature: deep chlorophyll maximum layer (ENVO:xxxxxxxx); material: "saline water (ENVO:00002010), including plankton (ENVO:xxxxxxxx)" | depth 40 m | reverse complement strand
ACCTACGCATATGCAACTGACGAAGGCTGTTGGTTGGTAAATGAAAACCCCGATCACTTGGTCGAGGCCACCCATGAGACTGTACAGTTCGAAGTGTACGTACATTTGAGACTGCCGCAGACAGGGCAAATCGAGATACTACACGAGACTGAGTTCTCACCTGAACGCAAGTACATGGGCGCTAACATCGCTTTGACAAAATCAAACACCTTGTACGACCAGCTTTGCAGACTATTCCCTGACGCAGATCACTGCGCTCACGGAACGTACTAACCCAAACAAAACCTCATCACGTACGGGCGACCGACTAATCAAAGATTAGTCGAGGAACCTATAACTATAGATTTCGGCGGTCTCTGCCGAGGTCTCTTTTCTGCTGTCCGCAGATAAACTTTGACAGATCGTTCGATGTGTCATATACACTACAACCTGACAACTTAGGAGATTTACATGTCAGTTACTATCAGAAACCTCATACATAAACACAACGCTCGTGATGCACAGCGTATCCTGAGTAACATCATTCGTAAACTCGTAGCAGACGAGGCATGGAAGCCTGTCATCGAGGCGGCGAAGCGTTCGCTCCTCATCAACACCACGCATACTAACTCACGTACAATGAAGTCGGTGAGCATATCACAAATCCTTGACCGTATGTCAGCCCATGCCAATGCTCTGCTTCTCGTAGATGTTTGGCTTGATCGTGGTTTAACCTCAGACAAAGCTCTATGGAAGCTTGTACAGTATTTCGAGGGCGATGATGCTTACGTAGACAGCATAACCTGCTGGCCGTACGCTCCTAGCCAAGAAGAAATAGACCTCGCCTTGGATCACGACATCACTGACCAACTTGACCTGTCTGATGACGTAGAACCTGTTCAAGACGAAGCTACACATAAGACTGCTGATACTCCAACTTCCCCTACTGCGTACGATGTTTCGGCAGACATTGCGGTGGCTGCCAACGTGCTGCTCAAGGCTGCCACGGGCGGCGAGATGGACGACTTGCAAAAGCTACTCGATGAAGTCGTAGACTTGCGTAACCGTCCGACCTCCATACTGCCGCCCAAGGTACAAGCGGACGGTGATATACCAGAAGGTACGCCTGTTCGTGTCAATGCGCTCGACGTATTCTCTGACCGCGATACGTCACCTATGAGTAAGGAAGAGCGTAAGCTGATGAACATGGACATCACTACTTACGTCTGGGACGGTGTTCACCCATTAGTTCCCGCGAAAGATCCTAACTACATCTTCAACTGGTCGCACGTTTCAGACGTCCTTTGGGCTATCGAGAACGGTGACAACTCGTGGCTGACTGGATCAACAGGTACGGGAAAATCTACGTTAGCCGAACAGATCGCTTCGTGGACAGGTCGTATGATCGTACGTGTGAACATGGATAGTGCGATTGAACGCCCCGATTTCGTCGGTGCAATGGCGCTCGTGTCCAATGAGGACGGATCACAAGTCACCATGTTCAAGGATGGTGTGTTGCCGAGGGCCATGCAGTTGCCGTGCATCTTGCTTCTTGACGAGTACGATGCCGTACGTCCCGACATTGCGTACGTTATGCAGCCAGTCTTGGAGGGTGCCCCTCTGCGGCTCTTAGAAGACGGTGGCCGTATGGTTCACCCACATGCTGACTTCCATATCATTGCGACAGCCAACACGACAGGCACTGGTGATAGCTCTGGTATGTATGCGGCGGCGGTCAAGGTTCAATCACGCGCACAGATCAACAGGTTCAGCGTGTTCATCAAGGTGGACTACATGGAAACCCACCGTGAGATGGATCTTATTAAAAAGTTCGCGCCCGATGTGTCACAGCGAGCGATGGGTTTGCTACAGCAGTTCATCGAATACTATCGGAAGGGCTTTACCGATGGGACGATTGCTACACCTATCTCTCCACGTAATACGATCACGCTTGGTCGGTACTTGAATACGTTCGAGGGCAAGATCGGTACGAAAACAGCGCTCAAACGTGCGCTTCAAATGAACGTCATGCTCACGATTGACGAACAGGACGCCATTGCCGTGACAGGCATCATGGATCGTGTGTGTGCGTAATCAATCTTCAATCTCAAACAAAAGGAACATGTAAATGTTTACTCAAACTTCAGTCGCAGGACTTCAAACTGAATTGACTAAGCTATCTAAAATTATGGGTGCCGCACATGTACGTACCACCTTCATGGGTGACGGTGCGTACACTGATGGCAACATCATCAACGTGCCGCATATGGATGTGACTGCGGAGCTTGACCCAGAGGATCAAGCCGCAATGCGAGGCTATCACATCCATGAGACAAGCCACGTAACCGATACGGACATGACGATACTGCAACGTAGAACCGTAAAGGGTAAGCCGATCAAGCGCATCTGGAACGCGTCCGAAGATGTGTATGTGGAGCGTAAGGCTATCGAGAAGTACGAGGGTGCCAAGCGTAGTATCCAAGCGACCACTGAGAAAGTTCTCGCAAAAGAAAACAAGTTCTGGAAAGAAAATCCCTTACGTCAAGCCGCTCGGATCACGAGATGGTGGGATGAGATACCGTACGCGGCGTTGCAACAAGGCCGCAAGAACATGGGGTACGATAGCGAAGCGCTCGATGAATACCTACAAGGTCTACCCAAGCAGTTGAGACGCGAGGCAAGGAAGTACGCCAAGCGTATGGTCGCCGCTGAAAATTCAGAGCAAGCCCTGCGGGTTGCAAGGGCCATGCAAAAACGCATGAAAAAGTATGGCGATGAGTACGACACCCCCGAAGAGCCGCCTTGCGATGGCGATGACGGCGAGCAACCTAACGATGGCGATACCCAACAGACAGAGCAGGAGACTAACGAGGGTATCGAAGGGGAGAACGACGACATCGAGGACGAAGAAGGTAACACCGATGGCGAGGGTGACGACGAAGGTGACGACGAAGGTACGGGAGATACCGACGAAAGCGACGACGACGACGAAGGCGACGACGACTTAGACGACGACACCGATGGTGACGACGGAGACGGAGACGGCGACTTTCCCGACGACGGAGACATCGACGGGGATCTTGGATGCGACGACGACGACGACGGAGATGGTACGCAAGGTACGGGAGATGACCAGGAAGAAGATACTCCCAGGGACGACACCCAGGATGATGGTACGCAAGAGGCCAAGGGTTTCGATCTCGAAGAGGCAGAGAAACGCGCCGACGAAGCGATGAATGATACATTCGGCAAGTACAACTCAGGCGATCTCGAAGTTAAGTCAGAGTTCAGCAACGTGTTCTACCATCACAATGAGTATTGGGCGTGGCAAAAAGTCGTGGCTGAAGAAATCATACTGCCGATGTCTAAGGACATGAACCGTACCGACGAAGCGCGAAGTATTGCAAGGCAGATCCATAGGCAAATCAATGATTGGTGTAGGTCAATGGAGATTGATCGAACCGAAGTCCTTCACGAAATTCAAAAGAATACCAAGCGTCATATGCCTAGCGATCTTAACGCCTACTCAGCAAGACTTGCGCGTATGTTGTTGTCGCAGGAAGAGAGACGCAATGAGGGTGGCTTCAGCTCTGGTCGCATTGATCGGCGGCGTCTCGCTTCTGTTGCGGCTGGCAATGAAAACGTGTTCGCACGTCCACAGATAATGAAGACAAGCGAGACGCGCATACTCATTGCGATTGATGGCTCATCTTCCATGAATGATAGATCCACGCGTATCGCTGTGGATGCAGTGAACACATGCCTTGGTCGAGCTAACGTAAGGTTCGACATAGCGGAATGGGGTGGCATGGATTGGAGCCATGTCATTGATGGCCTCGATGCAGGTGCCAACTTCACGGTACACAAGAAAGCGAATGAGCATTGGAGAAAGATAGATAAGGCTTTCGACTTCTGCCCTCAGTCAAGTGACACACCTTCACACACTGGAATGTTGACGTGCGCCAAGTACATGAGCGCATGGACTGAGCCACGCAAGATACTCTTGTTTCTGACTGACGGTATGCCAAACGGCTACAATCATGGTGAGTGCGAGATGATCAAGCAACTGACAGTCGTGATGGAACAGAACGGCATGGAAGTGTACGGCGTAGGTATCGACGTAGATTTCCCGATGGAAAATTCATTCAACAAGTACGTCGAGTGTAACTTCGACAGCCTTGGTGCAACGATGCTTGGTGGCTTGGAAAAGTTACTGATCGAGAAAGGTCACGCTCATGGGTCGTGATCTTAAACTACCCACCACATTCAAACGAAAAGTCTCACCCAAGTTGAAGCGAGAATGGTTTGCGCTTGCCGATGGTTGGCGACCTCACTCGTGGTGGTGGCACGTGGCGTACGTCATTCGGATAAAACGCGTACGCCACGCTAATGCGGAAAAGATCAAGCGCGTGATGCGCTTGATTGATGAGAAACTCCCACATCTTAGAGAGGATTATACTCGTGGAGCTAATTACACAAACACTTCTCTGCCTAGCTATGAACGTCTATCACGAGGCAAGGTCAGAGGATTTGAACGGACAAGTCGCGGTGGCTGAAGTTACACTGAACAGAGTGAACAGTAGTAAGTACCCAGACAATGTATGCGATGTCGTGTGGCAGAGAAAGCAGTTCTCTTGGACATTGGATGGCAAGAGCGATGTACCCAAGGATGAACAAGCTTGGCGTAGGGCCAAGCTTGTAGCTTGGTACGCAATGGAAAGTGATAGCCGAAAAGTAGTTGGCTACGGAGTGACACACTACCACGCAGATTACGTTCAACCGTATTGGACCACGAGCTTTGAGCGTGTTGCAAAAATTGGAACGCATATTTTTTATAGGAGTGAGACATGAAGATCGAAGACTTCAATCAGGAAGATGTACTTCGCGAGAAGATGTTAGCGTTCGAACGAGCGCAAGCTAAACGCAAGCGGGAAGATGGCAAGCCTCTGCGTGGGCCACTGCCGTGCGATGTACGAGCGAGACACTTAACAGTACCAACGCGAGCGGTGACGCGGCAAACGATTTACGAAAAACTGATAGCCGTGATCAACGAAGGTGAAGCGATACCGAGCAGTGAGTTCGCATACCGTTCGAAGTTAAATTACAATTCAGTTGCAACTTATCTGCGCCAAATGAGCGATCACGGATTACTTCATAGGTTGCCGTGCCAGCATCAACACTATGCGTACGTTTACGTTCTGACTGGCAAAAGAATTTCCGAAATTCTTGAGGAGCTAAATTACTGATGGACTTAAAGTACGTACGCAAAGAGATGTACGTCACCGAGAAAACACCTGCGATAGCCGTCGATGAAGACGGCTACGTACGGTGCGGATTGACGGCGAAGATGAACGACAATGACCTGCTCGTGTTGGGTCTCGTACTTGCGTTGAAGAATAAAGATTGGAAGGCGAAGGTGATTGAACGTGTTCGTACGCAAATGGAAGGCGCAAGCACACCAATGTCAGCAGTCACCCGTGCTTTTGATCTCATAAAAAAATAGCGTGTTAATACTTGTATAGGGGGGCACCCGTCTCGGCCCACGGAAAAAGGCACGGCTATCAATGGCCGTGCCTCTCCTTTAATAAACCGTAGTTGAACAATCTACGGTGCGTGACAGCCAATAAAAGGAGTATAGGCTTCAACGCTGACGTGGTTTACGGCCCTTATGAAACCAAAACGCACTCACGCCTTACGTATTAGGTGGCAAGGATGGAGAACCCTGCCACGCCAATTACAAAACTATAGTTGGGTCAACTTGTTCGGGTCTCACAGCATACACTATGGAGCTATACGGTTTACCGTCAGCGTTGTAAGTTGTGTACTTAGCTTCCACCAGTTTACCATTCTTTAGTAGCGTGACGCACTTGGAAGCAATCTTTTGATAGCACAAAGTTTGTATCTCATTCATGTCCTTGTATCGCACGGATGTGACCGAGAGTATTGACCAGAGTATATCCACGAAGCCCATCGGCTCTACTCGTAAGGTCTCTAGTATCATGTCAGACAACTCACCCTCACCCATGTTTAGTAAAATGCTATACAAATGATCTCTTGCTTCGCGCAAACTAGGTGTGGCTGGTACAGAATTGACAACCTGTTTCGGGGTGTCGGGTGTGACAACTTCCTCAATGACGTCTTCATCATAGATGTAATCTACCATTGCCGAAGCAGGTATTACCTCATCTTCTTCATCTACTAGACTGCTGTCTTGGTGATCAGCGTCGAGCTTGAGGGCGATATACTCTGCTGTGTCAAGCTGTTCTGCGTAGTTCTGTTTGACGGTGGCAAAGTAAACGTCTCCGATCTGGATGTTCATGTACGTTGCCATGTTGACTGGTAAGTAACACGTCTTACCACATTTTGTTTTGCTGTATGCGCCACCTGCTCGTGTCACATACGTAACTTCAATAACTTTAGTTGATGTATTCTTCATTAGTAAACCCGTTCATATTGATGCAAACCTTACGTTTACGGTGAGGTTAAACCCATAAGACGTGACGTCTTTGGGGGTATGAACAGACAACGAAAGAAATGTTTAGGGGGGGAGATGTACCTTAGCAGGGGAGCGCCTTCGTCCACTCGGCCACGTCTCCGTGGGCGGTGATAGCGATTACGCTTTTGATCTGCAAGTAGTATTTCCATATTTCCCAAGACATCTTTCGTTGTCTGATTTAGTTGTGTGGCAGTCACTCCAAAGAGAGAACAGCCGATAGATGATCCTCAAATGTCGTGTTCATGTAGCGCATGACCATCTTCAGATCAGAGTGCCCAAGTAAATCAGCGATCACCTTGGGTGGAGTTCCGTTACGCGCAAGCCGCGTAGCGAATGTGTGGCGAAGAGCATAGGGTGTCTTCGATATTCTTAAAGCGTCAGTTACCTTACGCCAGTGATAGCCAAGTTGCTTGTTCGTCTCAAAGGTTTTTCCTTCAAGCAAGAACGCAAAGTTGTGCGGCGGTGGATCACTACGTGGAATTGTAGCGAGTGCCTTTGCGTTGAGCGGTATCCGTCTTTCGCGGAGTTCGCCGCCAGCGCCTTTGTAACATCCGACCACGACTGTATTGTTTGTAAAGTCTACGTTGTCATAAGATAACGTCATAGCTTCTATTGGTCGTGCGCCAGTGTGTAATAAAAAGTTACACATTCGTCGGATGTCTGGGTGCAACTCAGGAAAGATACTATCAATCTCTTCTTGAGAAAACGTATCAGTCTTGGGCGTACCGTCCTTTGGCTTCTTTAACTTTATGGTGTCGCGGAGTTTCAGATGCGCGGCATAATTTAATACGGCTTGGAGTTGATTTAAGTCACGGCGTATCGTGGCATTTGAATTGCCTTTGTTGACGTGCTTCTCTTCAACGTATTCCTCGACATCATTTTCGTCTAACTTATTGATCTGGTACTCACCAAAGTAATCCGAAAGACGAAGAACATAATCTATCGTAGACTTAGATGCACCAGTGTAAGGTGACTTTAGGTAACGCCGAGCTACCGATTTAAATTTATTCTGAGCGCCGTGACCTCGAAAACCCACACCAATCTTTATTTTACCAGACAACACATCAGCTTCAAACTCTATGCAAAGTTGCCTTGCATATGCGTAATCTCTGGTGCCAAGGGAGTGACGAACGCGCAGACCGTTGTAACTTCCAGCGGCTTGGTACGAGTGACCACCACTACGTTTTTTTACTTTGAATAAGGGCATCTTTATACCCCATTCCTTTTTGGCGGGGCAATCGGGGAGAAAGGTAAATGACGCTGTTCTCCAACCCAATTGCTAATTGTCTTTACTCGGACGCAAGCTTTTAACCGCGTCTTTCTCCGCATCATAATCCCGAAGAGGTTATCCATTTTCCATACATCAGTCCACAAATACAATCCGTGGTGGCCTGTCGTGTAGGCCAAGGAATTTCTTGTTGGTCCTGCATACATTATTTAATTCCTTCCTGTGATATAGGTGTCGTTAAATAAATTGCGGCGTGTGGATCTGGCTCACCTTTCTTTAGGTTGTGCCCCCAATCAATCGGCAACCCACCGCTTGATCGTTGGTAGTCCTCTGGTGTGATCCTGTCCATTATATCACGCATCACCATTGCGGCTTGGCCTCTTGTTTTTGTGCCAACCTTTTTACATACGGCGCGGACGTGTAGCTTTACCGTATTTTCACCTATATTTAAGATGTAAGCGATGTCTTTATTCGCCCACCCTTCGATCAGCAGTTGTGCTGTAACGTGTTGCTTCTCTGTCATTGAGCGGCATAGGGCAAGTTCCGAGGGTGATACAGATTGAGTAATTTGTTGTGGGGAATTGGGGTTGTTCGACAAAAGAATGTTTGTAATGATGTCGAGCTTTGCTTCAAGTCGAGCAATATCATAACGAAGATTTGTATTAGACATGAGGTCATGTTGATCCTTGATAGTTGAGTTTGATAAAGCAGTAGATGTGTCTACTACCTCCCCAATGTAGTGTCTATGATACACCATTGTCAACACCTTTCGTTGTCTAGTGACGCCGAATGGGGATCAACCGTATGAAAAACCTCAATAACTTTTTTTATTTTTATGTGAAAACTATGTTGCCATATCGTAATATGCTATACAATTACCAAACGGTTTGGCTGTCAGCGCCAAGCTACTTGTCAGCTTTACGAAGCAATCTAAGGGCACCTTCGATGTCACCAAATCCAAGGTCGTTAGATTTTCTCGCAACCCATTTTGCATAGGCGTTCCAACAATCTACCATCAATGGCGCGGCCATATGACGGCGATAGCTGTTCGGGTCACGAGATACAGTGAGCCAACCATTGCCTTCTGTCTCACTGATCATTGTGTCAACAGCGTTCCGACTTATACCAAGTTCTACAACAACCTTACTTGGCGTGATAAAAGTTTCATCAAAGAACGCTCCGATATTTAACAAACAAAAATGCCTACGGTTGGAGGTAGACAGTATATATGTCCTCATATCATTATGCGCTGGATCAACAGTTCTTTCTTTACGCAGGTTCGCAAGTTCAAGAGCGGCTAGGCTTTTCGCGTATGCTACATATAATAGCTGTGCTGTGTCATCATATTCCATTCGCGGAAAACTAGACTTTTATTGTCAGGTTTATACCTATCCTTTGCAGATCTTTTGGTGCGTTTCGTTATGTACTATGATGTCTTCTAAAAGACCGCGATCATTTCTTTGCAAGTGATTTGCTATATCCGAGCTACCCATTATCAACGGGGATGTTAGGTCACAATACGTATCACCGCTTATCTTGGCGCACCCAAGGAGCAGCACGGTCAGACAACTCAGTGTCATCAAGGTTGCGTACTTCATCTGATATTTCCTTTTGATCTGTCATGTTACTGATGCGCTTCTCATCAATGCGCCGTTTGATTTTATCTTGACCTCTTGTGACACCTACGGAGTAGATGCCGAGTAAGCCGAGTACGAAGGCCGCGCCAATGAGCGCGTAAAGTTGAAGCTTTCCTAACATATCTTAGCGCCAACCCGCTGCCCATGACTTTAGCCGTTCCTTCATAATGTAGAGGCCGAGTAGAATTGTGAGGCCAGCGAAGGCGAGTACAATATACTGCGCTGTTTGATCGAGACCAGAGAGGGCGGCGGTGGTGGTGCCTACACTGGCGGCAACGGTGGCGGCAGAGGCTTTGACGGTTTTGGATTGAGCGGGGGCGGTGCGTTCTACGGCACGGTTACGTGAGAGATCTTCGCCACCTAACCATTTTTGTACACGGAACCCAGGGCAAGCCTTAGATGATACTCGGTTGTGCCCGATGACCCTCTTCAAAGGTATGGCGTACTGGCCGCGTAACTCAGAAATTAGTTTGTATAAAGAGTTAAGTTGTGCAGGTGTGTAGTGTTCCGTTGCAAGATCGTCTGCGTCAGATCCAAACCCACCAATCAAGCAAATTCCTATATCCTTATTGTGTCCCTTTGCGTGCGCTCCACTATCACCGTACGGCCTACCCTGCACTACAGTTCCATCACGAGCTACGATGGCGTGGTATCCGATCATACGCCAGCCGCGCTCTTCACGATGCCAGCGATCTATCTCTTTCATCTGTTCGTTAGGCGTCTTGTCTGCCCACCATCCCTCTTTCGTAGCAGAACAGTGTACGATGATCCCTTTGTGTGCGACAGTCATAGTTTAAATTCCTTGCGTATAGTTGTTGTCTGATTTTCTCGCGTAAAAAATTCAGGATCTATCTTATATGATATTGGGGGAATGTCGTCCCATGTACGCGCTATGCAAATGTCCACGTCAGTAGCGACGAAGATGAAGACACCTTCGTACGCCTTATCTACTTGACGATGGTTCAGCTTAAAGCCGTACCGCAGTGTTGAGGATGGTAGGTTGTGATGCAGGGGTCGGGCAGAACTTTTGACCTGTACACAGACCATACTTCCGTCAGGCTTTCGTACCCACAGATCGTCTCCTGGCAAGTCTACGTGAGTGGTACGCAGGTCGTGCTTCTCCAAAATATAAGCCGCGAAAAATTCGGCGGCTCGTCCTTTGTAAATGTTTTGTTTATTGCTGATTTATCTTGTACGCAAAAGGTTCTCTAAATGTGAGATGGTGACTTTGGCCGCGCTTAAATCTGATCGAAGCTCTGCGATCTCCCCTAGTAAATGTTCTATCTGTCCAGTCTTGTCGTCCAATTTCTCAGACAAACGATCCACTTGGTACTTCAAAGTGGCCTGATACTCTTGAGCAGCGTTCGTTTTTGTTTTCTCCCTCATGCTTATAAACGACCAGAACCCTGCTGAACCGATTAGCGCGACTGCCAATGTCAGTATATGTTCAAGACCCATCACTTGTTTTCAACACTGCGTGGTGGAGCCTCAAAGGCGTAACCACTCAGTAACTTCCGCGTATCTTTATCCACCTGTATTTCCCTCTTACATTGCATCCCGTACGGTGCGACTGCTGCGACTGCGTAAGTACCACCCTTATCATCGGGACAATGAAACTCGCATACCGTTACAACGGTAGCTACGTTATGTATGAACATCGACGTAACGAATATACCAGCCGCCAAACATGTCACGAGAATATACCTTTATTATTATAGGCCCACGTCACCAAGAAGTAGATGGCACCCAGAAGTAATAGGCTGCCAACTGCTGCGGCAGTACCGTTGAGTATAGCCATACGTGCTTGCTCTTTTTCTTCAGCCTCTTTCTTCTTACGTACGCGTTCTTTACCGCACCAACTTACCCAATCCCCGTACAGTCCTGGTCTCCCATACAACTGCATGTGTGACTTCATTTCTTTGCGCTGCTGGTTCATTTTTTCTAGCGCCATAAACTCATCAATTCCGTCTGCGTTTTTTCCAAACGCCTTTCTCCACACGTTCTTTTCTTTAGAGTTCCCTTGGGCTTTAAGGGTTTCTTCCGCTGTCATTATCTTGCCGAGAGCGCCAGCCATATCAGTGACTTCTCTACCATTCTCAACCATTTTTTTTATCGTGGCATATCCAGCATTTGCTGCACTTACCAACGCCAAAGTTTCAGCTAACACTGACTTGTCCTTTCTCGCGGGTGAAGCTGATGTTGATTACTTGCTGCGTCGAACAACGCCGCCTTTGGTTATAGTTGTACGTGGTGTACGTATAACCTTTTGGTACGCCTTCTTAGCAGCGCGACCTCGTTTTGAATTTGAGCTTGGTTTGCGTCTCATACCGTAGAAGATACGGATAGTTGCTATGCTAGTCGTCCCTTGTAGAAGATTGCATCAAACCTTTTTGTAGCAGGAGAGCGGTGTACATTTCTCGCCAATCTTTTAGCCGCATGATCACGTAGCTATCTTTAAGCTCTTCTCTATTGCGTCGAGTAATTACCACTGGCTTTTCTGGGGAGCCTGTTGTTTTAATGTTTCGCTCTGCTTGCGCCATTGCGTCACGAAAACTTAATCTCTCTACCCGCTTGGCCTCGATGAAAATCTCAGGCGTACCAAGTATGTCGGCCCCGCCTGACTGCGTACCAATAAAACCGCCACCAGATAAAGGTGCCCTTTGGCACCTGTTCTCGTTAAAGATGTGATCGTTAAACCAAGCGGCCAAGTCGCGTTCGTACTTGTCACCTTTGGATTTCTGAGGGTTGCCCACGTTAGTCTCCCTTGAGTATAAAATCTGGTAGCTCAAGCGTTTTTGGCTTTCGATGTCTTAGTTCTTCTTCATCACAGAATACACGAGAAGCGTCAGCCTCTCTGTCGTGACACGCTTCGCACTTGAATTGTTGTTTGGCTCTGGCCTTCGTACACCCACAGCTAATACAAGGCCGCCGCCATTTAGGTGGAGACGGCTTGATTTGGTATTTGGCCCCTGGAAAATACTGAAGGTTTAATCGCATCAGTATTCTTTTAATTGTGTCTACGCAGACTGAGTACCTGTCTGCTAAATATTTGTGTGAATGTTGCTCGTGATTTCCTTTTAGCCAATCAATCTCCAAAGCAGTGAGCTTTGTTTTCCTTGACATCGCTGCGCTAATTGCCTGTTCTGTTCTAATTTTCCGCATGAACATGTAACGTCTATACCACATACACAACTTTTGTAAACTTTTGGTCTGTAAATGTATTGACTTTTTAGCGAAAAGCGGTAAACTCTGAAGCGTTTACAGCGGCCGAAGGCGAACGCGACACCGCCACAGCGGTGTTGCGTGAGAGCGGAGAACGGAGAAGAGTTTACCGAAATCTACGTGAACGAAAAATTCAAAAAAAATTTGTACGCACGTACCGTTTTAGCTGTTGGAGATCCTAGATGAAGCTAAAGTTTCCCTTAGTTCTGCTGTCCATTCTCTTACTGTCGGGATGCCTCGCCCTACCCGATCAGAGATCTCTTGATCCGACAGAGGACTACGTGGTGCGCCCGAAGCATCGACCCAAGGTTTAGCAAAACTTATAGCTCTTTGCTTGGCAGTTCGGGGGCTGATTATCCTGACAGTCTCAGTATCTGGATCGCCAACAAAGGCGATGTTATAGACTGGCTCGTGTGCATCTGACCATTCACGAACCTTACCAAACCTGACCTGCATCATAACCTCTATACGCTCACCCGATGGTACGAGAGAAGATTGGATGTCAGCGAATGGGCTACTTGGGAGATCACCTTCGTATAGACCTGCTTTAACTTCTGCTGTCTCTTTGTCCCAAAACACTTGAGTAACTTTCATCTGGGTTTCTAGCACAGTCAACTGGTTGCTTGACCCCGCTTCTCGACCTGATGCAGTACCCTCGCTTGGTTTGTTTGAGTGATGCAGTAACCACACGACAAGGCCAGCATTGCGTAGCTTTAAGCAAAGTTGATTTATGTACGACCACTGTTCCGCAGAGTTCTCTTGAAGGCCAGGAAAGGCCGAGCGTATCGTGTCAATTACTATGTGCGTAGGGTTCGTAGACTTGATCCATCTCTCAAAGTTTTTGATCCCTGCGTCTGTCAGTAAGTTCATGTCGCGCTCGTCATGGAACGGTGCCCAGATCATAAAGTCGTCACCAGCATCACCGAAGCTGCGCTTGGAACGATCCAGAAAATTAGCTACGTTGGCACGAGAGTTTTCGAAATCAAAGTAGAGAACCCTTGATCTAGCGTTCAAATCGAATGGGCCAAAGCGCTGCTCACCAGAGCAAGCGCTGTACAATAGGTTGCGTACGAACATAGACTTTCCGTGTCCGCTGTACCCAAAGACTTGTATGATAGTTCCGCTTGTTGGAACAATAGGATCGATGTAAAACTTAATGTTATCTACGTATGCTCTTAGCTCATCCAAAGATGCCGTAGTGATAGGCTTAAAGTCAGAAGGTTTATACGTGGGCACAGGCTCGGCTTCTAATCCTGCGTTCCGTATCTCATTTGCTTCGGCACGTTCGCACATCTCACCAACCTTCTCGATTGGATTTTGAAAGAACGCTTCCATAAAGCGGTGCGCCCCATCAAGAAGATCCTGACCACGTTCGCCACTTCCAGCGAGTGAGCTTATATACTTATATAGTCTATCGTCTCTTCCGTTGCTGCCCCCATCAGGAAGCTTGAAGCCAAGTCGATCAATTAACTTTTGGGTGCGTTCCCATATAGGAAGGTGTACTTCTACATGCTCAAGTGACATGCCCTCAAGCCGCCACGTTGCAAAGTCTACGACATTGCTTGCCGTTATCTTTTTAACTATTGGCTTTACATAAACAGGTACATCATCAAGGTCATGTCCTTGCACTATATCCCATGTGTAATTCGCAGACGGTGGCGCGACACAGTATCCCTTACTGCCACGCAAGTCTAAGCCATCTATGATCGGCCATTCGACACCATCGCCAACAATCCCTGCCCTGTTCTTTATCCAATCAGAGCCTTCGGGAAAGCTATAGTAGTAGTGATAGCCCTTCTTAGTACGCACCCGCACAGGAGACTTAGTAAGACCGTAGCTTTCAGCCGCGTCCATCGCCGCTTGATTGTCACAGTCAACTATAACAAGGTTAGATAATTCACCAGACAGAACAGCTACAGAAGCATCAGGCCACTTAGTAAACCAACCGATTACTTCATCTTCAGAGGGTAGCGTTTTACTATCTACGTACTTACCCCACTTTACTGCTGGTACTTTTTCTCCCTTCCTTATTGGTATTATCGCCCAACCCCTGTCCAAATATTCTAGTGCCGCGTCTAGTGTGTTCATCTTTGATCTCCGTGAAGTATTGATCGAGCCTGACATGAGGCCAAGTCTCTTTGATTTTTGACAAGTAAATGGAGCTTACAAAGTTTCTCTTCACCCATCCGTACGGAGTGGTGCGGCAGATACCTAGTGACCTGGCTACGTTCGGTACGCCACCCAAGTCATCAAGAAGTTTCTGTATATTAAAGTGCATTTGTAATTTTTCCTCTTGCATTGCAAAAGGATGTATCATATACACTACTTTAACACAACCTATGATCTGTAAAAAGATCATCAATTTTCAAGGATCACGCTCATGGACGATGAATACGGGGTTATATTCGGTGACAATGTTTTACCCTTAAACCCACCTATAAGAAAAGATCAGCGACTTTATGAAGTAGCATGTGAATACGCCGAAGCAGACCGAAAGGTTGAGTATTGGAAAGAGATTGCCAGCTACCATAAAGAACAACTGCTAAGTGATTTGCCGCAAGATGTTGGCGAACACGAAGTCAAAGCCCACAATGATATGGGTCTGGAAATAACCCTACACGTCAGGGTTCCTGAGAAATGGACGTGGAATAAAAAGTTAGTAAAAGAAATATGCTCGGCTCAAATGTCAAACGCCCATGCGTTGCCCGACTGTATCTCCACCAACTTCACTGTCGATAGAAAGAAGTTCGAAACTGCAAGCCCAGATGTACAGGACGCATTAAGACCTGCGCTTACTATCGAGCGCGGCTTGCCAAGCATAAAGGTTAAATTACTTACATGAAAATTACACCGCTTAAAACAAACGACACATCAATATCCTCTGCCTCTAAGACATTGGTGTATGGTCCGCATGGATCGGGCAAGACAACGCAGTGTGCAAACATGGCGCACCGCTACGGCAAAGGTCTGATCTTATCAGGTGAGAGTGGGCTTAGTTCTATTTCTGATATGGAGATAGACTACCTACCCTTTTCTACCTTTGACCGCCCTGCCAAGGATGGTCAGTATTCTTTTCGTCAACTGATGGAGTACATTAACTCCGACGAATGTAAGAAAGAGAAGTACAAATGGATTGCGATAGATAGCGCAACCGAACTCAGCCAAAAATGTTTTGCTGATGTAGAGCAAGAGCTATCGGGAAGCACTAACGGATTTGAAAAGTGGGGCTTGTATGAGCGCAAGATAACCTTCGCTCTCAAGTGGGTACGTGATCTGCCTATGCACGTTTTGATCACGGCTCTCGCGGCTGAAGAGGACGACGATAACGGAATGACTAACTACTGGCCCATGATGGTGCAGAAGAAAGTTCAAAAACTTATACCCGCTCTCTACGATAATGTGTTTGCCCTTGTCCGCAAGACCTCAGACCAGAACGGAAAGATAGCCGTACGAAGGTACTTGGTATGCGATCAGGTCAACGGTTGGCACGGCAAGACCCGTGATCCACATCGCCGCCTTCAACCTTTTGAAGAGTGTGATGACATCACAGTTCTGCTTGAGCGCATCTACATGAGCGAAGAGCAGTGGAATAAGGGGAAGGACAAGTGATGGCTGACGAACCGTTGGTTATCAATCAGTTCAAGTGGTGCATCAAGTCCAACGTAGATGGTGGGTCTTGGTTATCACAGCACGGTGAGTGGTGTGAGAAAGAAAGCGCGGGTTTCTGGACCGACGATGATCACAAAATGGCGGCACCATTCTACGCGAACGATGCCGATACTGCACGAACCGCACGATGGGTGCCGATATACGATTACATGCGGCACATGTCCGAGTTTGACGATTTAGGTAACTATAAAAACTTTAAAAGAAAGATCAAAAAATGAGTGGATTTATGGGATTAGTGGGGCTTGATTTATCAGGCGTTGCAGTAAAATCAGGCCAGAGTATTCTGGATGTTGGCTTGCACGATGTTAAAATTATGGACGCCAAGGTTGTCCGTAACGACACGAAGAAGATGGCACAGCTTGAAGTATCGTACGCCAACGATGATGGTAAGATTACACAGTGGATCATTGTCTACTATGAGGGTCACAACCAAGCTGTTGAAATCGGACACAGGCAGGTCAAAGAAATATTACTTGCAATGGGTCACGATGGAAATGAGTTTCCTGAGTTCGATGTACTCAAGGGTAAGAACGTATCAATACGCGTAGGCACTGAAACCTACAATGGAAACACAAACAAACGTGTGAAGTATGTTAACCCACCCAGAGGTAAGCAAGCAGAAGGCGATGATGCTGACGCTGCAAAACCTTTGGATGATGAGATCCCATTTTAGACCATGCATCCAGTAGACCCACAAGCTAAGAAGCTGATTGCCGCTATAGACGAGGGCTTCACGAAAGAAGATCGTGGCCCTGCTCGTGCGTACATTGGAGCCAGTATGGCAGGGACTGACTGTGTTGCACAGATGGCCCTATCCTTGCGAGGTTTTCCTGATATAAAAATTGATCCGCAGTTACAGCGTATCTTTTTTGCGGGGCACAAGATTGAAAATTGGGTGGTCTACGATTTAAAGAAACGAGCAGACCTACGGGTGTACGAGAAGGACGATATTACTGGCAAACAACATAGGGCTGAATGGCTCAATGGTCATGTGGTTTGTAATACGGACGGACTAGCAGACTTCGAAGATGGCACAGGGCCGATGATCCTAGAGATCAAAAGCATGAATGATGCCAACCATAAGAAGTTTGTTGGGTATGGGGTCAAGGTTTCACATAGGAAATACTATCGCCAAATGACGATGATGATGGCGATGATGAGGATCGAGCGTAGTTTGTTCGTAGCGTACAATAAAAATAACTCTCAATATCACATAGAGATCGTCCCTTTCGATCAAGAAGAATGGGACACAATGTACGTGAAGATACAAGCTGCGCTTGATGGGCAAGCGGAGCGCATTGCTGACAAACCCGAAGATTGGCGGTGCAAGTCGTGCTTTAAGAGGGACAGTTGTTGGGGAATACCTGACGTGCGCCCCGCTTGTCAGTTCTGCAAACATAGTTTCGCTAATAAATCTGGTGGCTGGACATGCACGATAAGCAATCAAGAGTGTAGTGGCACTTGCGATCAATACGAAATGTTCAGACCAACGCAAAAGGCATAGAGATGATACAGCAAATGGAAACCCTAGCTATGCTTAAAGAAGCAAGGCAGGGTATAATAAGAAAAGAAGCAGAGATCGAAAGTATATTCGAAAGGCTTGAGGCTTTAGAAACTACCGATATAGATGATGTTCACCGAGCCAAGACAAAGCTTCGTCACGAGAAGGAAAGACTTGTCGAGTTGAAGTGTAAGGCCACCGAGCATGAAATTAAACTACTTGAAATGGGATACCCGAAGAATGTCTAAGCTACGAGATCTGCCGCTAGAAGAAGGTAAGCGGTTGATTAATACTGATCGAAACAAAGAGTACGGTGAGCCGTACGAAAACTTCTCTGACATTGCTGCAATGATTTCAGCTATACTTCGAGGCATCTTAAAAGATGGTGAGCGCGTACGTGTTGAGCATGTCGCAATGATAATGATTATCGTCAAGCTTTCGCGTATGACTACATCACCCGACAAGTTTGATAGTTGGGCAGATATAGCTGGCTACGTTGGTACGGGATGGGAAGCGATTGCGGTGGATCGCAAACTAGATACCTAGAAGCTACCACCAAAACCGCCACCGAAACTACCGCCACCTGATTGGCCGCTCTTACCACGAGTGCCAGCGACAGCATCAACGATGCCTTCTTTGGCCCATGATACGCCACCCAACACTGGTACACGCCCGACAATTTCACGCATCGCTGCGCGTCTTTCTCCGTTAGCTGGCTTATCGTCCCACCAAGAACGACCACCTTGCAACACAACTGTTGCATCATTGAAGAGACCCACCGTTGGGCCACCAATAGTTTCAAGTGTCCTTTGCGTTCCGTACGCACCGTTATCAGATTGAGACGCTATGTCGTACGCCAATTCTCCAATGAGACCCAATCCCCCAAGAGCAACCATACCATCGAAGTACCAACCCATAAGCATATCGAGGTCTTCGTTTTCTTCAAAGGCTGTTGTGAGTGTATCGGACAACCTACGTTCACGAAGTCCAAACTCTCTGTTGTCCTCACCGCCACGTCCTTGAATGATGTCCTTAGTTCCAACAGCTATTCCACCCATTGCTGGCCCTGCTACTAGGAGTGCAGCGAGTGGACCAAGGCGGTTGTCAGATTGACCTGCAAAAGCCTTGACGAAGTTGGCCCCACGTTGTGCTGGCGTATCGCCACGGAAAGCCTCACCAGCCACTGTATTGACCAGTCGGGTCATCATAAGCGGATAAGACTTTAACTGCATTGCTATAGCCCCTAGAGGCGTCTGCCCCCACAGAGGTAAGTCGTTAGGGTTAGGCGTGAAGATCATTTGGTTTGTCAGCTTAATCATAGAAGCAGCAAGCTTATTGGCTAGTGGGTGTTCAGCACCAGTAAAGCGGCTTTCCATAACAAGATCCATGTCTAGGTTCTTATCTTTAACGAACTCAGCGAGACCCTCTTCTTGCAAGATGCGCCGAGCAATCCGACCCGCACGAGAGTTAGGACGGTTCCTTAAAACTTTTTGCTGAGACTTGAGGTGTTCGTACGAAACCGAGGCGGCAACGTCTCGCATCATGTCAGTCCAAGGAGTGAGCAAAGTAGAGTTAAAGAAGCCAGTCATAAACTGTGTACTGTCTACACCATGAGCTACCGTAAGCCTTTGGTGTACTGCATTTTCTGTAGCTGCTCCAATATTTCGGATCATGTCACGATACTCAGGCTCTACTGAAAACTTACGCAATGCCTTGGCGTATGATCCTAAATCACCTGTACGTATCAATGGCAGGATCAAGTCTCCCAGGCTCGTAAGAGTTGTGAACCCCAGGAGAGTAACAGCGTTTACGCCACGCAACCATTTGGAAGCGTTCTTACCTGAGAACAATCCATGTACGCCATCAATCGGACGACGCATTGCTGCGTTCATAAAGCCCTGTGCGTGCTTGAGGTTATTATTCGAAGTAAGTTTAGTAAGACCTTCCGTATCACCCAAGGCATTAGCTATGGCATTAGCACGTTTGCGGAAGTTGTTACGCAACATTATTGCGTCTGGATTGTCTGATAACTGATCGCCTAGAAGATCCATAATATTGGCTTCGATCTCCGCAGCAGTCTTGCCGCCTTGCGCCATGTCGATAAGCTCTTTAGCCTTTTGCTCTGACTGGAACTTGTCTTTAATGGGTGCGTAGAAATAGTTATTGTCAAACGTGTTCTCTTTAACGCCATGATCTGATGCGCCAGAGCGTGCCCATGTCGTAGAGATTATCTTATCACTAGACAGTAACGCCCCTATAACTTTACGTGCGTTCATCGGCTGTGCAAGAATAGACATATAGTCGTGATACCCATGCATACCTGCGCCGTACTCAGTCGTAAGGTCAATGCGATGCTCAAGGTTATCTGAATACTTTGTCATCGAAACGAGCAGATCATTCTCTAAGAACACTGCTAGACTGTCAGGTGTATCAAAGTCAGCAAAGTCAGTGTACTCGTCCAGCCTGATTACACGATTATAGTCAAGGTGGTCTGCGCTATCGCCAGCTTTATCTGTCATGCGCTTAAAATTCTGCGCGGGGTTTGATAGTACGCCATCTTCATCAATGATACGCTGCATCATTCTACGTGCTGATTTGTCTGCTAGTTCTTTAGACCCACCACCGTTTCGCTCTGCCATAAAGTATTTTGACATACGACGCATAAACTCTTCGGGATCATTCTCGATCATGTCCTTACGCCAGATCATAGGGAAGTAGTTTTTATCTATGTTACCAACCAGTGCGCCAGCTTCATTAAGACGGCCATTAGCTTGATCTAAATAATCACGAGTATGAGTGTAGGCAACCAACTCTTCTTGTGTAAGAGACGAGACTTTGTTCTTGTTTCTAAGTGCGGAGATAATGCGTACGTGACTGTTGGGTTGTGACATCCTACGTTTTGGTGAGATACCAACAGCGCCGATTGCGCTTTCTATCATCATTTGCGGGCCAGTCTGGAAGTACCGCTTTATGACGCCACCACTGTCAGGAAGACCACGAAGCATCTTGGTGAGGGGAATTAAGAACTTACCCATCTGTGCGTTCGTACGCTCGAAGTGACCGCCGCTGCCGTCTTCAGGTTCGAAGAAGCCCGCAAGCTTTCGCATACCAGACCTAGCCATAATTTTAGCGTTCGTACGTATGGGGTTAAACAAGCCACACTTGCGTATCTCGGCTGCTGCATCTGACGGCATACCCCGCCCGCGTGCTACAGAGATCATAGCTTCTAGTGTACGTGGGGGTACGCCACCATCTTCGAGTTGCTGGGCTGCTTGCTTGAAGATACGTAATTCATTCGCACCTTCCATAGCATCGAGCATTGCCCGCCCATTCGCTGAGTTTGTACGTGCGTTTTCTCCCAGGATAGGAGTTGCGTTCTCAAACACATCGCTTCTTACGCTGCGGATACTGCGTGAGGACAGCATCATCTTGTCGCCACCCAAGGTTATACTTGTAAAGCCAGCCTGTTGAAGAGTTCTTTTGAGCTTGCGTTCGCCACCTAAAATCTCACTCAGGGTTCTTACCATCTCTTCTGCTGAATACACCCCGCGTATATCGTCTATTGCTTGTGCTTGATTTACGGATGTCTCGGAAGACTTGAGGTGACTTATCAGCGTCTTAACTATAGCGTGCTTACCAGTCATTTTGTTTTCAAACATGGCTGGCTGTGTATCCCTGATAAATACAGGTGTACTTGTCGTATCTATGTTTGCGCCAATGTCCTCAAGTTCCTTTGATAAGACGTCATCGAGTGTGTACAACCGATCAATGTGTGCGAAACTGGTAGACCCGTCTATTTTACCCATGTTTATTTTTGCGCGTACGGCTTGGAGCATATCAACTAAGTCAGTGACTGCTTCACGTTTCTCTGCGGGCACAGAAGATATAATTTGAGTACGTGTGTTGGCTACAGTATTGCGAGGGGATACAGATACATAGTTTCCAATCCCAAACGGCCCGTCAGATACACCGCCTGAGAAATGCGGCACTACCTTGTCACCCGTAAACTCACGTATTGCGTCGTATCCTGGGCGCGTAAACGACGTCGTAACTTCATTAGCAAAATCTACGGCGTACTCCGCAGGTACTGCTTCGGAGTATCTAGCTTTGGGGCTGCCCTTGAGGACTTGGCTTTCACCAATCATATCACCGAATACAGTTAAAGGACTAAAGCGCTCGCGGGCTGCTGGATTAGCAATGGTTCCATTAAGAACGTAGGCAAGACCCTCAGTGATTTCGTTTTCCAGATCATCAATAAAGTCTGCAAACAAGTCAGCGTCTTCGCCATCCATAATCTCAGACATTATTTTAAGCTTCGGCTTGGTGGAGTTTACGTCAACAGCCTCTACCATAACGTCGGAAAATAATTTCCCTGGGTTCCCACCCAAAATAGACGCTGCTTTGGAAAATACGTTGCGCGTTGAGTGGGGCACTACCGTTGTGGAGTACAGAGCTTCAGATACGAACGATACGGCTTGCGTAATATCTTCGGTACGTGAGAGATTTGTACTTGCTGCGCGTACAATCTTACGAAAGTTCCCGTACGCAGCTACTTCAGGGGTAGCTGGCAAAGACGTAGCCGACAAGCGTGCCAGTCTTGCCACGATAGTTCTAGCCGTATTTTCTATAGCTGGTGTTCTATGAGTAAAGCCACGCAAGTAATCACGGAAAGCACTGTTTGCATTTTGTGGAATACCGTTTTCAAACTGAGTACCGTGATCTTGATACTGTTCTATAGTGAGAGCTTGGCCCACAGCATCGGATTGCTTACTGGCTTTCTTGTTTGCACGTTGGTTTTTACGCATACGTATCAAGGCTTGAAGTACATTCATTGCCTGTTCTGGCGTAGCGCCAAGACCTTTAATGACTTCCTTATCAGCGCTCAAGGCCATACCCAAAACAATATCAGGTTGCTTGATGTCTATTGCTCGACCCTTATTGCCGCCACCCTTTGCCTTCTGCTTGGATTGCAGAGTATTTAGAATTGCTTGCTCATCTTCAGTTAGGTTTATGTCGTTAATCTTTGTATTTGTTAGGTGGTACACGCGTTTAGCAAGCTTGTTACCAAAGTCAGACGGTGCGCCATCTGCTCCTATCTGTCGGCGGTATTCTGCGAGTGCCTCAATAAGACCGTACTTGTTTGTGTCATCACCCTTGGTGCCCTTAACAACAGTGGTTCCGTTTCGAGCCTTATTGGCCTTGGCTTGTGACGCCATAATCTTATTGAAAGAAGATTTCAGATTGCCACGCTGTACATTCGTTGCGCGTTTAACAGCTTTGAAGATTTTTTGTTTCTCCATAAGCTCGGCAGTTATTCCACGTTGCTCACGCAAAGATAGTATGCTGTCAGATAGCATTGCTTCTGGAATGTCACCAAATTCTACGTTGGTGTAGGCTTCATTTATCTCTTCAAGCTTACCTGTAGAATATTTATTGAGGTTCTTTTCCCAAAGCTCTGCAATTTCTTTCGCCATCTCAGGACGGAAGACACTGCCACCCATTTCAAAGTCATCGCCTAGTGCGCTGACTGCGTAAGAAGTTCTTACAGTAATTTCGTTGATCTGTCTTGATAGCGTACGCATCTTCTGATGACCACCTACGGCTCTGAATACGCCAGAGTAATTAGCAATACGCTGCGCTTCGGAGCTATCAATACGGCCTTGACGAGAAGCGGCAAAGCTTCTCTCTTTCTGTGTCATTGCCATACCTTGAAAAGCGTTGGCTATTTCACTAGCACCCAAAGCCATCTTCTCAGGATCGTGCATCTCTGGGTAGCCATCATAACCTTCTAGGAAAAGCTGCCGCCCCATACGAACTTGATCGTACCGTACGCGTAGTGACTTACCCAATGAGGTGTTCGCATCCACTGGATTTGTGAACTGTACCCGACGCGCCTCATCCTTGTTAGCTATCATCTTGTTAAAGATAGTCTCCATCTCTGGGTCAACGATATGACGGTTTGTCATATGACGCCAAAGCTTCTTAACTATATCGGCCGCTCTCTTAAAGAAACTGCCATCTGCGGTCTTAGCCGCAAGTGGCGCTTCGTAGGTGTGATGTGCCCACAGGGCGAACTGGTTTGCGAATAGCTCACCAGCGTTATGATGTGCGTTTGAAGCGCCCGCAGCTTTATCGCCTTCCCGTACGATAGGTGAGTACGCATCAAGTAATGTACCGTCCACCCGATCAGAGACAAAGCCACCATCGAATTTCCCTTTTTCGTCGTAGTATTTACTGACTGATTGCCAGAACTCTAGCTTCAAATCATACGGCAAAAGGTTTTCATAGGCCCAATGTCCAAGCTCATGCATCACAGTAAAGGACGTATTGATACCAGTCTTTGTACCTAGCTTATCAAGGTTCTTTTCTTGTAAGAAGATTGCGTTGGCGTCATTACCTTTGACAAGCTTGCCATCAATAATATCCATTGTGTTGTCATCAACGGGCCTGACATTCGCATAGTTTGCCGAAAGCCTATTGCTGTAAAGCCCTGCGGTATCTTTGCCAACTAACATAGAAACCGATAGTTCATTGATAGGCTTGAAGATTGGGGCTGATTTATCAGGGACGATTGCCCTCATCATACGCTCGATATGAGAGAATGTGCTGTCGTTAAGGTTGCCTGATATTTTGCGTAGCTGTGCCAGGGACGTCTCGATGTCTACCGTTGGCTTGCGTATGCCATCGGGCGCTTCCTTAGAGAGTACGTGAAGAAACGCAGTAATAGCGTCTAGCCTACGCCCAAACGGGATTTCCATCTCAGTATCGCTAATGTCCATTACGACACGGAACTGCTGTTCCTCAAGCTGCTGAAGTGTTGTGTAAATGTCAGTAAGAGTTGGCTTTGAGTTAATGAACTCATCCATATTTCCTATGAAATTTCCACCGTCAACGAACTTGTGTCCGAGGTACAGTCGATTAACTATCTGTTTGCCTTCGGGTGTAGACGAAAGACGCTTCAAGTCTATCTCTGTTCCAAACGCATCATCAAGCTCTAGTGGCCCACTTGGACCTTTCGCCTGTGGCTCTGGTGTAACTTCAGCTTGCTTTCCAATACTGTTGTTTTGGTCAAGTGGCTCGAAGATTACTTTGAGTATATCCCGATCAGTAGCGCTACTTACTTTTTTACCGTTATGCTCAAGTGGCACGTACCCGATATTAAAGTTTTCTACTTTACCCTTTGGGCCTAGTAGTTTTTGCAAACCGTCGCCGCGCTCAAGTTGCCCTGGCTTTTCTAAGTTGCCAGTATGTGTGAGTACGCGAGGTTTTTGCTCAAGTGTCTTGGGAAGAAGGATTAGTTTCTTACCGTCTTTTGTTGCTGGTACGTCAGGAAGTTCTTGTACGTCAGTTACGTCATTGCCGTTACCGTCTACTACCTTAGTCTTTGCAGGTGGATCAACAGACAGGCCACCCTTACGGGCAAGAGCCTTGGCGGTTTCTACATCAAAGTCAAACTCGTCAAAGTCACCAGTCTTTTCTAGCTTCTTCTCTGCCTGATCTATAAGTTTTTCGAAGTCTTCCTTTACGCTTATGCCTTGCTTGTTGTCATCAATAATTTTGAGAGAACCAGCCTTTTTTAGTCCACTCGCTTTGAGAGCCATGTCCTCACTGGCATAAACCTTAAACATGCCTCTGTTTGGGCTGTCATTCCTTGGCACCCATACGCCATGTACGACTTGGCCTTCAGCAGCGGGGCCACCCCGACCCTTGCCGCCGCCCTTAATCCCAACGACAGGTTCACCAGCACGAGCCGAATAACTGTAAACGGCTTTCATAATACCCTTTTGTGCATCTGCTGATGCTTCAGCTTCTGCCAAAGACCGCTTCTCGTTTACTCTACGAAAGATGCCTTCGCCTTCGTTGACAGTGCGATTGTCGCTAGTTGGCACACCGCGCTTAAACCATTTGGATAGTTTGGAGTTTACTTTCTTTTCGCCTGTCTTGGGGTCAATGTATTCTCTAAACACCCTGCCAGCTAAAGCATCTTTCTCCATTGCCTCGCCTGATTTCGCTGTTCGATCTGCAACCCTGTTAGCAGTAAACTTTAAATCTTCCGTGTTCGAACGAGTTGCAGCTTCCGCTTTTAATCGGCTGACTTCTTCGGCAGACTTTGCTGCGTCTATTGTGGGTAGAGTGTTTTCCTCAAAGTCTTTGATACGTCTACGTAGGGCGGCTACTATCTCTTCGTCCATTGGCGTTGCGTCAGCAGTACCCGCTCTTATCAAGCCGTTTAAAACAGACCGCATTTTCTTAGGGGATAAGCCAGCCTCACGTAAAATGTCGTTAAACATATTGTCGGCAAAGTCACTGATCTCTGATTTTTCTGTGGGTACGTCAGCTTCGATTATTTTTTCGGCTTCGGTCTTACTAGGGTTTGTAAAGTCAGCTTCGTCTTTGCGTATAGGCGTGCTGTCGTTTCTCGCTATAAGACTTTTTACGTACGCTCCTCGACCACTTTTAATAGCAGAGATACGGCCCTCTCTATTAGCTATGAATATCTTAACGGCTTGATTTCCCGCAGCAGTGATCTTGCCATCTTTCATGCCGCCATCTGTTTGACCAAGTATCTTGGATATATCTTCGTCAGTAATTGGCTTATTGTCAGTACCGTTTTTTGCGTTTGCCTTACTGACTTTGTTTACATGGCTGTCAAAAGCTTTTTTGGTTTGTTCTGTCCAGCCACCAGCTTTTGTCTTTTTAAACTTAACAGGCTTGGCATCAGGTATTGCGATGATCTCTGGAATTTTTGGCGCTTCGTCAGCCTGTACTTCCGCTTCAGCTTCATCACCTGTTGTGGTCGCGCTCTCATCTGGATCTTCAGCCTTCGTAGTGTCACCAGCGTCAGCCTCACTTTGTTGTGTGGCGTTCGTAGCTGTGCCCGTATCGGCTTTAGCTTTAGCTTTTTCTTCAGCAGCCCTAGTAGCCTCTGCTCTCTTTGCTATAATATCTTCGTTGCCTAAACGCTCGACGGCCTCGATGTCAGCTTTGTTTATAAGATCGTTAAATTCTCGAAACTTAGTATCGTAACTAGCCTGTATTGCGCCGACGTTACCGCCTTCTTTTTTTGCTATCTCAAGCTGCTTCGCGGTGTTCTCAAGTTCTGTCTCAAGACCTACAGCCTTGTTGACTGCGGCTTGTACGTCAGCACGTTCTTTCTCAATATCAAGAAGATCATTTTCTGCGTCTATGCGTACGTCATCAGGCAACGTATCATCTTTAGACTGTGCTTGAGCTATACGCTCTAAGTCGGAAAGTTCGCCTATACGGCTATCGAGCTTGTCACCCAAAGCCGTACCTTGTTTCCATTCGAGCGCTCTAGCAGCAGGGGCACGCGAAGCTAATGCACCTAATGGCGCACCAATAGCACCAGAAAATACGCCTTCTATGGCGGCTGCCGTACCTATTCGAGAGGCATCGTACTGATCACGTAGACCTTGCTGCATTTGACGGGATTGCTGTAGAGCCTCAAAACCTGCGCCCATACCTGCGCCGACTGAGCCTTCAAGAAGTGCCCCACGTTTGGCCCCTTCTACAGTCGCTCTTTTTACTGCGGCTGATTTAGTTAAGCCCGCAGCCCGACCAGCCTTTGCAACCCTACCTGCTTTGGAAGCAGCGCCCGCGTACGGGATTAGGTTGATGGGATCGAATACTGTCGCAAGGGTATAGTCTTTAGCTTGCTCTAAAAAAGTACCACGTTCGGGAGCGTTCTGCCATGCTTTAGACAGGCGAGCCATAAGAGCCTGGTCATCACCAGCGTTCTTATACTCAAGCATATCTTTACCAGCAGAAAGAAAGTTACTGTCTTTCCAGCGCTGATCTGTGTACCAGTTATCCAGCATGTCAGAAGTCGTAGCAAAGCTTTCGCCCTTGCTATCGTAATACTTTCGTACATCGCCAATAAAGCTTTGATTGTTTACAAGGGATGAGCCAGTAAGGTTTGAGTAATCATTACTGTTGTCATTACCACTGCCGTAGATTTCGTCAAAAATTCCCATCGGGTACTCCATTTAACCTGATCTGGTCAGACTAAATAAAAGTACCCCTCTCAGTCGTCCTTTATTTGACTAAACGCCTACGCATTGCTTCGACAATTCCATCAATTCTGCCCTGTATAGCCAAGCCATAGCCACCTTCTTCAGCCACAGCCATTAAGTCTTGCTTGAAGAACGTAAGCTCTTGTTCATTTGTCGGCTTGTACAAACCAAGCTCTTCGTTACCTAAAAGAAGATTTAGCATGGCGTCGTCTGTTCCTTCTCTCGCCGTAGCCATTTCATTTGCCGCTTTTTGTACTTCAGTTTGAAGCACGGTAGCTTCTTGTTGCTGTTGGGCTTGTAGTTGCTCTTGTTGCTGTTGGGCCTCTAACCTTTGAGCTTCAAGTCTGTCGGCATTTGCTTGTTCAGCGTCAAGAGCCGCTTGTTGGCTGCTGGTAATAGGGGGTTGCGATGCCTCTCTTCTTTTGGCTTCTTCTTCTTTATCAAGGCGTACACGTTCTGCTTTGCCAAGCTCTATGTTTGATATTATTTTTTCCTTAGACGCCTGTAGGGTTTGAGCGTGTTGGTTAAGTTCTTTTTGAAGACCCTGTAAATGCATCAACTCACGCTGAACATTCGCAACATTCTCTGCAAAGTGTTCTGCGTACAAGGGATTTTTCAAAAGGGTGTTGAGGCGTCTTTGCTCCCTAGAAAGCTGTATTTGCTGGCTGTGTAAGGATGCTTGTGTTTGATCTATAAGCTTTATGTTTGTACTCAAGCTCTCGTCACCCGAAGCAACACGATCCGAAAGCTGAACGAACGTCATATTGGTAAGCGAGTTAGCTACTCCAATTACATCATTCATGCTAGTTTTGAGTGTATTTCCTTGGTCAAGAAGTACCGTAGTTTTTTCTGTATCATTAGCATAGCTGTCTTTAAGTACGTCATAGGTTGACGTGCGTACTTCTTCACGAGCCGTTCTATACGCTGTAAGAAACTCCGCTTGTTCATCTACTGACAAGTTAAATACTTCAGACATGTTCGTTAGCTTCTCGCGCTGCAAAGCGAGACTGAAAGCGTCCTGCTCAAGCTGACTATATTGAGAGCCGTTAAAGCCATTGGTCTGAAACGTCGCTACAAAAGCCTTTACCAAGTCTGACCTTTTGATGCGTCCCTGCTCATCAAGCTCGAATTTGTGGTTGCCGTCCGTAAGCAAACCGTTGTTCACCCGTTTGAAAAGTTCGTTCATAAACTCATCCGACATAGGAAAGTCTACACCCGCTCTTAATTCGTCAACTTGAGACATAACGCTTTGTATAATGTTAGCTTTAACAACGCCGTTTGTATCTTTATCTTCACCAATTATTAATGGATCGGCAAGCACTAGATTTGCGTTGTCTATAATCTTTTTAGTATCAAACGAACCACGCAACTGACCAGCACTTGTGT
>CESI01155311.1_pt1 | contig 29434 bp, 25 predicted proteins | sample 356301 | NCBI WGS metagenome assembly CESI01 (sample SAMEA2621423, study PRJEB7988) | marine metagenome | biome: marine biome (ENVO:00000447); feature: deep chlorophyll maximum layer (ENVO:xxxxxxxx); material: "saline water (ENVO:00002010), including plankton (ENVO:xxxxxxxx)" | depth 40 m | reverse complement strand
GGAGGAGGAGGAGGATTTGGTGGCTTTAGTGGTTTTGGTGGAGGTCAAAGAAGATCTAAAGGAAGTAATTTAAGAATTAAAGTTTCTCTGGATTTAAAAGAAATTGTTCTTGGCGTTGAGAAAAAAATAAAAGTTAAGAGAAAAATAAAGGCCGAAGGTGTGACTTTCAAAAATTGTAACACCTGTAACGGATCAGGACAAGTAACAAGAATAACTAACACTATTTTAGGAAGAATGCAATCTTCTAGCACATGTCCAACATGTAATGGTTCTGGCCAAGTTGTTTCTAATAGGCCATCAAATTCTGATGCTAATGGATTAGTTTCTTGTGATGAAACAGTTCTTGTTAAAATACCAGCCGGTGTTGAAGATGGTATGCAGTTAAAAGTTAGTGGAAAAGGGAATGAGTCAACAGGCAATGGTGTTTCTGGTGACCTGATAGTTTTAATTCAAGAAAATGAACACCCTTTTTTAAAAAGAGAAGGTAATAATTTACACTATGATTTATATATTAGTATTTCTGATGCTGTTTTAGGTGTTTCTAAAGAAATAGAAACAGTTACTGGAAATGTTAGAATTAAACTGGAGAATGGAATTCAGTCTGGAAAAATATTGAGACTTCGTGGAAAAGGATTGTCTAGTTTAAATTCGTATGGTGCAGGAGATTTATTAGTTCATATTAATGTTTGGACACCTAAAACTTTAAATAAAGAGCAAAAAATATTCTTTGAAGAGATGAAGAATAATGAAAATTTTGTTCCTTCCCCTGAAAAAGGAGATAAATCTTTTTTTGAGAAGGTTAAAGACATGTTTTCATAATATCTGATTTGTTTTTTTAGTTATTAATCGTTTGATTTTTTATTTTCAATTTGATTATCTTTAATCAATATTTTTCACATGAAAAAATTCATAGAATTTATTAATAAGGAGTTTTTTATCACAGACAATATTAAATTTTCAATAGTAACTATCTTATTAGTTTCTTTAATATTCTTCTCCACTTATTTACTTTTAAAATTAACAAAGAAAATTGCTACTAAGAAATTAGACGAAGAAAGGAAATTGAAGTTTAAGTCTGTTTTTACTTTCTTAAATTATTTTGTTTATATTATAGTTGCTTCTATAACATTTCAAAATTTTGGAATAAATCTTACAGGAATTTTTGCCGCATCGGCAGCCTTATTAGTTGGTGTTGGTTTAGCTCTTCAAACATTTTTCCAGGATATAATTTCTGGTATTTTAATTTTGGCAGATCAAACTGTTCATGTTGGAGATATTATAGAAATTGATGGTAAGGTAGGTAGAGTAGAAAATATTAAAATTAGGACCACAAGAGCAGTAACTTTTGATAATAAAGTTCTTATTATTCCTAACCACAAGTATTTAACTTCCACATTATTTAATTGGACTGAAAATGGAACTGTTTTAAGAGGAAGTGTTTCAGTAGGAGTTGCCTATGATTCTGATGTGGAAAAGATAAAAGAAATTCTTTTAGATTTAGCTAACTCACATCCACACTTGATTAAAAACCCATCTCCGAAAGTAATATTTAAAAATTTTGGAGATAATGCTCTTGAATTCGAATTAATTTTCACTTACAATAACGGATTTAGAGTAAATTTAATAGAAAGTGATATTAGATTTTTAGTTCACAAGAGTTTTAAAGAAAACAATATTGAAATTCCATTTCCACAAAGAGTAGTTCATTTACAGAAATAAATTTTATGTCAAAAATTTTAATAATTGAGGATGAAGAGGCCATAAGAAGAGTATTAAAAAAAGTTCTTTTTGAAGAGAATAATGCTTACAATATCATAGAAGCTCATGATGGAGTTCAAGCAATTGAAATTATAAAATCTAAAAAGTTAGATTTGATTTTGTGTGATATCAAAATGCCTAAAAAAGACGGTATAGATGTGCTTAAATTTTTAATTAAAGATTACCCTGAGATTCCTATTATTATGATTTCTGGTCATGGAGATCTTGAAACGGCTGTGGAATCAATGAGATTAGGGGCCTATGATTACATTTCGAAGCCTCCAGATTTAAACAGATTATTAAATTCTGTGAGAGGAGCAGTTAAAAATAATATTTTTAGAAGAAAAAATAAATCTAATTTAAAAAAAGTAAAAGATTTTAAAATTATAGGTGATTCGTCTGGGATCAAAGATATTAAAGATATAATAGTAAAAGTTGCTAAAACAAATGCTAAAGTTTTGATTCTTGGTCCCAATGGCTCAGGAAAAGAATTAGTTGCAAATCAAATACATCTAAATAGCTCAAGGTGTGATGGACCTTTTATTGAAGTTAATTGTGCAGCAATTCCCTCTGAGTTGATAGAAAGTGAGTTGTTTGGTCATATTAAAGGTGCTTTTACGTCAGCAATAAAAGATAAAGTTGGAAAATTTGAAGCTGCTAATGGAGGAACAATCTTTCTTGATGAAATAGGAGATATGAGTTTATCTACACAATCTAAAGTTCTGAGAGCACTTCAAGAGCATAAAATTCAAAGAGTAGGAAGTGAAAAAGATTTGTTGGTAGATGTTAGAGTAATTGCTGCTACTAACAAAAATTTAAATGAGGAGATTATAAATAATAATTTTAGAGAAGATTTATATCACAGACTTGCCGTTATTCTAATTAAAGTTCCTTCTTTGAATGATAGAGTGTCTGACATCCCGCATTTGATTGAACATTTTTTAAAATTAATTTCTATTGAAAATAATAATAGTTTGAAGTCAATTGATACGGATGCTATAAAAAAATTACAAAATTTTAATTGGACTGGTAATGTAAGGGAGTTGAGAAATGTCATTGAAAGATTAATTGTATTAAGTGAAACATCATTTATTACAAAAGAAGATGTTGTAAAATACTCTGGTAAATAATAATTATGAAAAAATATTTAAAATTATTTATTGTATTAATTGTTTCAAGTGTTTATTCACAAAATGATGAAGAAATGATAAAGAAAATTTTTAATAACACTATGTCATCAAGTATAAGCTATGGCTTGTTAGATCACCTTTCAAATGAAATTGGAGGTAGATTGTCTGGTTCATTAAATGCAGAAAGAGCTGTAGAATGGGGAAGGAATGAGCTTAATAAAATAGGTTTTGACAAAGTTTGGCTTCAAGAAGTTATGGTTCCCAAATGGGTTAGAGGGCCCAAAGAATTTGCGTTAATTGAAACTCAACCAGGAACAACATTTAATGTTGATGTTTGTGCATTAGGGGGTTCCGTAGCTACTCCCTCAGTCGGTATAAAAGCTAACGTAATTGAAGTTAAAACCTTTGATCAACTAAAAGAATTAGGGAAAAAGAATATAGATGGAAAAATAGTTTTTTTTAATAGACCAATGCAGTCTAACTTGGTTAGTACATTTCAAGCTTATGGTGAAGCCGTTAATCAAAGAACTAATGGAGCTTTCGAGGCTGTTAAATACGGAGCGATTGGAGTAATAATTAGATCAATGAGTCTCAGGATGGATGATTTTCCTCATACAGGTGTGATGAGTTATGGAAAATTACCACCAAGTAAAAGAATTCCTGCAGCAGCAATAAGTACTAATGCAGCAGAAAAATTAAGTAATTTACTTTTAATTAATCCAGATTTAAAATTTTTACTCAGACAACAATGTAAACAATATGAGGATGTAAAATCTCATAATGTAATTGCTGAAATAAAAGGTTCAACCTTTCCTGAAGAAATTATTTTAGTTGGTGGACATTTAGATTCATGGGATTTAGGAGATGGATCTCATGATGACGGAGCTGGAATAGTTCAATCTATGGATGTTTTAAATATATTGAATAAATCAGGATATAAACCAAAAAGAACAATTAGGGTAGTGCTGTTCATGAATGAAGAAAATGGGACTCGTGGAGCTAAGAAATATTCTGAAATTTCAAAAAAAAATGGTTTAAATCATATTTTTGCCCTTGAATCTGATGCAGGAGGTTTTACACCTAGAGGATTTTCATTTACTTCTAGTATTGATAAATTTTCATTTATTGAAAAATGGAAAGATTTGTTTGATCCTTATTTGATTCAATCTTTTGTGAGAGGTGGAAGTGGAGCTGATATAGCTCCTCTTGAAAATAGAAATAATGTACTAGCAGGTTTAAGGCCAGATTCTCAACGATATTTTGATTATCATCATGCTGCAAATGATACGTTTGATGCAGTAAATAAACGTGAGTTAGAATTAGGTGCTTTTGCAATGACTTCTTTGATATATTTATTCGATAAATATGGTATTAATTATTAGGATTTGGAAAGTTTAATAGATTTAGATAAAGCTCTTTTTATTTTTTTAAACTCTCTAGGGTCAGAGAGTTTTGATTTTTTTTGGTTACTAATTACTGACAAAAAATCTTCTATTCCTTTATATTTATATTTGATATATTATTTATACAAGAAATTATCTTACAAGAATCTTTTTAAGTATTTGGCTTTAATTATCATATTAATTCTTTTAACAGACCAAACTAGCGGCTTTTTTAAAGACTATTTTCAAAGATTGAGACCTTGCCATGACCAAGATATTAATGCTTTAATAAGAATAGTTAAAGAAGGTTGTGGTGGTTTATATGGGTTTTTTTCAGCTCATGCTGCTAATACTTTTGCTGTAGCAACTTTTTTTTATTTTACTTTAAATATCTATTCAAAAAAATTTAAATATCTATTTTTATGGGCTATAATAGTTTCTTATAGTAGGATTTATGTTGGTGTTCATTTTCCAATTGACATTATATTTGGAGCTTGTTTTGGAATTATTTTAGGTTATTTGTTTTCATTTTTTTTAAATAAAATTTCTTTATAATGTTTTATAGAATTCAAGAATATAAGACTCTTTTTTTAAGGATATCCTTAGCATATTTTTTCTACTTTATTGCTAGAGTTCTTTTTTACTTTTATAATAGTAATATCATAATAATTGATAGTTTAAGTGAATTCATAAATTTATGTTTAATAGGTTTGACTTTTGATACTTCAGCTATTTTATATACAAACGCCTTTTTTATTATAATCTCTTTACTTCCCATAAAAAACAATATGAAACCTACATTTCAAAAAGGAATGTTTTTTTTATATTTTACAACTAATATAATCGCATACGTTACAAATTATATTGATTTTGTTTATTATAAATTTTCACAATCTAGATTAACAACAACTGTCTTTGATTTAATTGAAAATGAAACTAATAAATCAGATTTAATGAGTTCATTTATAGTAGACTATTGGCATGTATTTGTGCTTTTTATTTTTTCTATTTTTACATGGGTTTATCTTTATAAAAAAATAGATTTTAAAAAATCAAGTTTAAATCCACCCCCCTCTTATTATTTTTTCTCATTACTGTGGTTTTTATTTATAATTTTTGTTTGTGTTATTGGGATGAGAGGCGGTATAGGAAATGCAACAAGACCAATTAATATGGTTGATGCTCATAGATTTGTAAAGAAAGGTATTCATGCTGATTTTGTTTTAAATTCTCCCTTTTGTCTAATAAGAACTTATAAAAAAAATCATTTTAAAAAGAAGAATTTTTTAAATAGTAATGAAATAGAATCTATAATTAATCCAATCAAAAAGCTGAACGATTCCGTTTTTTCTAAACCAAATATTGTTTTAATTGTGATGGAAAGTTTTGGTCGTGAATATGTAGGTTCGTTTAATAAAGATAAAAATATTGATAATTATATTAGTTATACCCCATTTTTAGACTCTCTTTCTAAAAATAGTTTGATTTTTACTAATGCTTTTGCAAATGGGAGACAATCTATCGAAGCTTTACCTTCTATCCTTGCTAGTCTTCCTTCATTTAAAGTTCCCTTTACTTCATCACCTTATGCAAATCAAAAAATACAATCACTTGTATCTGTATTTAATGATTTAAATTATTCAACATCATTTTTTCATGGTGCACCTAATGGATCTATGGGTTTTTTAGGTCTATCCAATATACTTGGTTTTGACAACTATTTTGGAAAAAATGAGTTTAATGATAATTCCCTATATGACGGCTATTGGGGAATCTGGGATGAACCTTTTTTAGGTTTTATGAAAAATAAAATAGATAATTTTGAGGAGCCTTTCTTTTCCACTTTTTTTAGTTTATCGTCACATGAACCTTTTAAAGTACCTAAAAAATATGAAAATGTATTTCCTAAAGGAAATGTTGATATGCATCAGGTAATAGGTTATTCGGATAATGCATTAAAAACTTTTTTTAACGCCTCAAAAAAAGAGACTTGGTTTAAAAATACTTTATTTATAATAACAGCTGATCACTGTAATCAGTTTTGGTATCCTTATTATAGAAATCCAATAAACAGATTTGCAATACCCATTATGTTTTACCATCCCAATAATAGTTTTAAAGGTGTAAATAACGAGCTTTCTCAACAGCTAGATATATTCCCGTCAATTGTTGATTTAGTTGGTTACAACAAACCAATTAATACTTGGGGAAGAAGTCTTTTTTCAAATGAACCAAATCAACCATTTTCAATTAATTTTTCCGGTACTGTTTATCGATTTTCTATGAACGATTACACCTTAGTATTTGATGGAGATAAGGTTATAGGGGTATACTCCATTGATGATTATGCTTTAGAAAAAAATATTATTAATAACGCTGAATATTCTGAGGAAGAAAAATATCTTAAAGCTTTTTTTCAAGACTACATGGAAAGAATAATTGAAGAAAAGTTAAATTAAGTTTACTTTATCAAATTTTTAAAATTCATTTTGAATTTATTAATTCTTGGAGCTGATACTCTCATTATGTATAAATTATTAGGATTTTTTTTCTTGTAATCCTGATGATATTCTTCTGCTATATAAAATTTTTCAAATTGTATAACTTGAGTAGTTATTTTTTTAAATAAATTTTTATTTAAAATATCTGATATCTCTTGCTCAATTATTATTTTTTCATTTTTTGACATATAAAAAGCAATTGATCTATATTGATTGCCAACGTCAGGCCCCTGTCTATTTAATGTCGAAGGATCATGGGAACCAAAAAATACTTTTACAAGTGTTTTGAAGTCTATAATATTAGAATCATATACTACTTCAATAGTTTCTGCATGACCAGTTTTTCCGCTAATAACCTCCTTATAACTAGGATTTTCTTTAAAGCCACCAGAATAACCAGAATCAACTTTTATAACTCCCTTAAGATTTTCATAAATACTTTCAACACACCAAAAACAACCTGAAGCAAAATATGCTTTTGAAAGTTCTTGCTTTTCATTTAATATATCAGGATTATTAATTTGAAATATAATAATTGAAATCATTATAAATTTATTTATCATTTTTTTGTTTTAATAGATTAGACACAAAATTATTCCAAGTTAATTTTTCTTTTTTATTTCTAATCTCTTTTTTTATTAAAGTTAAATCAGAATTTAATGCCATTAATATTTTTTTTGCTAAATCGTTTGAATTAGGATTTGATAAAAATCCATTTTTATTATCTATAATATATTCAGAAAGTCCAGAAATATTTGTGCAGACAGTAGGAGTTTCAAATTGAAATGATAAGGGGGTAATTCCGCTTTGTGATGCTTTTTTATAAGGTTGTATTACAAGTTCAGAGGAGCAAAACCAATATTTTATTTCCTGTTCACTAATAAAATGATTTATAAAAGAGATACAATTTTCTAAATTATTTTTTTTTATTAATTTTTTGTATTTAATGATAGATTCATAATTTTCACCAACAATTAAAAGCTTTACATCATTCCTTTTTTTTATTATTTCAGACATCGATTCAATTAAAATGTCTAATCCCTTATATTTTCTGATTAAACCAAAAAATAATAAATAATTATAATCTTTTTTTAATCCAATCTTTTTTTTAGCAATTTGTTTTTTTATTGGTTTACCAAATTTTTTCGGAATTGGATGAAATAAAACTATCTTTTTTTTCGATTTTGAAATTTCATTTATTTGATTGTTTATGTTTTTTGATAATGTGATAATTTTGTTGATACTCTTTAAGTAAATTTTAAATAATTTCTTTTGAAAAATATTTTTCTCATGTGGATATGCATTATGAACTATTCCAATTTTTAAAATATTTTTATTAATTGTATTGTTAATGAATGAAAGGCAGGGAGCCAAAAACGGTGTCCAGTAAGTACTAATAACTAGTTCAGGATTTAAATCATTTATAACTCTTGAATTGTTTATCCAATTAAAAGGATTTATTGAGTTTATTAATCTTTTGGATTTAATATCTTGTTTAGAATTTTCTTTATAAAACTGTGTTCTTCCAGGAAATAATAATGAAGGATATAGTAATTTAAATGATATGACATTTACGTTATGTCCAAGTTTATTTAAGGTTTCACATAGTTCTTGATTGGTGTCTGAAATACCTCCTCGATACGGAAAATATGGACCTATTACAACTATATTCATTCTTTTTTTTTAATCATTCACTAATATCCAATCTCCGTTTTTTAGATGATTTTCAGCTACTTTATATTTCAAGGTTTTTTGTTCACCATTTGAAATATTTTTGATAGTTACTTTTTCATTTCTACCTATTTTTTTTACTTCTCTAATTATAGTTTCAACCTGATCATTTCTTAATGATACATTTTGACCTACTTTTCTGTTTGTAGAAGCTAGTTCATCACTATTTAACACTTCCTCCTTTGATAAATTGAATTTTTGTTTTCTTCGAACTTTTCTATCCTCTCTAATTTCAGAAGGGTCCTTTGAGGGAAGTTCACCTTTAAATAAAAAAGAAATTATTTCTCTGTTTATTTTATCCAACATTGTTTTGAATAATTCAAAAGATTCAAACTTATAAATAATTAAAGGATCTTTTTGTTCATGAACTGCTAATTGCACAGATTGTTTTAATTCATCCATTTTTCTTAAATGATTCTTCCATGCTTCATCAATAATAGCAAGGGAAATATTTTTTTCAAAATCATTTATTAATGTTTCTCCTTTAGATTCATAAGCTAATTTTAAATCAGAAACTACATTAAGAGTCTTTTTGCCATCTGTAAATGGAACCACAATTCTTTCAAAATTATTAGAGGGATTTTCGAAAACGTTTTTAATTACAGGAAAAACTTTTTCAGCACTTATTTTCATTTTTGTATTGTAATGATCATAAGCACTTTTATAAGTTTTAAACACTATTTCATCAGATTCATTTTTTTCAAACTCATCTTGAGTAAATTGAGAGCTTAAGGAAAAATATCTAATAATGTCAAATTCATAGTCTTTATAGTTGTTTGATAGTTTATTGTTTTCTACGATAATTTCTGTTGTATCGTAAATCATATTTGCTATATCAACTTTCAATCTGTTTCCCTCAAGCGCATGTTTTCTTCTTTTATAAACTACTTCTCTTTGTGCATTCATAACATCATCATATTCCAACAACCTTTTTCTTATTCCAAAATTGTTTTCTTCTACTTTTTTTTGCGCTCTTTCTATGGTTTTAGTCATCATCGAGTGTTGTATTACTTCACCTTCTTCTAAACCCATTTTATCCATCATTTTTGCAACCCTATCTGAACCAAATAACCTCATTAAATTATCTTCTAATGATACATAAAATTGTGAACTTCCAGGATCTCCTTGCCTTCCAGATCTTCCTCTTAATTGCCTGTCTACTCTTCTCGAATCGTGTCTTTCGGTACCTACAATAGCTAAACCACCGTTAGACTTAACTTCATCATTAATTTTTATATCTGTTCCTCTCCCTGCCATATTAGTAGCAATTGTTACAATTCCTGCATTTCCTGCTTCTGTAACTATATCTGCTTCTTTTTTATGAAGTTTAGCATTTAACACATTATGTTTTATTTTTTTAATTGTAAGCATCCTTGCTAAGAGTTCAGAAATTTCAACAGATGTAGTACCAATCAATATTGGTCTTCCTTCATTTGATATTTTAGAAACATGTTCAATTACCGCGTTATATTTTTCTCTTTTTGTTTTGTAAATTAAATCATCTTGATCTTTTCTAGCGATTGGTCTATTAGTAGGAATTTCCATTACATCCAATTTGTATATATCCCAAAATTCACCTGCTTCAGTAATAGCAGTTCCAGTCATTCCAGAAAGTTTTTTATACATTCTAAAATAATTTTGTAAAGTAACTGATGCAAATGTTTGAGTGGCATCTTCAATTTTTACATTTTCCTTTGCTTCAATGGCCTGATGAAGTCCATCTGAATACCTCCTTCCATCCATTATTCTACCAGTTTGTTCATCTACAATTTTCACCTTATTATCCATTACTACATACTCTGTGTCTTTTTCAAATAATGTATATGCCTTTAATAACTGATTAAGGGTATGAATTCTTTCACTTTTAATTCCAAAATCATTATATATTTTTTCTTTTTCTTGTACTTCTTTGTCTACATCTAAATTTTTATTTTCAATTTTAGCTATTTCAGTTGATAGATCTGGGAGAATAAAAAAAGTAGAATCTTTACTTTCATTAGATAAGCTATCAATTCCTTTATCTGTTAGTTCAATTTGATTGTTTTTTTCATCAATAACAAAGAAAAGATCCACATCAACTTTTGGCATTTCTCTATTATTATCTTGCATGTAAAAGTTCTCAGTTTTTTGTAACAACTGTTTTACTCCCTCTTCACTTAGAAATTTAATTAAAGCAGAGGTTTTTGGTAGACCTCTAAAAACTTGGTAAAGATAAAAGCCTCCTTTTTCTTTATTTCCTTCAATTATTAATTTTTTGGCTTTGGACAGAACTTGAGTTAGTAACTGCTTTTGCTTTTGAACGATAGAGCTTATTTTGGGTTTTAACTCATTAAATTCATGAATATCACCTTTAGGGACAGGGCCTGAGATTATTAGTGGTGTTCTAGCGTCATCGATTAAAACTGAATCTACTTCGTCTACTATGGCATAGTTATGTTTTTTTTGAACTAAATCTACAGAAGTATGAGCCATATTGTCTCTTAAATAATCAAACCCAAATTCATTATTTGTACCATAAGTAATATCAGATGCATATGCTTTTTTTCTTCCCTCTGAATTTGGACTGTAATGATCAATACAATCAATACTAAGACCATGAAACTCAAATATTGGAGCCATCCATGCACTGTCTCTTTTTGCTAAATAATCATTAACCGTAACTAGGTGAACACCATTTCCTGTTAAAGCATTTAAATACACAGGTAGAGTTGCCACAAGAGTTTTACCTTCTCCAGTGTGCATTTCAGCAATTTTGCCACTGTGTAGAGCAATTCCTCCAATTAACTGTACGTCATAATGAACCATATCCCAGGTTACTTCTTTCCCTGCTGCATCCCATTTATTTGACCAAATTGCATTTTTACCTTCAATTGAGATATATTTTTTTAATGAAGAAAAACGCATATCAGATTCTGATGCTTTAACATGAATTTTAGAATTTTCTTTAAACCTTTTAGCAGTTTCTTTTACTACAGCGAAAGCTTCAGGTAGAATCTTATTTAATTCTTCTTCCACATCCCTAGAGGATGATTCATTTATCTTATCAATTTCTTGATAAATTTTTTCTTTTTCATCTATGTTGTTAGATAGATTTATTTTAATTTTTAGTTCAGATATTAATTTATTGAAAGGCTCTCTAACTAAACTAATTTTATCCTTAAAATTAATAGTCTTATTTCTAAGTTCATCATGGTTTAACAGGGACAATTCATTTTCGTGACTTAAAATTTCTTTAACTATGGATTCAACTTCTTTTAAATCTTTTTTTGATTTATCTCCTACAAACACATTTAATAAAGAATTTATAAAGTTCATTGTTACAAATTAATTACTTCAAATTTAAGTAAAAAAAAAGCCTCCTTAGAGACTTTAAGAAAGTTTTAATTAATCTAATATTCGTCTTCGTTCCATAAATAATCTTCGTCAGTTGGGTAATCTGGCCATATCTCTAATATAGATTCATATGTTTCACCCTCTTCTTCTTCAATCTCTTGTAAATTTTCAACTACTTCTAGAGGAGCACCAGTTCTAATAGAAAAATCTATTAATTCATCTTTGTTAGCTGGCCATGGTGCATCACTTAAATAAGAGGCTAATTCTAATGTCCAATACATAATATATATTTATTAATATTTGCAAAAATAATTTTTAATTCGAATCATCCAATATTTTATGCAAAAAATTAATATTTTTTTTTCTTAGTGAAAGAAAATAATAATATTATGAGAAAGAAAAATAATGAAAATCTATAAATAAAATCTCCATATTTTACATAAAAAGTTAATTCATCGGAAAGATGTATTTTACCATTTATAATTCCTTTTGTATTGTATTCCAGTTTATTAAGTATTTCTCCTTTTTTATTTATTATAGCAGAAGAACCCGTATTAGCACTTCTAGCAATACTTCTTCTAGTTTCTATAGACCTGATTTTAGCATAACTTAAATGTTGTTTGTAACCTTGTGATTCATCCCACCACCCATCATTAGTCATTATTGCTAAAAATTGTGCCCCATTTCTAACATATTCTGTTACGTATTCTCCATAAATAGATTCATAACATATTATAGGGGCCACTTTTATGCCATTATCCATTTCAAACACCTCTCTTTTATTTTGTGTAGCTCTTGTACTTACTGTCCCTCCAAAATCTAATAAAGCATTTCCTAATAACGGCTCTAAAATGTTTTTGTAAGGCATATTCTCAACACCAACTACTAATTTTGATTTATGATAAATTTGAGGTCTTTTTGTTTTTGAAATTAAAAAACTACTATTGTATATATCAACCCATAGACTGTCTCGTACATAATTTGAAGTTTTAGTTTTTTCTTTAAATGAATTATAAAGTTTATAGAACTGAATTCCTGAAAGAAGTTGCGTGTTGTTTTTTTTATTTAAATAATTTTTTAAAATTATAATAAAGCTGCTTTCTTTAAACTTATCAATTAATAAACCTGGACTTTCAGAAAAATATGTTTCTGGTGCTATAATTATATCTGAAGAATAGTTAGTGGAGTTAATGAAATCTTTAAAATCATTAATTATAGAAATATTTGTTTTTCCATATTTTTCCTTGTAAGGGTCAACATTAGGTTGTAATATAGAAGCTTTTATATAATCAACATCTTGACTTTGATTGATATATATAAACATTGAAATTATGATGGGGATGGATAATGACAATATTGAATAGGAAAACCTGATTATCTCAAATTTCTTTTTCTCAATCCAATTTTTATAAACTAAGAAAAAAAGATAATTAACAATTAAAACCCACAGAGATCCGCCAAAAGAACCAGTATATTCATACCATTGAATCCATAATATTTTTTCTGAAAAAACATTTCCAAGATTTAACCAAGGCCAAGAAAAATCCCAATTTAAATGAAATTTTTCAAAGACAATCCATACACATATCCAATAAATCACACTTAATTTAGTTGTTACTTTTTTAGAAATAAAACTGTAACTAGTAAAAACTATAGCCATTAGTAAGCTATTGACTATTATAGCAAAAGACATCCCAAAAAAACTAGAATATACAAGCCACCAGGTAGTAATTGAGTTCCAAATAAAAAAAGACAAATAAGAAAATAAAAATATTTTGATTAGATTATTTTTTCTAATTAAACTCTCAAGAAAAAGTAATGGAACAAAACTTACAAAAATAAGTATGGTAAAACCATGTGTTGGCCAAGAAAGACCAAGCAATAACCCTGACAAAATGCTATAAAAGAGATGATTTTTGTTCAAATTAAAAGGAATTTAATTTATTGTTTTGCCAAGTTAGAAAAAATATAAAAACACATACCCTTAAGTTGTGTTTAATTTTTATGATTTTAAATTGTAATTTTAAAAAATGAAGTTACTTTCTTTACTACCTAATACACTTACTTTTTTAAATCTATTTTTTGGTTGTATTGCCGTTGTTTATGGATTAAATGGAGACCTTAAATCTTTAGCATTATTCGTTTTTTTTGGTTTGTTATGTGATTTTTTTGACGGTTTCACAGCAAGATTATTAAATGTTAAATCTAAAATAGGTGCTCAATTAGACTCTTTTTCAGATTTGGTTACATTTGGTCTTACTTCCTCGGTAGTAATGTTTATTCTTCTCTCGAACTCTTCGTATATAATTGATAGTAGTTCAGATTCTTATATGCAGTTAATTCCCTACCTATCCTTTTTAATTACAATTTCATCCTCCTACAGGCTTGCAAGTTTTAATTTAGATAGCAATGATACCTATTTTATAGGGCTTCCCACACCTGCAAATGCTCTTATGATTGTTTTTTTACCTTTCCTATTTGAAAATAGAATAGTTATTGAATATGTACAATTACTAGATAGTACAATTTTTCTTTTAATTATAGTGATATTAAGTTCTTACCTGCTGGTTTGTAACGTCAAGATGTTCTCTCTTAAGATTAAAAAATTCAACCTCAGAACAAAAAAGTTTTTGTTCGTTTTTATTTTATCCTTTTTACTACTATATATGATATTTAATTTAGCGGTATTTCCTATAATTATTTTAATATATATTTTTATGAGTTTACTTAAAATTAAAGTCTAAGTTTTTCTTTCGAAATTCAAAATTTTTACCTAAATATAGTTTTCTTACCATCTCATCTTTAGCTAAATCTTCTGGCACCCCATCTTTTAAAATATTACCTTCAAACATAAGGTAGGTTCTGTCCGTTATAGCTAAGGTTTCTTGTACGTTATGATCAGTAATTAAAATGCCGATATTTTTGTTTTTTAAGTGAGAAATAATTTTTTGAATATCTTCAACTGCTATTGGATCAACACCTGCGAAAGGCTCATCTAAAAGAAGAAATTTTGGGTCTGTGGCTAAAGCTCTAGCAATTTCAGTTCTTCTTCTCTCTCCTCCAGATAATAAATCTCCTCTGTTTTTTCTTATTTTTTGTAATCCAAACTCACTTAATAATTTTTCCATTTTATTTAACTGATCCTCTTTACTCAATTTGGTAAGTTCTAAAACAGCTTTAATGTTGTCCTCGACTGAAAGTTTTCTAAAAACTGATGGTTCCTGTGCTAAATATCCAATTCCTTTTTGAGCTCTCAAGTACATTGGAAACTTAGTAATATCGTAATTATCAATTGTTATTGTTCCACTATCGGCTTTTATTAACCCAACTATCATATAAAATGATGTAGTTTTTCCAGCACCATTAGGGCCTAATAGTCCAATAATTTCACCTTGTTTAATTTCAATAGAAATATCATTAACTACTTTTCTTCCTTTATAAGATTTAAATATGTTATTAGCCTTTAATTTCATATGTTAAAAATAATATTATTTTTTTTCTTTTCTCAATACAAACTTAGATATATAAATACTAATCTGATATAAAATAACAATTGGAATAGCGACTATGATTTGACTTGCTATATCTGGTGGAGTGATTATAGCTGAAAGAACTAAAACAAGAACCAAAGCAAATTTTCGGTATTTTACCATTATTTCTGGTGTTACTAGTCCAATTTTAGTCAAAAAATATATTATAATCGGTAATTCAAAAATTAAACCAGAAGCTATTACGGATGCTCTTATTAATCCGACATAACTATCTAAGTCAAAATCATTAAAAATTTCATTACTTACGCTATATGAACCTAGAAAATTTATTGATAATGGAGTAACTATATAGTATCCAAATAAAACTCCAATAAAAAACAAGAGTGAAGAGATAAAAATAAAACCTCTTGCGTTCTTTTTTTCATTTAAGTATAATCCAGGGCTTATAAAGCTCCAGAATTGATAAATCACATATGGAAATGCAATAATAAATCCAGATGTGATAGACACCCAAATGTGAGCGGAAAATTGTCCAGACATAGTTCTGCTTTGAATTCTAAAAGGCATTTCACTAATACAAAAACTTTCATCTAAACCAATACTTTTTGAGATTTTACATAAAATATCATATGTAAAAAAATCTATATTTTTAGGGCCAAAAAGAACTTGATTAAAAATAAAATCTTTAGCAATAAATGCAATACTAGCAGCTATAAGTATTGCAAAAACTGATCTAATTAGATGCCACCTTAAGTCTTCAAGATGATCTAAAAAAGACATTTCATCTATAATAGGTTTTTTCATTAAGAAATTCCTTCGTTAAGAATGTTATGCAGATGAACAATCCCAATATATTTTTTTTCATCCTCTACAATAAGTTGGGTAATCTTATTAGAATTCATAATTTTTAAAGCGTCTGATGCTAAAATTTCTGAATTAATTTTTATAGGAAATTTAGTCATTAAGTCCGATGCTTTAATTGATTTTAAATCAATATTTTTTAAAAAAAATCTTCTTAAATCACCATCTGTAATTATTCCTACAGCTGTTTCATTATTCATTACAGCTGTAGCGCCCAACATTTTTCTTGAAATTTCGTTCACAACATTATTGAATTCATCATTCAAGTCGACTTGAGGCTTAAGATTTTTAGCAACTAAATCTTTGATTTTAAGGTGAAGTTTTTTTCCTAAAGAACCTCCAGGATGAAATTTAGCAAAATCATTTTTTTTAAAACCTTTAAGTTCTGAAAGGCAAATTGCAAGAGCATCTCCAACGACAAGTTGAGCTGTTGTACTGGTGGTTGGTGCCAGATTATTTGGACAAGCTTCTTTTTTAATAAAACTATTTAAAAAATAATCACAATTTTTTACCAAAAAAGAATTTTCATTTGATGATATCGCAATAAGTTTAACTTCATTATTTTTTAAAAAAGGGAAAAGATTTTTAATTTCAGCTGTATTTCCACTTTTAGAAATTAAAACAATAACATCATTTTTTTGTACAATACCTAAATCACCATGAACAGCTTCTGATGCATGCATAAAAACAGATGGTGTGCCAGTTGAATTTAATGTAGCTACAATTTTCATCCCGATTATTGCACTTTTACCAATCCCAGTAACTATAACTCTTCCTTCTGATGAATTTATTAACTCCACAGCATTTTTGAAATCTTCGTTAATAAAATTAGATAATTCTAAAATAGAGTTGCCCTGATTTTTAATGCTGTTTTTTGCAGTTTGAATTATGTCGAATTTTGAATCCAAAATAGTTTTTTTAATAATCTTTTAATACTATATTTAATAAGCAAATGTACAAAATACCTTTTAGGAAAGTAAATGAAGTTAGATCTAGATTTAAAAAAAGAATTAAAATCTGTATTTGGTTTTTCAAATTTTAAAGGAGACCAAGAGATAATTATCCAAACTGTTTTAAATAGAAAATGTGCAATGGTAATCATGCCAACAGGAGCAGGAAAATCATTATGTTTTCAGTTACCAGCTTTATTGTCTGAAGGAATGGCATTAGTGGTTTCACCTTTAATAGCTTTAATGAAGAATCAAGTAGATGTTATTAGAGGAATTTCATCTGATGACGGAATTGCTCATGTATTGAATTCATCTTTAAATAATACTCAAATTCAAAATGTTAAAAATGATATTTCTAATGGAATCACTAAATTATTATATGTCGCTCCGGAATCTTTAGCTAAAGAGAATTATATTGAGTTTTTAAGTAAATCTAAAATATCTTTTTTAGCTGTAGATGAAGCACATTGTATTTCAGAATGGGGACACGATTTTAGACCAGAGTATAGAAATTTATATGATATAGTTAATAAAATTCAAAAAGGTATTCCGATTATAGCACTAACAGCTACAGCAACACCAAAAGTAAAAGATGATATTATCAAAAATTTGGGAATTGAAGAAGCTACTATTTTTAAATCATCTTTTAACAGACCAAATTTATTTTACGAAATTAGAAATAAGACAAGTGATATTAATAAGGATATCATTTTTTTTATTAATAAAAGAACAGATAAATCAGGTATTATATATTGTTTGTCTAGAAAAAGTGTTAATGAATTGTCTGAATTTCTTCAGGTTAATGGTATAAACGCTCTTCCTTATCATGCTGGCTTAGAACCTAAAACTAGAGTGAAGAATCAAGATATGTTTTTAATGGAAGAATGTGATATTATTGTCGCTACTATTGCTTTTGGAATGGGAATAGACAAGCCTGATGTTCGATTTGTAATTCACTATGATATTCCTAAAAGTTTAGAAAGTTATTATCAAGAAACTGGAAGAGCAGGAAGAGATGGTGGAGAAGGACATTGTTTAGCATTCTATTCCCATAAGGATATTGAAAAATTAGAGAAGTTTATGTCAGGTAAGCCTTTGGCTGAACAAGAACAGAGTTATTCTCTTTTAGATGAAATGGCTGCATATTCGGAAACTTCTATGTCAAGAAGAAAATTTTTACTTAATTATTTTGGTGAGAAGTTTGATGAAAATAATGGTGAAGGAGCAAAGATGGATGACAATATGAAAAATCCGAAAGCTAAAATTAAAGTTAACGATCAGGTAAAAATAGTAATTGAATTAATTATCAAAACTAAAGAACAATATAAAATTAAAGAGTTAGTAGGATGTTTAGTTGGTAAAGAAACTAATTTATTGAGATCTCATAATATTTCAAAAAGTGATTTTTTTGGAATAGGAAAAGATTATGATGAAGTTTTTTGGAATTCTTTGATTAGACATATGCTTGTAAAAGAAATGATTGATAAAGTTGTGGAATCTTATGGAATTATAAAATTATTTAAAAGTTCACACGAATATTTAAATAATTCAACGGATTTTTATATTACAAAAAATCATAATTATGCAGACTCAAATTATTTATCTAAACAAACGGTATCATCAAAAAAAAGTATTTTTGATAAAGTTTTATTTTCAATATTAATTGTAGAAAGAAAAAAAATGGCAAAATCAAAAGGAATTCCACCTTATGCTATTTTCCAGGAATCTTCAATAGAAGAGATGGCAATTAAGTATCCAATTTCCATAGATGAGTTAAAAAATATTAATGGAGTTGGGGATGGAAAAGCAATAAAATTTGGAAATTCTTTTATTCTATTAATCAAACAATATGTTAAAGAAAATGATATAACGAGACCTGATGACTTAATTGTAAAGACTACTGGAACAAATTCTGCTTTAAAACTTTTCATTATTCAAAGTATTGATAGAAAAATTCAACCATTGGATATAGCAGACTCCAAAGGAATTGAACTTTTGGAATTAATAAAGGAGTTAGAAACTATAGTTTTCTCTGGAACAAAACTAAATATTAACTATATGATTGATGAGATTTTTGATGAAGATCAACAAGAAGAGTTATTTGATTACTTTATTGATTCTGAGTCTGATGACATCAATTTAGCAATTGATGAGTTTGATGGGGATTATGAAGAGTCAGATTTAAAATTATATAGAATCAAATTCATTAATGATGTTTCTAATTAATTTTATTTCTTTTAAATTTAAAACCTTTGCTCTATATTGCGCCTCTCAAAAAATAATTAAAATAGGTCTATGAAAGAAGGTATTTATGCTAAAATTATTACAGACAAAGGAAATATACTGTTGTCATTACATTACAAACTAACACCTGGAACAGTTGCAAATTTTATAGGTTTAGCAGAAGGAAAGATTGATAATTCATTCAAGTCTAAAGGTGAATCTTTTTATAATGGATTAAATTTTCACAGGGTAATTCCTGATTTTATGATTCAGACTGGTTGTCCACAAGGAACTGGTATGGGCGATCCAGGTTATAAATTTGATGATGAATTTCATCCCGATTTAAAACATAATAAACCAGGGATTTTATCAATGGCAAATTCTGGAAAAGCAACTAATGGAAGTCAATTTTTTATAACACATATTCCCACAGATTGGTTAGACAACAAACATACGGTATTTGGTGAGGTAGTAGAGGGGCAAGAAATAGTGGATCTAATAGAACAAAATGATAAAATGAATTCCATTGAAATTATAAGAGTTGGAGAAGATTCAATTAATTGGAATGCTTTAGAGATTTTCAACAAATTTAAAAATATAAAAGAAAAAAATTCACAAGATTTAATTTTAAAAGAAAAAGGGCTACTCAAAGAAATTTCAAAAGGTTTCGAAGAAACTAAAACTGGACTAAAATATATTGTTTTAAATAAGGGTAAGGGTAAAAAGCCCTCATCTGGAGATTTAGTTAAAGTTCACTATAAAGGAGAATTATTAGATGGAACTGTATTTGATTCTTCTTATAAAAGAAATCAACCAATTGAATTTAAGGTTGGAGAAGGTCAGGTAATTTCTGGTTGGGATGAAGGAATAATGTTGCTTAATAAAGGAGATAAAGCACGTTTTATAATTCCCTCTTATTTAGCCTACGGAGAAAATGGGGCTGGAGGAATAATACCTCCAAACGCAACTTTGATATTTGAAGTGGAATTAGTCTAGTTTATCCACTTAATATTACATCCTATACTTGGCTTTTGTTTTATAGTTATTTTTTTTGAATATAAAAGACAGTCAAAAACATTCCTAATATCATTTCCGCTTACTGGTGTGTTATTTCCAGGCCTAGAGTCATCAAGCTGTCCTCTGTAGACTAGTTTTTTCTTTTCGTCAAAAACATAAAAATCTGGAGTACATGCTGCTTCATAATCTTTAGCAACTTGTTGTGTTTTATCGTATAAATATGGAAAAGTATATTTTTCTTTTAATGCAATTTCATTCATTTTTTTTGGGGAGTCCTCAGGGTAATTTATTACATCATTACTTGAAATAGCTATGAACGAAACTCCTTTTTTTTGGTATTCATCAGCCATTTTTACAATTTCTTTATTTACATGAATAACAAAAGGACAATGATTGCATATAAACATTAAAAAAGTACACTTTTTACCAAAAATATTTTTTGATTTTAATATTTTTTTTGAAATTGTATCATAAAGTTCAAATGAAGGTGCTTTAAATCCAATTGGAACCATATTTGAAGTTGTTTTTGCCATTTTAATAAATTTTTCTCAAATTTAAACTGAATTTTCCATAAATTGCTAATAATTAATGAATGATATTGTTTATTTTTTTGAAAATATATCCTCTTTACAAAGGTCTATAATTCTGATTTCCGGAATAACCTTCTTCTGGTCTATTGAATCTATAATACCTTTGTTTAGATTTAATTATAAAAAAATTAAACATGCAATACCTAATTTTTTTTTCACTTTAACTACTATTATTGTTAACTTTTCACTTGCATTTTTATTGTTAAATTCAGCCGATTGGGTGAATAATAATGATTTTGGAATTTTAAACTTGTTTGAAATTCCTATTGTTATTAATGTAATATTAGGAGTTTTTTTATTAGATCTAATTGGAGCATATTTCCCACATTACGTTCAACATAAAGTTAAGTTTCTTTGGAAAATTCATTTAGTTCATCATTCTGATCATAACGTTGACACCACTACAGCAAATAGACATCATCCATTTGAAAGTGTAATTAGATTTGTTTTTACATTATTGGGCGTTATGGTTTTAGGAACTTCAATTGGAGTAGTTTTTTTATACCAGTCCATATCTTTAATTTTATCTCAGTTTAATCATGCTAACATTAAACTTCCACTAAACTTTGATAGGATTTTAAGCTACGTAATAGTGTCCCCTAACATGCATAAAGTTCATCATCATTATGAAACACCTTATACTGATTCTAATTATGGCAATATATTTTCTTTTTGGGATAGGCTATTTGGTACCCACATGCATTTAAATCCTTCAAAAATTATTTACGGAGTTGATACTTTTTTTGATAAAAAAGATAATCAAAAAATAGGAAATTTACTCTACAGACCGTTTGAGAAATCTAAATCCTAGTTTTTACATTAAGTTAGCAAAGAAAATTGCATTCATCATTAGCTTATTTGTGCCATACCAAAAAGCCCTAAAATTAGTATTGTCTGTAAATACCATTACTTTGCCTTTTCCAAAATTTTGAATTGCAAATGGCCTAGAATCTTTCATGGATTTGAGATTCTCTTTAGAAATGTAACCACTTACAAGGGGAGAGTTTGAATATTTTATAGGATTATTGTATCCAACAGAATCATTTTTTATATAAATATTAGTATTTCTAAAAATAGAAAGTTTATTTCTATGGTATCCATAGTTTATAGGATGAGATCTATCTAAATCAACATTAAAAATAGCACCACTTGTTAATTGAGCACCAAAGTGATTGTATCTGTCCTTGAATTTCAAAGTCTTTGTTGATGCAGTGTTTTTGTTTAGTTTAAGTTTAATAAAATCTTTTTTCATTAACCAATTTACAGAGTTTCTAAATCCAATTAAATTCCCACCTTTCTTTACCCATTCTTTTATTTTTTCAGTAGATTTAGAATCAAAATTATACCTACCATTTACCATTAATATTGTATTATATTTTGAAAGATTATAGTTCAAAATATTTGATTTTTTGATTTTAGTTATAGGTATATTATATCTAGTATCTAATAAATGCCAAATTTCTCCTGCATCATAACTAGATATGCCTTCCCCTGTAATTAATGCAATATTGGGTTTAGAAATGTCTATAAAGTCATTACTTCCTAAGTCAATTCCTTTAGTGTAGCTAGATTTGAATCCATAAAAATTTATTCCAACTTCATTGCTTATTGATTCTAATTTACTATTTATATCAGATTTACTTAATTTTTGGTTAGTTAGTGGAATTAATATGGTTCCATAATCAAAGTTATTAGAATCAATTGAAAAAGGTTGAGTGCCAACTTTCAGCCTAATTCCAGAGTCTAGTAACTCATGCAATACTTTAGGAGAATAATAATCATCCCAAGAAAACAAATATGCATAATCATTTTTATCTATAATATTCCCTACAGGTTTAGATAAAACTAATTCTTTATATGTTTTTTTGGATGAATAATTAGTGTAATCTAGATCAAATGAGTGTAAAAAAGACCAGGCTGAAATATCATAAAACAAACTGTCTTCGAACATTATTCTTTTTTCAAACATAGCCTCTATTAAATTAATTTTATTTTGATTTTTTGGGACTAGAATTGAATTCTCGGATTTAAAAGAAATGTTATTAACTACAACATCTTCAGAAAGCTTTTTTGTAACAATTTTGTGCTTATTAAGGATTTTATAAAATTCAAAAACTTTTGACTTGTCTTTTTGATCGGTAATCAGGAAATAATTGTTTTTTTTGCTTAGAGCTTTCTTTCTTGAATTTTTAAAAAAATTAGATTGATAATTCAAGAGAATATTTTTCATTTTAATAGCTGCCTCTAAAGTTGAAAGCGAAGTAGTTAATTGATTCCTAATAGTAAAGGGAAAAGACAACAAACCATTTACACTTTCTTGTAAATGTCCTCTTGAGCTAGCTTGTTCGAATAATATACCAATGCTTCCATTAATATCAGGAAATGTAGATCCTTTACCATAATAAAAATCATCAAAATCTTCTTCACTGTAAGAGAAAGATCCAATTTCACTAAGTCTTTTTTCATGAAATTTACCAATTTCAGCAGTTAATTTTTGATTTTCTTTTGGAGTTAAGGGATTTACTCTTGATGGAATTCCTGGTTGATAAAAGAAAGTAGAATTAGTCCCCATTTCATGATGATCAGTTAAAATATTGGGAGACCACTGGTGAAATGTTTTTATCCTTGCTTTAGATTCAGGCAGCTGTACTGGAAGCCAATCACGATTCATGTCAAACCAGTAATGGTTTGTTCTTCCTCTTGGCCAATTCTCGTTAAATTCACGGTCATAATTGTCCGGATTTAGGTTATGACTTTTATTGGTGTTGGCCCAATGAGCAAATCTTTGTAATCCATCTGGATTTAAAGAGGGATCTAATAAAATAATACTATTTTCCAACGCATTTAATAATTCAGGATTATTTGATGCGGCTAGATGATATGCATAAAGCATAGCTGCATTACTTCCGCTTGGTTCATTTCCGTGGATTGAATAACCTTGATAAATAACAACAGGCATTTCACTTAAATCTTCAATATTATTGTTTGAATTTAGACTTAAATGTTTTTTTCTGATAAACTCAATATTTTTCTGATTTTCTTTAGAACTAATAGTAAGTAAAACCAAAGGTCTACCTTCATATGTTTCTCCTCTGTTTGAAATAGTTATTCTGTCTGATGAATTTGCTAAAACAGTCATGTATTGAACTAAACGGTCATGGCTTATGTGAGAATTACCAACTTCTTTTTTTCCAAGAGTGAAGTCGCTAGGTTTCGGAATATTTTGGTTGTAAGACTTGCTATCTTTTAGAAAATAAGATAGATCATGATCAAACTGAGAAAAGGATATTAAACTAAAAAAAAATAATAAATAGCTTAAATTTTTCATAATATTTGAATTAAATTTTAAATTTCATCAAAATCAAGCTCTGTAAAATTTTTATCGGGGCTCGAACTTTTACTTTCTTCATTTTCCGTTTTATGATCTTTTTTTACATAATCTTTTTGATGTCTATCACTAATTACTTCAATTCCTTTTTCATCAATAATATATTTTGTCATCTCATCAAGTAAATTATTAAAACCTTCAAAATCTTCTTTATAAAGATATATTTTATGTTTCTTGAAATAAAAACTACCATCTTCGTTAGTGAATTTTTTGCTTTCAGATATGGTTAAATAATAATCACCGGCTTTGGTTGATCTTACATCAAAAAAATATGTTCTTCTACCAGCTCTTAAAATCTTTGAATAAATGTCGTCAGCTTCGTTGTATTTTCTTTCTTCCATTAAAATTATTTTAATTCAAAAATGAAGAAAAAAAACAAACTCACCAAATAAAAAAATAAATTGTTTTTATTTTGATTGCTTTAAAACAGTGTTAGCATAATATCCGTCTTTTGCAATTAATTCGTTGTGAGATCCGTACTCTATTACTTTTCCATTTTCTAAGATTAGAATTTTGTTACAATTTTTTGCAGTGGATATTCTATGAGTTGCTATTAGTAAAGTAATCTCCTTACTTACTTTATTTATACTTGATAAGATTATTTCTTCTGTTTCGGTGTCAACTGCTGAAAGACTATCGTCCAATATTAATATTTTAGGTTTTTTTATAATTGCTCTAGCAATTGCCAATCTTTGTTTTTGACCCCCAGATAAGTTAACTCCTCTTTCGCCCAACAGAGTATTGTATCCGTTTTTAAATAATTTAATTTCGTCTGATAAACAAACTTTATTGGCAGCATCTTCAACTTCATTTTTGGAAGCATTTTCATTTCCAAATTTGATATTTTTATTTATTGTTTCAGAAAACAAAAATGTAGATTGAGGGACATATCCTATTGAGTTTCTTAAATCTTCTATATTAACTCTTTTAATATTTAAATCATCAATTAATATCTTTCCATTAGAAGGGTCATATATTCTGCATAATAATTCGAGTACAGTAGTTTTTCCTGAACCTATGTCTCCCATTATTGCTAATGAATCTCCTCTGTTAATTGAGAATGAAACATTCTTCAAAGCATTAATGTTAGTTTCTGGATATACGAATTCAATATTTTTAAATTCAATTTTGCCTTCAATTTCTGTTTTTTTATTGGAAATGTTTTTAACACTTGATTGAGCACTTAAAAATTCATTTATTCTTTTTTGAGAAGCTTCGGCTTGTTGAACAATTGAAGTCACCCATCCAACTGTAGCAACTGGCCATGTTAACATATTTACATAAATAATAAATTCAGCTAAAACTCCCAATTCTATTTCATTGTTCATATACTGTCTTCCTCCAATAAAAACAACTAAAATATTGCTAATGCCAATTAATAATATCATAAGAGGAAAAAACCAAGCTTGTATTTTTACTAAAGACATGTTTTTTGCTCTACTTTTATCTGCAAGTTTATTGAGTTCTTTGTTTATGTTATCTTCAATATTATATGTTTTAATTATTTTAACTCCACTAAAAGATTCTTGAGTATAGGTCGTGAGTTTAGACAAGTATTCTTGTACAATTTTACTTTTAAAATTTATTATAATACTTATTTTGTAAATAATGAATGAAAGTATAGGAAGAGGAATTAAGGTATACATTGTAAGTTTTGGAGCAACACTAATCATGTATGTAATGACTATTATGAACAAGGAAAATGTGTTAATTGTGTACATAATAGCAGGCCCTATATACATTCTTACTTTACTGACATCTTCACTAATTCGATTCATCAAATCTCCAGTTCTGTTATTTTTATAAAAATCAAAACTTAAAAATTGGTATTTATTATAAATTTCGTTTTTTAAATCAAACTCTATAAATCTTGAAACATTAATTAGCATTTGTCTCATAATAAAAGTGAAAACACCAGCTATAATAGCAGAAACAACAATCATTAAAATATTTGTTAGGAGTTTACTCTTTATAACCTCTATTTCCAATGAAGAGTTGGATGTATAATTCTCTATAATTGTTATTGAGTCTCCTATTAAATTTGGAGTTATTAGTGCAAATATTCTAGCTATAATTGTAATAAAAATTCCAATTATTATTTTGATCTTGTATTTGAGAAAATACTTATTTAAGTGTTTTAATTCAACCATTAATAATTAAATTTCAAATATACACTAATGGGTGTTTAAATCTTTGCAGTATTCTTACCTTTTTAATAAAAAAATAAATTATTTTTGAACAATAAATTATTAATGTTCTTTCAAAATGTTAAATAGACGTCAGCTTAGATTAAAAGTCATGGAAGTTGTGTATTCTTATAATAAGTCCATTGAAAAAGATGTTGATTTTCAATTAAAATATTTTTTAAATTCAAATAAAAATTTTTATCGTCTATACATTACTGTTTTATCTATTTTCAAAAGCATACACACACATTCAATTGGTGTTAATTCAAAAAAATCCAAAAATTTCTTAAAAAGTGATTCAGATTTATTTTATTTAAGATTATCAGAAAATTTATTTTTAAAAAAAATTCACTCAGATAAATCATTAATAAGTCAAATAGATTTAATTCAGATAGATATATTTACTAAACATCCCGAATATTTATATTCTTTGTTAAATAAAATAGAAAAAAGTGAATTATTTTCAGCTTATTTAAAAAAAAATACATTTACTTTCAATGAAGATAAGCTATTGATCTTGAGGTTATTTAAACAAATTATCGCTCTTGATAATAAGTTGTATGACTTTTTTGAAGAATCTGAAATCTCATGGATTAACGATCTTCCTCTTGTTAATAGTTTAGTTTTATTAACATTAAAAAAAATTGAGAAACTTTCTCGGAAATCTTCTCTAATTACCAAAATTTATAAAAATGATCAAGATGCTGAGTTTGGTATAAAATTAATTAAAGAAGTTATTTCTAATGAAGATATTTTAAAAGAAGAGATAAGCAAGTTTACATCAAACTGGGATAACGAGAGAATAGCTCAAATAGATTTAATATTATTACAAATGTGTTTGGCTGAGTTTTTGTTTTTTGATTCAATACCGTTAAAGGTTTCTATTAATGAATATCTAGAATTAGCCAAGGAATATTCGAGTCCAAAAAGTAATATTTTTATTAATGGTATTATGGACGCTATTTCTAAAAAACTAACTATTGATGGAAGAATCAATAAAAATAAAAGAGGTTTGCAATAATTCACTAATTTTGAAAATAATTTTAATATTAAATCATGAACAAAAAAATAATCACATCAACTTTTACAGCCTTTGTAATTACTTTTACAATTAGCTTTTTTTTAACATCTTGTAACGATAACCCTTCCAAAAAAATAAAAACGGAAAACGTTCAAAAATCTCAAGAAAGAATAAACACTGTTTTTGAATACCCAACAATTGACTTTGATAAAATTAATCATGATTTTGGTGAAATTAGAGATGGAGATATTGTCGAAACTGTTTTTACATTTACTAATTCAGGTAATTCGGATTTAAAAATATTGAATGCATCCGGAAGTTGTGGATGCACTGTTCCAGAATATCCAAGAGAAGTTCCTATTAAACCAGGTGAATCTAGCCAAATAAAAGTAAAGTTTGATTCGTCTAACAAACCAGGAATGCAAAGAAAGACAGTTACACTGGTAACCAATACCTCCAAAGGAAAAGAATTGTTAAATATTAAAGCGTTTGTTTTACCTAAAATATAATTAACATGGAGAATTTTAATTCAATGCCTCTTATTTTAATGTTGGTAGGTTTTTTCTTTTTAATGATTTATCCTCAAATGAGAAGACAAAAAAAAGAAAAGAAGTTTTTGTCTGAATTAAAAGTAGGGTCTAGAATTGTTACAAAAAGTGGTCTTCATGGCAAAATAGTTGAAATAAAGGACGGAAGCGAATCGTGTGTGATTGAAACTATGGCAGGCAAAATAAGGTATGAGATATCAGCTATTTCCTTAGAAATGAGTAATAAATTAAAAACAAAATAGTGAGTAATTTTAAGGTATCACATGTATAAAAAGTTTATAAAACCTATTCTTTTTAATATCGATCCAGAAAAAGTTCATAATCTCTCTTTTTTTTTAATAAACTTAATTTTTAAAATTCCATTTGTCTTTTTTATAATAACAAAGTTTTTTTGCGTAAAAAATAAAAATCTTGAAACAGAATTATTTGGTATAAAATTCCCTAATCCTGTTGGTTTAGCTGCAGGATTTGATAAAAATGCAAAACTTTATAATGAATTTGCATGTTTTGGATTTGGTTTTATTGAAATAGGTACAGTCACACCTTTAGCCCAAGAAGGCAATCCTAAAAAAAGATTATTTAGATTAAAACAGGATGATGCTATTATTAATAGAATGGGGTTTAATAACCAAGGATTGGATAAAGTTATAGATAGATTAAAATCTAATAAAAAAGTTATTATTGGAGGTAATATTGGTAAAAATAAGCTTACTCATATGAGTAAAGCCAAAGAAGACTACTTGATGTGTTTTGAAAAGCTATACCCTTATGTTGATTATTTTGCAGTAAATGTTAGTTCACCAAACACAGAGAATTTGAGAGATTTGCAACATAAAAGTTCCTTAAAGAACCTTTTGCAATCCATTCAAGAAAAAAACATGTCCTATCCAAAAAGGAAACCTGTGTTGTTGAAAATAGCTCCTGATCTTTCCAATGATGAACTTATTGATATAATTGATGTGGTAAAAGAGACATCAATTGATGGAATTATAGCAACCAATACCACGTTGTCAAGAAATAATTTAAAATCTTCAAATTATCTTGTTAATCAAAATGGTGGTTTAAGTGGAAAACCAATAACACATAAATCTACATCCGTCATAAAATTTTTACATGAAAAAAGTAATGGATCCATTCCAATAATTGGAGTGGGTGGAATTATGGATCCAAAAGATGCAATAGACAAAATTAAGGCAGGTGCAAGTTTGATTCAACTATATTCTGGATTTGTTTATAGTGGGCCAAGTATAGTTAAGCAAATAAATAATGCGATATTAGATTACAGATCGAATCAGTAGTTGTTTTTTTCTATATTTAAGTAAAA
>CESI01029776.1_pt1 | contig 29605 bp, 21 predicted proteins | sample 356301 | NCBI WGS metagenome assembly CESI01 (sample SAMEA2621423, study PRJEB7988) | marine metagenome | biome: marine biome (ENVO:00000447); feature: deep chlorophyll maximum layer (ENVO:xxxxxxxx); material: "saline water (ENVO:00002010), including plankton (ENVO:xxxxxxxx)" | depth 40 m | reverse complement strand
TAGGAATTGATGCAGCCCATACGGTTAATAGGAAGTTGGTGGAGCTGCTGTTAGGCGGGTGGATTGGTACGAAAGAACATGACATTCTTAGTGTAATAACTGATGCAGGAAACGCTGCAGCCCATTGCGCTTGGTCACCCGGTGAAAAGGAAATCACGCAGCTTGTGTATGCTATGGAAACCTTTCTGCGACCCACATTGCTTATTATAAGTAAAGACTTGGCCATTCAAAACAGTACCCTCTCTAAACGAAAGTGCCCAAACGCACTGGCATTTACAGAGACGGCTTGAGGGACTGAGGGACTGCAACATTTGTCCACGCACCCACAAGCACTTTATATGTGAGGCCAACGCGCTTCCAGCCAATACTGTCCAGCAGGCCAAGCCTCAAAAGTGATGATAATTTAGAAAATTGGTGGTGAGGCAAGCCTGCGGGTATAGGAGATGGCTTTCGATCTGATAAGCATTTGCCGAGCGCCTCAGAAACAGGGGATTTTCAGCCCGCGGGGATTGCAACCTTCGTCTCGGCATCAAACAGATGCACACGATCGACCATCGGATTTAACTTAAGCTCGTCATCGGGCTTCCAATCAAGACGCTGATGGGCAATCGCGCAGATTTCATGTCCGGCCAATGTGGCGTACAGATGAATCTCCGGTCCGGTTGGCTCAACAACCGTGACTGTCGCAGACAGGCCACTGCCCTGCATCGACGCTTGCAAATGTTCTGGCCTGATCCCGTAGAGAACTTTTTGACCGACCATTGCTGCACTGTTCTGCGGAAGCTCACAGGTCACATCACCAGTCTGGAACATTTTTCCACCCGCACCTTGCACAATCTCACCAGACAGAAGGTTCATTCCCGGCGAGCCGATAAACTGCGCCACGAACAGATTGTCGGGATTGTCATAAATATCCAGCGGCGTGCCGATCTGTTCAATCACCCCATCGCGCATGATGACCACCTGATCGGCCATGGTCATCGCCTCGATCTGGTCATGGGTGACATAGACCGTGGTGGTTTTCAGCCGTTGATGCAGTTCTTTGATTTCTTTGCGCATTTGCACGCGCAATTTCGCATCGAGGTTAGAGAGCGGTTCATCGAATAAAAATACATCCGGATTGCGCACAATCGCCCGCCCCATTGCAACGCGCTGGCGCTGACCGCCAGAGAGCTCTTTAGGAAAGCGATCAAGATAGGGCTCAAGGCTTAGAATCGACGCCGCCCAATTCACCCGTTCATCAACCTCGGCCTGTGCAGTCTTTTTCAGCCGCATCGAAAAAGCCATATTTTCACGCACACTCATATGGGCGTAAAGCGCATAATTTTGAAACACCATGGCAATATTTCGGTCTTTGGGATGCATATCATTGACGCGTTGTTCGCCAATCGCAATATCCCCCGAAGACACGGTCTCAAGCCCGGCAATCATCCGCAAAAGCGTCGATTTTCCACAACCCGAAGGCCCAAGAAGCACCACAAATTTGCCGTCCTCAACGGTGAGATCGATCCCATGCAAGACCTCAAGGCCGCCGTACCGCTTCACCAGATTCTGAATTGTGACTGAGCCCATGGTCGTATTCTCTTCTATAAACTCTGTGGTGGAAACACCCCACCCAGATTTAGTGGTGATGGCGGCAAAAGCGCCAGACACAAAAGGTCGTAACCACCCGGACACTTGTCCGGATGGTTAGAGGAAAGATCTATTTTTAGATCAGTTCAGCTTCTTCAACTTTGGCATCAACCAGTTTCGCAATCTGGTCCATACACGCTTTGGCATCACCATTGTAATCCTGACCAGTCACCAATTTACCAAGTTCGGTCGGAATTTCATTGTTTGCAACGCCCGCCCAGATCGGCAGATCCGGCTCAGAGGCCATCACATTGTCGATGGTCCAGCGCACCGTATCAAGATGACGTGTGGTGCCACCACCAACGCGGTTTTTGCGCTCGACAATCCGCGGATCTGTATAGGACGAATTCCGCATTGGTGCAAATCCACCGGCCAAAGTACAGCGGGTCATAATATCCTTGGAACAGGCCCACTGCAGGAACAACCATGCAGCATCGGCATTCTTGGAATATTTCGACAGTGCAATACTCGATCCACCCTGATGGCCCCAGTTTGGAATTTCACCAAAGCCAACATCGCCACGACCACGCAAAGAATGTGGACCCTGCAGCGGATGCGCCATTTCCCACAGGCCTTTGACCTTGGAATCATCGGCATTCCAACCTGGAAAGAATTCTGCCCAAGACTGACACAAAGCAATCTGCCCAGAGGCGCCCATCTGCCACTGGCCATCCCAAGTTGATGCCACAGAGTTAGGCGGGGAATTGCGCAGCATCTCTTGATACCATTGCAAGCCCGCAACCCCCTCGGCATCGTTGCCCGAGAACTTTTTGTCGGCGCCAAAAATTGAGCCGCCATGTCCCCAGACAGCCTGAGTCCAGTCACATTCCAGAGAATAGTGGCCAGATTTAGCCTGACAGCCCGTGCCAAAGATGCCGTTTTCTTTTTCAGCTGCTGTGATCATTTGCGCCGCAGCGGTAAAGTCATCATAGGTTTTCGGAACGGCGATACCGTGCTTTTCAAGCAGATCCTTGCGATACATCAGCGTAAAGATCGGGATGTCAAACGGCAGGCCGACCCATTTGTTGTCATACTCGCAAATACCTTCAACTAGTGGCTTCGAGAAGTCGTCAAAATCAAAGCCCGGCATGGCAAGGTCAGGTTTGTCTTTATAGTACTGCACCGGATCAATGGTGTCGCGAGAGAAAGTCGACGTCCAGGCCTGATCCAGATAGTAAATATCATATGTGCCAAGCTGGCCCTGAACGTCTTGTGTCGCCTTCGCAAGGACCTGCTCTAGTGGCACAATTTCGATCTCGACATTGATCCCCGTCAATTCGGTAAACTCAGCCTTGAGTGTATCGAGAACAACAGTTGGCGGAGTGGCCTCTGATGTATAGCGGATCGTTGTCCCTGCAAAGGATTTACCAGCTTCTTTTAGGAATTTCGCGACATCTTCCGGCGTGTTATTCTCAGCGGCATGCGCCATATTGCCCCGGAAAGGACGCGCCCCACCCAAAACACCAGTTGCAAAAGCTGACATGCCGATGCCGGCCATCCCCATTTTACTCAGGAAATCACGTTTTGAAATCTTCCGCTGCGTATAAGCATTCGCAGTGTCGATAATGAAAGTTTGCTTATCATAACTCTTAAAGCTCATGGTTTTTCCTCCACTTGTTGAGCGATTATTAACGGGCATCTTGCGCACCCATCAATCCTTGATAGCCCCCATGGTTAGTCCGCGAACCAGGTGACGTTGAACCAATAGAATAAAAATAAAACTCGGCAGGATCGCAGATGTGCCGAGTGCGGAAATATAACCCCATTCAGATCCGGTCGAGGTGACATAGGTCGTTATTTTAACCGGGATTGTTCGGATAGAACTTGTCAAAAACAATGATAGTAAAAATTCGGTCCAGGAAAAGACAAAGCACAGCACCGCCGTCGCAGCGAGCCCCCCTTTGACCATCGGTAAAATCACCATCCAGAAGCACTGAAAGCGCGTTGCGCCGTCAATCATTGCCGCCTGATCGATATCAATAGGAATGTCATCCATAAAGGACTTCAGCAGTAGAACTGCGATGGGAATATTGATTAAAGTATGCGCGATAATCAGCCCTGCATGGGTATCGCGCAGGCCCATATCATGAAAAATGAACACCAAAGGCACAATAATCGCCACCGGCGGCAAAAACCGCTGTGACAATATCCAATTGAGATACCCCTGGCTGCCCCAAAACCGCATACGCGACAGGCCGTATGACGCCAACAATGCAAAAATCGTTGTTATCAGTGTCGAACCGACAGCCACGATAACCGACGACACGATCGACGAGCGGCCATCGTATGAATTATTGCCGCTGGTTCCCATCAACGTTTTTCCGTCCTCTTTGGACCCACGCTTGGAATACCCCAGCACCGTCACGCGGTAATTCTCAAGGGTTGGCTCAAAATCAAATACCACAATCCGGTCTTTATCAAACACAGCAGAAATCGGCTTGACCGACGTCAGCCCCCACCAGGCAATGGGGAAGACAAAAATACCAACGATAAGGATCGATACGAGATAGCGCAGCGTCAGTTTGAGCGTTGAATCATGCATCAGAACCGCACCTTGAAAATCTTGATGAACAGGTTTGCGATGATAACAACCAAGATCAACGTAAACAGGGCCACAGTTGAGGCATAGGGAAAGTCCGCATTCTTGAAATAGATTGTACCTGCATAGGCGGTCAGCGTTTCGGTTGCAGTGCCCGGCCCACTATCGGTCATCACTTTGATATAGTCATAGATACGAAACAAATCGATGCCCCGGATCAGCACCGCCAGAGCAATGATTTTTGACATCATCGGCAGGGTTAGCCTAAAAAAGGCCTGCATATCCGTCGCCCCGTCGATCGCTGCGGCCTCAAACGGGTCTTTGGGCAACGCGCGCAAACCCGCCAGCATTATCAGTACCATAAACGGGGTCCATTGCCAGACATCCGCAATGATAACCCCCCATAGTGCAGAGGTTCCACCAGCCAAAATAGGCGTGCTTGGAGACAGCAAGCCCAAACCATAGAGCATATGACTAATCACGCCGAAAGAACCGTCATACATCAACAAGAACATCATTCCTGTGACCGCCGGTGGCACCACAAGCGGCAAAATCATCAAAGACCTCAACAGACCAAAGCCTTTTCGGTCGGAATCAAGCAATAACGCGATCCCCAAACCCAGCACCAACTGAATCGTCAACGCGATAAAAGTATAGGTCAACGTGACAGACACCGCATCGATCACCCGGTCATCTGCGAACACTTTGCTCCAATTCCAAGAGGGGCGAAACGTCTCGATCCGCGTCGCTGGGTTGCGTTTGAACATCGATAACCACAGGGAATACAAGACTGGATAAAGACCAAATACAATCAACATCGCCGACGCTGGAAACAACCACGGAAACGGGTGTTCAGACGTCAGCCACCGCGGCAGCCGAATCAACTTGTTACCGGCGCGGCTATCAGGGTCACGCATTCCGGAGCCACGCGAGGCCAAAACGCGTGACGATAGGCGTTATTGGCCAACTATTTTGTTTTAGGTTTTTCACTTTGCATGCGGCCTTGGATTTTGATTTGAAATGAGGCTAGCAGGCAAGTTCAGTTATTTCAACACGGTCATTGACTTAAATAAAGATCTACGACGCTTACATTTTAACTAGTTGATATTAAATAATTTTAAATTATTTTGTCGATAAATATTATGGCTTTTCTGCAAAAATTTCTCATAAAACTTCACTTTACGAATTAACAAATGCTATTTAGATATGGAAATTGCCTAGAAAATCGTATCAACTATACCTGAGGCGCCAAGGATAAATTTGACGTGAATTGGCCAGCCGATCGCTTTGACCACGGGGAAGACAACAAATGACTCACAAACCTCTTGTCGCAATAACCGGTGCCAGTTCTGGGATTGGTGCCGCCACCGCCCGTGCCTTTTCAAAGGCTGGACACCCGGTGCTGATGATGGCACGGCGTACCCAGCGCATGCATGAGATGAACCTGCCGAACGCGGTTGTAGAGACCGTCGACGTGCGACAGCGCAACCAGATAGCCGACGCTGTCCGCAACGGGGAGGCCGCGCACGGGCCGGTTGATATGATGTTTGTCAACGCCGGCATCGCCCGTCTGGCCGATATTGGCCGCCAACCGCCCGAAGAATGGGATGAGATGATCGACATCAACACCAAGGGGGTGATGAATACGGTCCATGCCGTCATGCAGGGCATGATGGAGCGGCGGCACGGCACTATTTTTATGATGAGCTCGATCGCCGGTCGTAAGGTCTATCCCGATCATACGGTATATTGCGGTACGAAATACTTTGTGCATGCCGTTTCAGAATCGCTGCGGGATTATCTTTCAGATTACAATGTACGGGTGATTGTTCTCTCTCCGGGGGTGATCGAGACCGAGGTGCTGTCCGGCGTTCTCGACCAGCAAACGCTTGCTGATTACAAAGCAAATAAAATCAAGATGGGCGGTGGTATCAGCGCCGAGATTGTCGCCGACCTGATTTTGAATGCCTATAATTACCCCCAAGAGGCGATTGTACAGGAAATTTGCATCACCCCAACGCGGCAAAAATTCTAATCTTCACCCCGCCACTTGGTCCCTTGCGGTTCCCAAGCGGCGCAACATCCAGAATTATGGAACATACAGATGAAATCTCGCTGGTCAGACGCCGACGCCAAATCACTTATACAATCATATCAGACACAAGGCATTAATGAAGATATTGCCATGCGCACCTATACCACACGCATCTTGGGCAGCGAACCTCGGCTGGTTTTGCATGGCGGCGGCAACACATCGGTAAAGACAAACGTGATCGACGCGTTGGGCGATACCTACCAAGTTCTCTGCGTCAAGGGATCGGGTTGGGACATGGGCGTGATCGAACCCGCAGGCCTGCCAGCGGTACAACTGGCCCCCTTGGCCGCACTGGCCGATCTGGACGACCTTAGCGACGAGGGTCTGGTAGCGTCGCAGCGCCGCATGCTGATCGACCCCTATGCGCCAAATCCGTCGATTGAGGCAGTCTTGCATGCCATCGTGCCACATAAGCATGTCGATCACACCCACGCAGACGCCATCATATCGCTCACCAACCAACCAGACGGCGCGGCGATCATTCGGGATCTATTTCCAGATACGACGATCATTCCTTATGTGATGCCGGGATTTATCCTATCCAAAGTTTGTCGGGAGCATCTGTTAAAAGATCTCAATTCGAAACACATGATCTTGATGAACCATGGAATTTTCACCTATCACGACGATCCGCGGCAATCCTATGACGACATGATTGCCATGGTCGACAAGGCTGAGCAGAGACTTGAGCGCGGTCCCGCCCATCCCTTTCCGGGCATAAAACTGCCCAGTGCGCCGCCGGCTCTGGCCGAGGTTGCACCAATCATTCGCGGCGCCCTGGCGCGTGAAGGCGAAAAAGAAGGCAAACCAGATCGCTGGGTACTTGATCACCGTGCCGACGCGCAGGTCATGGCATTTGTCAACGGTGACGCACTTGGTGACTATGCAACCCGCGGCAATGCAGCCCCGGATCATTCGATTCGGATCAAACGCTTTGGGGTTGTGCTGCCAGCACCAGATGCAAATGATTTGGACAGTTTCAAGACCGACGTCCATAATGCAATTGCTGACTATGCAACGGCGTATACTGACTATTTTGACCGCAACAACGTCCGCTCCGGTGGAGGGTTTGTCATGCTGGATCCTACCCCAAGGGTGGTCTATGTGCCTGGCATTGGGTTATTTGGTGTCGGCAAAACCGCTAAAGACGCCGCCATTTGTGCCGACATCGCCGAGGCCACTGTCAACGTCATCACCAAGGCCGAGGCCATTGGCAGCTTTGTCGCCCTGCCCGAAGAAGACCTTTTTGATATTGAATACTGGTCGCTTGAACAGGCCAAACTGGCCAAAGTGACCGAGAGGCCGTTGTTTCGCCAGATTGCCATCGTCACAGGAGCCGCCAGCGGCCTTGGACGAGAGGTCGCCAGAACTCTCGCGGCTGAGGGCGCAGCGGTGGCGTTGTTCGACATCGACGAAACGGCGCTGCAAGACGCAGCCACAGAAATTGGCGGTCTGCCTGTGCTATGCGACGTCACCGACGAAGCCGCTGTTAAAGCTGCAGTGTCACAAGTTATTCAGACCTATGGTGGAGTGGATATTCTCATTTCAAATGCCGGGGCTGCCTTCCAGGGCGCACTGCTTGATGTCAGCCAAGAAACTTTTGAAAAGGCCTTCGATCTGAACTTCTGGGGCCATCACTTTATGGCCAAAGCCTGTGTTGAGGTGATGCAGACGCAGGGCAGTGGCGGGGCTTTGGTGTTTAACGTCAGCAAGCAAGCCCTAAACCCCGGACCCGATTTCGGCCCTTATGGCACCTCTAAATCAGCATTGATGGCGTTGATGCGGCAATATGCGCTTGAACACGGTGCCACAGGCATCACCGCCAATGCCGTCAATGCAGACCGCATTCGCAGCAACCTGCTGAGCGATGAATTCATCCAAGCCCGCGCCAAAGCCCGTGGCGTCACCCCGCACGCGTATATGCGCGGCAATTTACTAGGGCGCGAGGTCACCGCACAGGACGTGGCCGAAGCTTTTCTACATCTGGTCAAAGCCACGAAAACCAGTGGCGCCGTTCTCACCGTTGATGGCGGCAATGTCGCCGCCATGGTGCGCTAGCCGCCTCTAACCGGTGAGCGGATTGTGACAGCAAAAGTCGTTAAAGCGCTGTTGACGAGACAGCAGGGATTGCCAGTTTTCATGCGCTTCAGGATTGGCTTGAAACCGCTCCCCCGTGGCACTCATGGTCTCGGCGGCCTGCTCGATACTATCGAACCATCCCGCCCCAACGGCGGCGATCATGCCCGCCCCGAGCGACGACGCCTCAAGTGATTTGCTCAGTGTCATCGGCAGATTGGTGGCATCCACCAGCATCTGACGCCACAGGGCGGAATTTGCCCCACCGCCCACTGCGATGATCTCGTTGATCTCCAAGCCCTTGTCTTGCATGCCAGAAATCGTGCGCGCGATCTCACCAGTGAGGGCCTCCATCGCGCCGCGGTACAGATGCACCGCATCATGGTCGGGGGACACGCCAAAAAAGGCTGCGCGCGCATTCATATCCCAAAACGGGTTCATACAACCGGTCAAAAACGGACAGACCAAAAGGCCATCGGTGCCAATCGGCAATGCCTGCGCAGCCGTTTGTAAAGATTGGTGCGTAGCACCGCGGTCTTTCCTAGACACATAGTTCTCGACAAACCAATCCATAAAGAACGTCCCTGATCGCATGACCCCCTCAAGGATATACCCCGCACCCGTTGGTGAGGTCATCGTGCGCCAAGCTTGTGAAATTTGAGGCGTTTCAGACCAGGATCCCGTCACAATTGCCGTGCCAAGATTGAGATAGACACGCCCTTTACCAAGCGCGTTCACCCCCAGTGCTGCACATTGACCATCACCACCTCCGGCATAAATATGCGTCCCACGTGGCAATCCAGTCTGCTCAACGGCCTGCGGCAGGATCTCACCTATCAAGGTGCCCGGTGCCACCGGCTTGGCAAATTGCTCCGAAACTACGCCAATAGCGTCTAGAACGGTACCAGACCACTGTTTTGTCTCAATATCGAAAACACCTGACGGATCGGCACTCGCCCAACTGGTGGTGGCCTCACCGGTCAATCTGGCAGTAAGATACGCGTTGACATCAAGAATTTTGGGGGCGTCCTGCATCATCTCAGGCCGGTTTTTTTTCAGCCATAAAATCCTCGAGTGGCCCGGCGTCACATCTTTTGGCTTACCGGTTATCTCATGAAACCGCGCCTCTCCGATCTTGCCGGCAAGCTCTTCGACCTCGCCAACAGATCGGTTATCGAGCCACACAATGGCAGGGTGGGCCGGAGAGAGATCATGATTAAAATATCCCATGGTTTCGCGTTGGTTTGAAATTGCCAAACCGTCCACACAAGTCAGGTCAATCTGGGCACATACTTCTTTCAGCGCCGTACAAGCAGCCGCCCACCACGCGTTTGGATCTTGTTCAAAATATCCTCTGCGCGGGGTGCTCATGGGAATATCTGCGCGGCCCTCTGCAACCATGTCTCCAGCCGCAGACCAAGCAATGGCTTTGGTTGATTGTGTCGAACTGTCCAGCCCGATGACCAAGCGATTTTTCATCACATACCTCCTTAGCTGATTTCCCTTAACAGACGTTTTGCGGTTTTTTCATCCGTCACAAGATGGGTGGCAAACCCAGCCCGCAAAGTTGCCGCCACGGCTGCAGTTTTCTCACGTCCACCGCAAATAGCAACCCGAGCGGGTGCTGCACGGGCTGTATCAAGCTCGATCGCCATAGTTCTGTTGCGCAATGGCCCGTCAATTTCGCACCCTTCGCTGTCGATAAATCGCCCGTAAATCAACCCCACAGCCCCCAACTTGAGATATTCATCCCGCATCGCGTTATCCAAAAAATATTCTTCGTTAAGATACAACCGCGTATCAGCGTTCATCTGGCCGATACCAAACACCAATAGATTGGCCTGCCCGAACAAACCAAACTGCCGTATTAAAGTTGGTTCCGCCAACAGGCTGGTGGTCAGCCCCTCAGTAGAGCAATAGGCCGGAGCAAAGAGATTGGCGCAATGAGCCGATAATTTACTGGCAATCAACGACGCGCAAACCTCGGGCGAGGTGTTTGATCCACCCAGCGAACATCCCGCAACCTGCAGAACTTTCGTGTTGGGTTGCTTGGATACCGGCATCAAGGCGGCAAGACGCTGCACAGTGCGCCCGAAAGCCACCCCGATAATATCACCGTCGCGGCTCATATCATGGACCACCTGCCCCCCCGCCAATCCCAACCTATCGAACAGTTGTGGTCCGGTTTTGGGCGTCGGAATGATATGCACGGCGGTGAGATTATAGCCCCGGCGCAATTCAACCGCGAGGGCCTGCTCTTCGATAATATCAGGGCGCAGTTGAACCTGAACCAAACCCTGGCTCATTGCCTCACTTAAATAGTTGGCAACCGTCTGACGACTAACCTCAAGCTCTTCGGCGATTTCGTTCTGAGTGCGTCTCTCAACATGGTACAACCATGCTGCCCAACGCAACATATCGCCTGCAAAGGCAAACGGCACACGTTTTGCCATTTTATCCCAACCTCCTGTCAGCAAAACTCAAACCTGTGGAATTGCTTCTAGTGTTAAATCTAATCCAACCAGCCCAGCTTGACAAATGCTAATCAAGAATAGCATAGGTTAATAGTGGATTTCAAAGGAGAAGACATTTGAACCTAGACAGTGCGCCCGCAAACTGGACTGCGCTCATAGATGACATCCGTGAAGGCCGCTGGATCAGTCCCCTCAATGGTAAAAAATATCCCCCAGCGCCCTACGACCGGATCATTATGGAGGAAAGTCTGCGGGGTAAAGAGGCCAATCTCGTTAAAAGCCTTGGATTTCAGCCACCTTTTGCCATTGTCAGTGATACCAACACCCATAACGCGATGGGCGAAAGGGTCGCCCGCGCCCTCTCAACCCTGGGACCGGTCACCGAGATCATTCTGGACAACCCCCACGCCGATATGGCCGCGGTGCGGGACCTAAAACAAAAACTGGCGGATTTTACCTCAGTGATCGCCGTCGGATCGGGAACTGTGAATGATCTGACCAAATTTGCGACATTTCAAAATGACCAGCGTTACTGTGTTTTTGCTACAGCTGGATCAATGAACGGCTATAGCTCCCTGACCGCATCGATTACCCTTGATAGCGGTTTAAAAGTGTCACTGCCGGCACAGGCACCAGCTGGGTTTTTCGTAGATCTTGAGGTTTGCGCCTCCGCACCAGCCTATCTGAATGCTGCGGGATTTGGGGATTGTCTGTGCCGGTCCGTGGCGCAGGTGGATTGGTGGATGTCGCACCGTTTACTCGGCTCTGCCTATTATCATGAACCCTATATCATTGAAATTCCAGACGAAATCTTATTAATGGAACGCGCCGCAGGGATTGCCCAAGGCGATATCGAAGCGGTCGGATATCTGTTTCGCGTCCTGACCCTGTGTGGCCTTGGCATCTCGTTTACCGGCATTTCCAATCACGGCTCAATGGGCGAACATCAAATCTCGCATTATATTGATTGCTTTGCAGGTGACCGGCATCCGGGCACCCTGCACGGAGAGCAAGTTGGCGTCGCTACATTGAGCATGGCACGGATCCAATCCAAGATTCTGTCCTCCGAATCCGCACCTGTTCTGTCACCCACGCAACTGGATTATGACGGTATGGTCAACAGAATGGGTGAAGATGTGGCAACGCAATGCTATGCCGAAATTACAAAAAAGGCGCTGGATGCAAAACAGGCAGATGCCCTAAACGAAAAGATCGAAAAACTATGGCCAGACTTGCGGCGAGAATGTCTCGACATCGCGATACCGGTTGAAACACTTACACAGAGGTTGACGTTGTCAGGCGCACCAACTTCGGCCAAGGCGCTTGGGGTTCCGACAGACTTCTACCGCGAGGCGGTGCGCCATGCCCATGAAATGCGCAACCGGTTTTCGTTTGCAGATATTGCCGATCACACAGCGCAACTTTCGCACCTTGCACGTCAGGAGGTTTGACAATGCGCGCTATCGCAGAGATGCCACATCAAGTGGCCGCTAATATAACAGTTGTACTGGCCGATATTGATGACACGATAACCACCGAAGGACGCTTGAGCGCAGAGGCTTATTCGGCCCTGGAAAACCTGCACAACGCAGGCATTCGGGTCGCCCCCGTCACCGGACGTCCAGCGGGCTGGTGTGATATGATAGCGCGCTTTTGGCCTGTTGATGGCGTGGTCGGAGAAAACGGCGCATTTTATTATGCCTATGATCCATTGGGCAAGAAAATGATCCGCAAACACCATGACGCGCTGGAGACCTATTTGAAAAACCCTAACCGGTTCGATACAATCAAGAAACGGATCGAAACCGAAGTGCCTGGCGCAGCAATTTCAGCCGATCAACCCTTTCGCCTTGCCGATTTGGCGATCGATTTTTGCGAAGATGTGCCCGCCCTAGATCCTGCTGATATTGCCCAAATTCAAACCATATTTGAACAGGAAGGCGCAATTGCCAAAGTGTCCTCTATCCACGTAAACGGTTGGTTTGGTGTCTACGACAAACTTACGATGTCACGGCGCTTCGCCGCCGACATCCTCAACTTAGACATTGAGACAGAGAACGCCTCGGTCGTGTTTGTTGGCGACAGTCCAAATGATGCGCCGATGTTCGGGTTTTTTAACAATTCCTGTGGTGTGGCAAATGTTCTTGATTTCAAAGGCAGCCTGCCTGCTGCGCCAAAATGGGTGACAACGCAAAAAGGCGGTGCGGGGTTCGTACAAATTGCCGAGCGGTTGCTCAGCGCCCGCAGCTAAATCAGGACCCACAAGCGCAGCCGGATGTGCACAGCGCCAAAGGTGGGCCAACCCAGACCAGAAAAGCCCCGCCACGTTGAGGCGGACATCAGTAATGTGGGAACACTGGCGAAGACAGGCGCCGCATGCAGCTGCTGATGCCACAGCGCTGCACCGGGGCAGGACAGCCAAACAGACAACCCTACGTCGGACCTAAGTCACCCATCCCACTGTCTACATCACTATCAACATCAACGACGATGAAAGTGTGGGCAACCGGAGATCCGACCACTGTATCAGGTTTCCCGATGTTGCGACGCAAGCGACCCCAAAAATCCGCCACACACCCCAGATTTGCAACTCCACACACAAAAAGTACTGTCCGACACCCTATCCAATTACCCCAACAGCTTAATCAAAAAAACCTCCCCGATGATGGTCTTAGATCATGTTAGCGTCCAGAAAGGCAGTGTCGGGGCTGCATATGGCAATAGAATTGAAAGGTTCAAAAGCTCTGAGGCTTTTGTTATGTGCGGTTTGGCTGCTACGAACTGCAGCGCCGGTTGTTGCGTTAGACCCGTATTTCAGATCACAGTACCGCTGTTACAGATCTTGAATAGGCTCAACAGGGTGATTTGCTGGCCAGTGTTAGCTTTGACTGGTCCGTGGTGCCGTGGGACTCACCAGATTTTCACGAAAAATATAGATTGTTCGGCCACAACGCGCCAGTTGTAACAGCGGCTTTTTTGCCCAACGGACGCTTTCTCGCCACTGGCGGTGATGACTTTCTGGCCCTCATCTGGGATATGACCGCCATTAGGGCAGGCGCAGATCCCGCGCCCATTGCCCGCTTTGCGCATCAAAGAAAGATTTCACATCTCTCAATATCAGCAGACTCCGCCATGCTGGCAATTGCCAGTTGGGACGGAGGTTTGCAGATTTGGTCCCTTGACACCATGACCCCAATCACCAAATTCAGAAGGCATATCGGTCCAGTTCAGGCCACACAATTCGTCGAAAATGGCGCTCAAATCATCAGCGCAGGACGAGATGGTCATACCGTCTATTGGACTGTGATATTTATTTGAATCTTCAGTTACGCGCTAAAAAGCTTTATACTGTCACAATTACAATTCACAAAGGACAGAGCCGGACATGACAATCTGCTTAAAACTCCAGAACTGAACCCCACCGATGTAAGCGTCCAAACGGTTACTGTAACTACTGAAAACCAACTATTTAAAGGCGAAGCTATGGTACTGACAGACGCCCAAAAAACCGCAATGTCACATGTTGGTTCTCTTGCGCGAGACCTATCCAATTGGTGTAGCACCGTTTTTGATTTTGCCGAACCGGCTTGGCGCGAATATAAGTCAGCCGCTTGGTATGCAGAACGTCTGCGCGCCGAAGGTTTCACGGTAGAGCAAGGTTCAGGGGGTATGCCAACAGCTTTTGCAGCCGATTGGTCAAACGGTGACGGCCCAATCATCGGCATGTATGCAGAATATGATGCCGTGCCTGGCAATTGTCAGGCCGCCACCACCCAGTGCGAACCAAGAACAGGTTTAGACTTTCAGGCCGCCGGACACACCGACCCCCATTCCGGGTTGGGCATCGGTGCTTTGGGGGGAGTGCTGGCAACTAAAGCCGCGATGCAGGCTCATAATATAAAAGGTGGTTTGCGGTTTATGGGCGAGCCAGCAGAAAAAATGCGGGGCTCAAAGCCTATTCATGCGGCACAGGGCTATTACGACGGCTTGGCGGCAATGCTATCATTTCATCCCTTTTATATGTTGCCACTGTGCAATTCGGTACGTTGGGATACCCATTGTGGCGCGGCCTATTCGATGATCTTTCGTTTCATCTGTGACGCACCGGAAACCTGGGGCCAAAGCGACGGGGCGCCAATCCCACAATCTCATAGTGCGATCCGCGCGCCAGGGGCCAATGATGCTCTGATGATGATGTACCAAGCCTCGAAAACTCTGCGCGATTCAATGCTGCCCCATGCTGGAGGCTGGTCAATTTCAGAAGCTATTTTATCGACCGGACAAGCCACTGCCGATAATTTACCAGCGCAAATGAGCGATCTGCAATATATGATCCGCGTACCCACAGTAGAGATGGCTAAACAGGTTACAGTGGCACTGGAGCGTAACGCAGAGGCAGCCGCCACAATGACGGGATGCCGCTGGGAAAAGCACTGGGTATGCAAGTCACGCCCCGGTCTGGCCAACCATGAGATGTCAGACATTGTCTGGTCCGCGATGCAAAATGTTGGCGCACCGAAATGGGGCCAAGAGGCCGTAAAGGTGGCGCATGACATCCAGCGTACGCTTGGTATGACGCCCATGACAGACCCGTTTCTGGAGGACTGCAGTCAATTGCGCGCACCGCAAGAGGCCGAGGCAATTTTGCGCCAAGATTTGCCCCCAAGCCAAATCAATTCAACCTCGGATGATTACACAGATATGACATGGCATACGCCCACAGCCAGGTTCTATGTCGCCCGGCCCGCCTTGAAACCTGCCCCGAACGGTCCCTACCCAGCCTGGGTCATGAACGCGCTTGGCGGCATTCCAGCCACCATTGATCCGATGGTGATCACGGCTGCCAAGATCCTGTCGGTTTCGGCCTTAAAATTACTGCAAGATAAAACCGCAAGAGACCGAGCCATGGCAGAGTTCAAAACCCGTACCGGCGGTGGTATTGGCGGCAAGGCTTGGATGGCCCCGCTATGCGATTATGCCCCACCGCTCGACTTTAAGTGGCCCGAATATGTGGAAACCCCGCGTGGCAGACAGTTCTAAGGTGGCAGATATAGATTTAGCACTCCTCAAAATTGGACCTTAGAATCTGATATATTTTTGATAGTCTCACCTCACCACCTCGTCAAAGGAGCCTTACATGTCACTCGACATCCCTTCCAGTAAAGATCGCTTTTGCCTGCAGCGCAGAAATTTTTCGGGGGGTACTGCGCCCCTCTCTGATTGGGGCTTTCGCAACGAAACCGATCTATTGACCGATGTTTTACTTGGGTCCCCCGCTCACTTGCAGCATTTGTCAACCTCGTCGCTGTCGCGCAAACACCTGCGCAGCGCACCCTGCAACATTCAGGTTGCTCAGGCACAACACGCTGAAATGGTCGCAGCATACACGCATTTTAATGTGGCGGTTCATATACACGAGCCAACTATTGAGCTGCCAATGCAGGTCTATGCCCGCGACAGCTCTGTCATGACACCTTACGGCGCGGTCATCACCGCAATGGCAAACTGGTGGCGTCGTGGCGAAAACTACGCTGCAATCCGCACTTATGAAAAACTGGGCATCCCGATTTATGACATGGTGACAGCGGGCACATTTGAAGGCGGTGATTTCAATGTAGTAGAAGACGGCTGTGTGCTGATCGGTTGCGGTGGTGCGCGCACCCAAGAGGAAGGGGCCAGACAGGTCCAGAACTGGTTCAACGCCGAGGGTTGGGAAACCCGCCTGGCCTTTATCGACGAATACTATGTACACATTGATTTGATGGTAGTTCCGATTGCACCAAAATTGACAGCCGTTTGTGTCGACTGTACCGATCCCGAAATCGTGGCGTGGCTGAAAGCCAAAGGCCACGAGATTATTGATGTGCCGTTTCAAGAAACCATGGCCCTGGGTTGTAATTTTATGTCGTTGGGCAACGATCGGGTGATCGCACCAACCCTATCCATTTCTTTAATTGGCAAACTACGCGCCCGCGGTTTCGAGGTGGCTGCAATCGATATGTCAGAGATCTCTAAAACCGGTGGCGGCATTCACTGCATGGCGCAAGCCCTGCGCCGCGGATCATAGAAGGTTACCCATAATCAAACGTTTGTCTCGGCCCGTTGTTGGATAAGGTTGGTTAACCAATCGGGATCCATCTCGGGCACAGACGACAGCAACAATGCGGTATAATCTGGGTACGGCGGTTGAAAAACATCAGTTTTTAAACCCTGTTCCACCACCTCTCCTTGGTTCATGACCACCACCTGATCAGCGATGGCGTTGACGGTAGAGATGTCGTGGGTAATAAACAGATATGTCAGTCCCAGTTCGTTTTGCAACCGCAACAACAACTTGAGAATGCCCTCTTGCACAATTTGGTCCAGCGCCGAGGTGACCTCATCACAAATGATGAAGTCGGGCTCGGCTGCCAGCGCACGGGCAATGCAAATGCGTTGTTTTTGACCACCAGACAACTCTCCGGGCAGACGCTCCATAAAGACGGCATCCAACTCGATCATTTCAAGAAGTTCCACGATGCGTTTGGTTTTCGCTTCTCCCCGCATGCCAAGATAAAACTCAAGAGGCCGGCCAATGATTTCCCGCACGGTCTGTCGCGGGTTCATTGCGGTGTCAGCCATTTGATAGATCATCTGGATTCGGCGTTTTTGGTCTTTGCTGCGATCCGCCAACGCGGGTGGCAAATCTTCACCGTTGAACTTCACACTCCCCAAAGTTTGCGGCAACAGACCGGTGATGACCCGCGCAGTGGTCGATTTGCCAGAGCCAGATTCGCCCACAACCGCCACCGTTGATCCTTTGGGGACTTCGATATTTACGTTATGCAATACCTTTTGTACCCCGTAACTGGCATCAATACCCTGCAGCGACAGTACAGAGGCCTGAACCGCCTGCTGAGGCTTTTCAAGCGCCCGCACCGACCAAAGCGACTTGGTATAGGGCTGCTCAGGCGCGCTGAGCATCTGGCGTGTCGGCGCCTCTTCAACTTCGTATCCATGGCGCAAAACCTTAATCGTGTCCGCCATTTGGGCCACCACTGCCAGATCATGAGTGATGTAGATTGCAGCCGTATTAAACTCTTCGACGATAGACCGCATCGAGGCCAGAACTTCGACCTGCGTGGTCACATCAAGCGCTGTTGTCGGCTCGTCAAACACCAAAAGATCAGGTCTGGGCGACATTGCCATTGCCGTCATGACCCGTTGTAACTGACCACCAGAAACCTGATGCGGATAGCGGTCGCCAATATGATCTGGATCCGGCAGGTTTAGGGCACGGTACAATTGTTTGGCATCATCATAGGCCGATTTGCGATCTTTGATGCCAGCCCGTATGGTCGAGGCCGTGGTCTGGGCGATCAAGCGGTGTGCAGGATTGAAAGAGGCCGCAGCGGACTGCGCCACATATGTCATCCGGTCGCCCCAGAATTTGCGCTTTCCTTCATCCGATAATTTGGCCAAGTCAACACCGTCAAAGATGATTTCGCCTTCAGTGATGCGGCAGCCGGGTTGGGTATATCCCATCGCGGCCAGACCAAGCGTTGACTTGCCTGCTCCTGATTCACCGATCAACCCCAGCACCTCGCCCGCGCGCAGTGTCAGATCAACACCCTTTACGATATCGTGCCATTTTTCATCAGAAAATCCTTGGATTTTCAGGCCCTTAATCGACAGCAGGATATCGCCTTTTTTCGTTCTCTCACTCATCACGCAACCCACTTGTCTTGTGCAGAAACCAATCCACCACAAAATTGACCGCCACCGTCAACAGCGCAATCGCCGCCGCCGGCAGCAAGGGGGTCAAACCAGCTTTAAGATCATATTGGGCGAATTGGATCAGGGACGCATTGTCGCGCACCATCGACCCCCAATCGGCTGTGGGTGGCTGAATGCCAACTCCGAGGAACGAAAGCGCTGCAATCGACAAAAATACAAAACAGAACCGCAGACCAAATTCCGCAATCAGTGGCGGCATAATATTGGGAAGAATTTCGCGCCGCATGATCCAGCCAAGACCCTCGCCGCGCAAACGCGCTGCTTCAACGTAATCCATCACCACCACGTTGAGCGCCACAGCGCGGGTCAGGCGGAAGACGCGTGTCGAGTCTAATACCGCGATGATCATGATCAAATTTGTTACGGTAGAACCAAAAATTGATAGTAAGACCAGCGCAAATATCAGACTAGGGATTGCCATCAACACATCGACCGATCGGCTTAAAAGCTGATCCAGCCAGCCGCGATCGATGGCCGCCGCCAAACCAAGGCTGCCGCCAATGAAAAAGGCCAGCAAGGTGGTGGCCACGGCAATGCCAACGGTGTTCCGCGCGCCATAAATCATCCGCGAAAAGATATCGCGGCCAATTTGATCAGTGCCAAATATAAACTCGGAACTCCAGGGAGCATAAGGCGCTGCAAACACTTCGGCCTCGCCATGGGGTGCCAGAGCCGGGGCAAAAATACCCACAATTGCATAGGCTAAAATCACCAGCATGCCAAACCGAGCGCTCCACGGAGATTTTTTAAGATCCAGTACCAGTTTATCCCAAAAGCTTCTGTGCTCTTGCGGCGCACCGACCTCGGCCAGAGCAGAATAGGTGTCGGGCTCTTGTGTCATTTTGGATGCAGCAATCTTGGGTTGGTGATAATGCCAATAATATCGGCAATCAGGTTGAGAAGAATATAGGTCATTGCAAAAATCAGCGCACAGCCCTGTACCACGGGTATATCACGCGCCGTTACAGCATCGACCATCAATTGTCCGATACCAGGATAGACAAACACAACTTCGACCACCACAACCCCGACCACCAGATAGGCCAGATTAAACGCAATCACCGTGGCGATTGGTGCCCAGGCATTGGGCAGTGCGTGCTTTAAGATCACCTCAGACCGCGACGCCCCCGACAACCGTGCCATCTGAATATAGGGGCTGGCCAGAAGATTGATAATCGCCGCCCGAGTCATCCGCATCATATGCGCAATAATAACCAGCGTTAGCGTTAGAGCGGGAAGCACTGTTCGAAAAAGGCGTTCCCCAAGCGGTGTTGAATCGTTCACATTCGCCAGGGACGGAAAGATTGGCCATAAGGATCCCAGGATCAAAATCAGGATGTAAGCCACAAAAAATTCGGGGAATGAAATGGTGGTCAGCGTCACAGTATTAACCGTGCGATCATAGGCGGAATTGCGATAAAGCGCTGTGGTAATGCCCAACACCAAAGAGATCGGCACCGCGATCGTCGCCGTCACCGAAGCCAGAAACAGCGTGTTCCAAAACCGCGGAGCGATCAAGTCAACAACCGATCGTGTTCCCGCACCAGAACTTCCGGAATTTCTGCCTGAAAACGAGGTGCCAAAATCTCCTTGGACAGCATTTCCCACCCAGTGTAAATACCGCAGATAGGCAGGCTGATCCAAGCCCAATTCGCGGCGGAAGGCCGCGATAGTTTCCTCGGTTGCCGACTGTCCAAGAACAGCTTGGCCGAAATCACCAGGCAACAGTTCTATGGCCGAAAATATAATAATGGATACAACAAAAAGTGTCGCAAGGCCCAAGCCCAGTCGCTCAAGCACGGTCTTCAGTACTGGATGCAAAAACATTTACCTCTATTATTCAACATGGGCACGGTGATGATTAAAACAGACCCGATCATGGACCAACCATTTAATCTTACAACCCTCAAACGTATAATATCGCAACTTTACCCATTTTATGCGGAAGGCCGGCACCACAGGCCGGCCTCCTTGTTTTCATTCAATCCCAGCGGTTTAAGCAAACCACCAGCGATCGCAGTTCAGGCATCCGTCAAGAACCAAATTATTGCCAATCTGATCCGGCACATGCAAGGATGTGTTATGCGCCATTACGTCACTTTGGAACAACGGCAGACACAGGCCGCCATCATTGTGAAGAAGCTGCTGCATTTCCACATACATGTCTCTACGCTTAGTTGTATCAAGCTCTGCTCGCGCCTGTAAAAGCAGCTTATTGAAGCGATCATTGCTCCAATATGTGTCATTCCAACTGGCTCCTTCGGCATAGATTTGTGAAAACAAAATATCTTCAGTGGGTCGTCCGCTCCAATAGCACGCAGAGAACGCCTTCTTCATCCAGACGTTGCTCCAGTAACCATCGTTTGGCTCTCTTACCACCTCGACATCAATCCCGGCGGCGCGGGCCGACTCGGCCATCAAAGACCCGGCATCCACAGCGCCCGAAAACCCGGTATCGGCAGCATGGAACTGGATGGCCAGCTTGTCGAGACCCGCCTGTTTAAGATGGTACTTGGCTTTTTCCGGGTCATAGGCACGCTGTGGTAACTCGTCGGTTGTTGCGCGGTAAATATTGGCCGGACCAACTGGGTTGTCGTTGCCCAATTCACCATAGCCAAGGATGACCTTCTCCAACCAATCTTCCCGGTCAATGACATGTTTTACCGCATTTCTCACATCAGCATTGTCAAACGGAGCCATGGTGGTGATCATTGGAAGGGTGATCTGTTTGTTACCGGTGGTGGAACGCACGGCCATTTCCGGATTTCGTTTGAGCAGATTGATCGTTTTGAGATCCGCATTCGCGATGGCGTCAACGGCGCCGGTCATAAGCGCGCTGGTCCGTGCCGACGTATCGCCAATCTGGATGGTTTCGACCTCATCAAAATGCGCGGCTCCATCTTTCCAATAATTCGGATTGCTCTTGGTCAAGGTCCGAACGCCCGGATCATGCTCGGCAATCACATAGCCGCCAGTCCCCACACCCGATTGCCAGTCAATTGTCCCGTCACCGTTCGAGGGGCAAATGTTAATATGGTAATCACTCAGCATAAACGGGAAGTCCGCATTACCGCCTTTGAGAGCAACAGCAACATGGTTCTTGCCGTCTGCTTTTACAGAATCAATACCAGCCAAAATGCCTTTAGCGGCAGACTTGGAATCTTCACCCAAATGGTGGTTCAAAGAAGCGACCACATCTTCAACGCTCAGCGTTTTGCCGTTGTGAAACTCAACACCACTGCGGATCTTAAACGTCCAAACGCTGGCATCCGCAGATGCGCCCCACTCTTCGGCAAGCTCGGGTTGAAGCAATCCATCTGTTCCCACCACAGTCAAGTTATTGCGCGTCTGACCAAACTGAACATTGATCATATACATATCGAGTATTTGACCAGGATCCAGTGTGTCAGTGGTTGCCCCACCGGTCACACCAATCCGCAGACGTCCACCTTTTTTCGGTGTGGCTGCTGCTGCCATATCCGCCATGCCCAAAGCCGATGGCAGAGCAACGCCTGCTGCCAAGGCTGACATTACGAATTGACGACGGTCAATTTGACCATCTGTCAGTTTGTAAGATAAATTGCTGAGATAATTTTTGAACTTCATCCACTTTTCTCCCGTTTGATTATGCGTCACGTTAGCCAGATAATACCACGCTTGCCAGTAAAATTTCGCCAAATTAAGTGAGCGACTGTCGTTTTTTCTGACTGATAGTCAAAAAAGATACCGTTTGGTTGGCCTGCAACGCTGGTTCAATATCTATTGTGAAGTAATTCCTGGTCTCTTTTTCGACCCGACCCATGGCGAACCTTAGACACCCTAGCGGGGCAGACCATCCCGACGTTGTGGCTGAAGGGTGTCTAAAAACCGGCCTAAAGTTCCCGGCCAATGCGGCGCAGTATCATTCTCAGGCCACGCTTGCCGGTAATCGCTAGGTCGACGCCCAAAGCATTTTTTAAACGCATATGCAAAATGCGACAGTGAATTAAAGCCCGACGCTGTCGCACTTTCGCGGACCCCTAAGTCGGTTGAGATCAAAAGCACCCGCGCATGCTGCAAGCGCATAAGAAGGCCAAACTGGACAATGCTGCAGCCGACCGATTTTTTAAACTGTCGCTCCAATTGACGTTGCGACAAACCGATTGTCTTGGCAATTTCAGGCACAGCAACTGGCTCGCTGATATTGCGTTCGATCACCTCAATTGCTGCTTGAACATCAGGCGGCAGCTTGGCAATCCCACGTCCCAATGTTTTGCGTTGTGCATCTTTGGCTTGCCGCACAGGATGGTGGATAATTTGATCTGAAATTTCCCCGGCCAGCGCCTGCCCATGGCGGCCACCAATAATATAGAGCATAAGATCAAGGCCAGCCGTTGCGCCCGAACAACACAAGATCGGCCCGTCTTCGGTGAAAAGCTGTTCTTGAACGTCAACGTCCGGGAACTGTTCTTGAAACCCCGCCAGATACGACCAGTGCATAGTAGCGCTTCGCTGCGCCAAAAGCCCCGCGCGCGCCAGAATATAGGCCCCCATTTCCACTGCGCAGATCCGCACACCATTTCTGGCCTGCACACGCAGCCAAGAGAACAATTTCCTATTGGCGTAATGTTCCGCTCCCCAACTTCCCACAATGAAAATCAGATCATCTCGGGCCATTTGCTTCGGCGCCATCTGGCATTCTACCATCATACCATTGCTGGACATGATATTAGGCCCATCAAAACTCAGATATGTTTTCTGGTAAAGATCCTCTGCCGAAAGATAATTTGCGATGCGCGCAGGCTCCATCAAATTTGTCAGGCTAAACATATTGAACCGAGGCAGCAAAACATAAAAAAGTCCATCGCTCATAGGGTGGCCTCGGGTTTATCGACAGATCTGGTGATCAGACCTGATAAATTGAGAATTTATGAAATATCGTCATGTATACAATATCAATTGACGAAAAATCTATATTGTCAAGCCGCTTGTATTTTCAATATTGCCAAAAGCGAACGGAGTGGAGCGATGAATTACGATGTCATAGTCACTTGTGCGGTCACCGGGGCCGGCGATACCACCAGTCGCAGCCCGCATGTTCCGGTAACGCCAAAAGAAATCGCCGATGCTGCGATACAGGCCGCGAAAGCGGGGGCCGCGATCGCGCATATTCATGTGCGCGACCCGGAAACCGGCAAGGGATCTCGCGATCCCAAGCTATTCAAAGAAGTGGTCGACCGGGTCCGTGACAGCGATACAGACGTGGTGATCAACCTAACAGCAGGCATGGGCGGCGATTGGGTGCCCTCAGCACAAGATCCGGCGATGCCCGGCCCCGGCACCGATATGATCAGTGCCGAAGAACGTCTGCGCCATGTGCAAGACTGCCTGCCCGAAATCTGTTCGCTTGATTGTGGCACACTTAATTTTGGTGATGGCAACGAGATTTATATCTCGACACCGCCCATGCTGCGCAAAATGGCCGAACTGACGAAACAATGGGGTGTCAAACCAGAATTGGAAGTGTTCGAATTGGGCCACATCCGCTTTGCAACGCAAATGATCGCCGAAGGCCTGATAGCCGATCCACCGATGTTCCAGATTTGTCTCGGCATTCCTTGGGGTGCGGATCAAAGCGTGGATACAATGAAAGTCATGAAAGATCATCTGCCGGTTGGTGCGACTTGGGCCGGCTTTGGGATCTCGCGGATGCAGATGCCAATGGCTGCAACAGCTATTGCGATGGGGGGAAATATTCGCGTCGGGCTGGAAGACAATATTTATCTCGACAAAGGTGTTTTGGCGACAAACGACCAATTGGTCACCCGCGCCGTCGAGATCTTAGACCGGATGGGCGCACGCGCCCTCACCCCGCAAGAAGCCCGTAACAAATTGAGCCTAACGGGTGCAGGCAACTAGACGAATGTGTCCTTTTTTCAAATGAGGCCAGACAACATTCGATCAATGGCCGCAAAACATCATCCACGCAGGAGCATAAAGTGACCGCAGTTGTATCCCATGAAAACGAGCTTTTACTCAACACCGTACAATGTTTTTTGAACGATGAAATCTACCCGCATGAAGACGCGGTCGATCGCTCCGGCGAGGTTCCGCTAGAATTGGGGCGTCAGATCGAGGCCCGCGCCAAACAAGTGGGCCTGTTTGCCGCAAACCTGCCTGAAGATGTCGGCGGGGGCGGCCTCAATTACACGTCATCTGCCATTGTCGAGCGCGAATATGGCAAAACCACTCATGCGCTACAATCGTGGATTGCGCGCCCAACTGAATTGCTGCTGGCGTGTGAAGGAGATCAGATTGCGCGGTATCTCGATCCCTGTGTTACCGGCGAGAAACGCGAGCTTTTCGCCCTGACAGAACCTGAGGCCGGATCAGATGTTATGGGTATGAAAACCAATGCGAAACGCGACGGACACGATTGGATATTGAACGGCTCAAAACATTTCATCTCAGGACCGGTAATGCCCGACTTTGCGATCGTCTTTGCCGCCACAGGTATTGATGAGACGCCACGCGGACCCCGCAAGCGTGTGACCGCCTTTTTGGTTGATGTAGGCCTGCCCGGCTTTGATTGTCGAGAAGGCCATAAATGCGTCAGCTATCGCGGGTATAAAACTTTCCAGCTGAGTTTTGACAATGTGCGACTAGGTCCTGATCAAATCTTGGGCGAAGAGGGGCACGGTCTGGAACTGTCCGGAAAATGGCTGGGAATGGGCCGCATTTGGGTTGGGGCAACCTGCTGTGGCAAAGCCGAGCGGCTTATGGATATGGCTGCAGATTGGGCGGCCAACCGCAAACAGTTTGGCAAACCGATCGGCACATTTCAGGCCACGGGATTCCGATTGGCGGATATGGCAATTGGTCTTAGAACAGCCGATTTGCTGGTGACAGACGCAGTGCGTCGTGCCGATGAGGGGATCATGCAAGATATGGATGCGGCCATGGTCAAGGTCTATTGCTCTGAGATGTTGAACAAGGTCGCGGATGACACCGTGCAAATTTTTGGTGGCATGGGGTTGATGGAGGAAATGCCAATACAACGCCTCTGGCGTGACAGCCGGTTGGAACGCATCTGGGACGGCACCTCGGAAATCCAGCGCCATATTATAACGCGCTCGATCCTGAGGCCGCTGGGGGGATGACCCCACAAAAGCGGAGACATTTTGAGCGGTTGTTAAACCCGCGTCATATCGCCTTTATTGGCGGCGCTGACGCCATAATTGCGATTGGCGAAGCCCGCAGACGGGGGTTTGAAGGGAATTATTGGCCCGTAAACCCCAGGCGTGATCAGATGGGCGGTCTGGCGTGCTTTGACAGCGTTGACGACCTGCCTGAAGCACCGGATGCAGTTTTTCTGGCCATCCCTGCCGCGGCGGCTGTGGACACGCTGGAAAAACTCGAAAAAATGGGGGCTGGCGGCGTGGTGTGTTATACGGCCGGTTTTAAAGAATCCGGTCCAGATGGCGACGCGCTGGAACAACGCTTGAAAGATATCGTCGGGGATATGGCCCTGATTGGCCCAAATTGTTACGGCGTGATCAATTATCTCGATAATGTGGCGCTGTGGCCATTTGCCCACGGCGGTAAGTCCCCAGGTTACGGCGCTGCTATTATCACCCAAAGCGGTATGTTTTCGTCAGACATCACCATGAGCCAACGCTCGCTGCCGCTAACCCATCTGATTTCAGCAGGCAATCAGGCGGTTTTAGAGCTGGCTGATTTTGTTGACGTCTTATGCGAAAACCCGGCTGTTCGCGCGATAGGGGTCCATATTGAGGGCCTTGGCGATGTGGCAAAGTTTGAGCAGGCTGCCCTGAAATGTTTGCGCAACGACACCCCTATCGTTGCGCTCAAAACCGGATCATCGCAGATCGGCAGCCAATTGACCGTCAGTCACACCGGATCGCTGTCAGGTACAAAAGAGCTGTACAATGCCTTATTTGAACGCTGCGGCGTGATCAGTGTCACCAATCCATCACAGATGCTAGAGACCCTCAAATACCTCTGCGTGGTGCGTCGACCGAAAGGTCACCGGGTGGTTGGGTTCACCTGCTCGGGCGGGGGAGCCACGATGCTGGCTGATCACGCCGAAACCATCGGCCTGCAGTTTCCAAGTTTTACGCAGGATGTCACAGCTCGATTGACCAAAGCCCTGCCAACGATCGCAACCGTGTCCAATCCCCTTGATTATACAACACCAATCTGGGGACAACCGGCCTATACAGAGCCGGTTTTCAGAGCAGCGATTGACGCCAGTAGCGCCGATGCCGCTTTGCTTGTGCAAGATTATCCTTACACTGGGTTGGACGAGTCCCAAATATATTACCGCAATGACGCAGCCGCGTTTTCTAAAGCAGCCAAAGCGGCAAAGGTGCCTGCCGCTGTCTGCGCCACTTTGCCTGAAAACATGGATATCGAGACCCGTGAGTTGTTGATTGAACATGGCGTAGCGCCCATGCAAGGCATTCACGAAGCTCTAAATGCGGTCGCACAGGCAGCGGCTTGGCACAAAAAAAGAGCGGAAATTCTGGCATCACCCGTCGCGGCTATGCAACCGGCAGGAGACATACGCCCGAGCCAGTTGGTGAGCGAAGCCGCAGGAAAAGCAATCTTGAAGTCGTCTGGCATCAAAGTTCCAAATGGGGTTCAGACACAGGGTTCAACCGCCGGGACGGTGGCTTGCGACATTGGGTTTCCAGTGGCTTTAAAAATGATGGGACCAAAGCTTGCACATAAAACCGAAGCCGGAGCGGTGGCGCTGGCGCTTGGCTCGCCAAGCGAGGTAATCACAGCGCTTGCAATCATGCAAAAGGCAGTGGGCGAATATGACCTATCAGCCCTCACCGATGATTTTTTAATTGAAGCCCATGCCCCTCAGCCGCTCGCTGAGATGGTCATTGGCCTACGACGAGACCCACAATTTGGATGGTCACTGACGCTTGGCAGCGGCGGTATTTATGTGGAACTATTAAAAGACACCAAAACGTTATTATTGCCCACTGATGAAAGCCAAATTGCGAAAGCAATTCGGGATTTAAAGCTCTTCGCTTTCATAGACGGGTTTAGAAACAGACCAAAGACCGACCTCGCCGCCCTAAGCGCGCAGATCTTAACTCTGTGCCGTTTTGTGCAAAATACGCAAAACCACATGCAGGAAATTGAGATCAATCCGTTGTTTATCTATGAGACCCACAGTCTTGCGGTCGATGCTTTGGTAAGGCGTGACGTAGTACCACCCGCGTGAAACCGTTGTCGGATGAAATAGACTGTAAAAATTAAATTGTGAAATACGGTACAGAGTTTGTCACACTGCTACTTCAGGCATAGGTAAATGAGATATTTCGTGTGGCCCAGCTTCGCAGTTCACTGCACACCGTCCGAATTATGTCACGTTCAGCTATATGTGCACCAGTTGAACCTACGGCGCAAAAGCTTAACCCAAGGTCTAAGTCTGAAACCCAAGTACGAAATCCATTCTGGAGACCCACAGCTGCCATCCTGTGGCGATCCAACCTATTTAAAATGATGTCACTGCCCCAAATTTTTTAAGAAGGCCAAAAATACCCAAGGTTTGAACGCCTTAGCACTTACGATGTCTGCTTCGAACCCAGAAACGCCGCAATAAACGCCTCACTAATTGATTTAACCCATTAAAGGCTAATCAAAGGCTGTCGCACTCGGTTATACGGCCCTCGTTTCAAACCTCAGTGCGCCAAACGGCTCGATAGAAGGCAACGACCATGATAGATACCGACGACTTTGGTTTTGGCACGCAAATTAGAAAATCACCCTATTTCGACGCGACCATACGCTGGGGTGCAAAAGGGTTTTCCGTTTACAATCATATGTATATTCCACGCGACTTTGGCGACCCAGAGCAGAACTTCTGGAACCTCGTTAATGATGCTATCCTATGTGACGTAGCAGTAGAGCGCCAAGTTGAAATTACCGGACCAGATGCGGCGACGTTCACTCAGATGCTGACACCACGCGATCTGTCAAAGATGGCGGTTGGTCAGTGCAAATATGTGTTGATCACCAATGCTGAAGGCGGACTTTTAAATGATCCTATTTTGCTGCGGCTTGGCGAAAATCACTTCTGGTTGTCGCTGGCTGACAGTGATGTCCTGTTATGGGCTCAGGGCGTGGCAGTAAACTCAGGACTGGACGTGAGCCTTTGCGAACCAGATGCATCACCACTGCAACTTCAGGGCCCAAAATCAGGCGAGGTGATGCGGGCCTTGTTTGGAGACAGTATTTTGGATCTGCGCTATTACTGGCTGCGCCATCTCGAATTGGATGGCATGTCACTGATCGTTTCGCGTACCGGTTGGTCAAGTGAATTAGGGTACGAGATCTATCTACAGGATGGGACAAGAGGCGGTGAACTCTGGGAAAAAATCATGGCAGCTGGGGCTGAGTTTGGTTTAAAGCCCGGTCACACGTCATCAATCCGCCGTATTGAGGGGGGTATGTTGTCATATCACGCGGATGCTGACCTCAAGACCAACCCCTATGAGCTTGGGCTTGACCGGCTTGTCAATCTGGATATGGACGCGGATTTTATCGGAAAAAAGGCCTTGAGAGCTATCCGCGACGCGGGTGTGACACGGAAACAAGTAGGGCTGCGCATCGATGGCCCGCCATTGCAGGGGCCAAACACCGCCTTCTGGCCGATTCTCAAAGGATCAAAAACCATCGGCAAAGTCACTTCTGCCGTTTATTCCCCCCGTTTAAAACAGAATATCGCCTTGGCAATGGTATCGGCAGACCAAGCAGGTATTGGTCTTAAATGCGAGGTGCAAACCCGGTCGGGGATCGTCCCAGCATCCGTTGTGGAGAAACCATTTTTCGATCCTAAAAAGCAGATTACCAATAGGGCTTAGCGGTCTAGCCAACGCCTGATGATCGCCAATTCATTATTGTATAAAATGCTCCTCCAACTCGGATGATAGCGCTTTGAGAACAAACATTAGAACCCACTGACACTATGATTCTGGCCAATTTGGCTTATTC
>CESI01121439.1_pt1 | contig 30215 bp, 31 predicted proteins | sample 356301 | NCBI WGS metagenome assembly CESI01 (sample SAMEA2621423, study PRJEB7988) | marine metagenome | biome: marine biome (ENVO:00000447); feature: deep chlorophyll maximum layer (ENVO:xxxxxxxx); material: "saline water (ENVO:00002010), including plankton (ENVO:xxxxxxxx)" | depth 40 m | reverse complement strand
AGCGGTGTCGATCTGGCCAATGTAAAAATGTCGATGAACCCCTTCGATGAAATCGCAGTTGAACAGGCCATCCGCCTGAAAGAAGCAGGTCAAGCCGATGAGGTAATTGCTGTTTCTATCGGTGTAAAACAAAATCAAGAGACCCTGCGCACCGCACTGGCAATGGGCGCAGATCGCGCCATCCTGGTGATCGCCGCTGATGACGTTCATACAGATATCGAGCCTCTGGCCGTAGCAAAGATCTTAAAAGCAATCATCGACGACGAGCAGCCAGGCATCGTTTTGGCAGGCAAACAGGCCATCGATAACGATATGAATGCCACGGGCCAAATGCTGGCGGCACTGACCGGTTGGTCCCAAGCAACATTTGTGTCTGAGCTGGACATCCAAGGTGACAGCGCTGTTGTCACCCGCGAAGTAGATGGTGGCTTGCAAACCATCAAAGTTTCCATGCCAACCATCGTAACGGTTGACCTGCGCTTGAACGAACCTCGCTACGCATCATTGCCTAACATCATGAAGGCAAAGAAAAAGCCGATGGACGAAAAAATAGCGGCAGATCTTGGCGTTGATCTGTTGCCACGTTTAATCATTGCATCCACCGGCGAGCCTGAAACACGGGCTGCTGGGATCAAGGTTGCCTCTGTGGACGAATTGATCGAGAAACTTAAAGAAGTGGGATCTGTATAATGGCTGTACTCCTAATTGCAGAAGTAAACGGTGGCGAATTGTCGGTTGATTCCACAGCAAAAGCCATGACAGCTGCCAAACAGCTTGGTGACGTGACAGTGCTTTGTGTAGGCTCTGCCTGCTCAGGTGCCGCGGACACTGCGGCAAAATTGGACGGCGTGTCTAACGTGCTGTGTGCGGAAGATGAGGCCTATGGCCATGATCTTGCCGAGCCCGTAGCCGCATTGATCGTGTCCCTATCTGGCGACTATAGCCACATTGTGGCGCCCTCAACCTCAGCCTCCAAAAACATCATGCCCCGGGTTGCCGCACTTTTGGATGTGATGATCATCTCTGAAGTGACAGCAGTCGTGAATGCGGATACGTTTGAACGCCCGATCTATGCGGGAAACGCCATTCAAACGGTCAAATCCGTGGACAGTATCAAAGTGGCAACAATCCGCACCTCGACATTTGAAGCCGTGGGCGAAGGCGGGTCTGCCTCTGTGACCAGTATCGACGCGGCGGCAAACCCTGGTCTGTCAGAATGGGTTGAAGATAAAGTTGCCGCCAGCGATCGCCCTGAGCTAACCTCAGCAGGCATTGTTGTCTCCGGTGGCCGTGGTGTTGGATCAGAAGATGATTTCAAAATCATTGAAGCCTTGGCCGACAAACTGGGTGCTGCCGTTGGCGCCTCACGCGCTGCGGTGGATTCGGGCTATGCACCGAATGATTGGCAAGTAGGCCAAACCGGTAAAGTCGTAGCACCAGATCTGTATGTAGCCGTCGGCATTTCCGGCGCCATTCAGCATTTGGCAGGTATGAAAGATTCCAAAGTGATAGTTGCGATCAACAAGGATGAAGAAGCCCCGATCTTCCAAGTGGCTGACTTCGGCCTTGTTGGTGATCTTTTTGACATTGTGCCACAGCTGACCGACAAACTAGACTAATAATTCTTACATATCTTTAGGATGGCCCGTCACCTGTTGGCGGGCCATTTTTTTAGCAGAGAATTGCTGTAATGGAGCGACTATAATCATAAAAACACAAATTATTAAATCGAGTAAGCAAAATTACCACAAATAAATGGCCCACATCTGTGGCCATAGTCTCCCACACTGTCTGGTCACAAACATTCAAAAGTTCAAAAATCTTCCAAGCCACCTAGTATATCAAGTATTGGACACGAGAACCCTGAATTCCAAAGCATTTTCAGAGAAACTGAAAACCATGCTTCAAGATCTTGAAATATTGTTGCCACGTCACATTTGTTATCTGTTGCCCTCAGGGTAGAGGCCATTTACCAAGGTCTCAAACTTCAGACATAAACGAAATCGGAGGATTATTATGGACGGAAATGATACAGCTTCTGGCGAAAAATGCCCAGTGATCCATGGCGCTGCGACAAATGCGGCATCTCGCGGCCGATCAAATACCGACTGGTGGCCAAATCAATTGAATGTGAAAATTCTGGCGCAGCACTCCGATCTGTCTGATCCTATGGATCCAGATTTTGATTATAGCGCAGAATTTTCCAAATTGGATCTGGATGCGGTTAAAGCTGACCTGACTGCTCTGATGACTGACAGCCAAGACTGGTGGCCCGCCGATTATGGCCATTATGGTCCATTTTTCATTCGTATGGCCTGGCACAGTGCAGGCACCTACCGCACGGCCGATGGTCGTGGCGGCGCGGGTGCCGGTCAGCAACGCTTCGCTCCGCTCAACAGCTGGCCTGACAACGGCAATCTTGACAAAGCCCGTCGTCTGCTTTGGCCTATCAAACAGAAATATGGCAAAGCTCTATCCTGGGCCGATTTGATGATCCTAACTGGCAATGTGGCCCTTGAATCCATGGGGTTCAAAACCTTTGGCTTTGGCGGTGGCCGCGTCGACGTTTGGGAGCCTGAAGAAGATATCTATTGGGGCACCGAAGATACCTGGCTGGACGACAATCGCTACAGTGGTGACCGCAATCTTGAAAACCCATTGGCCGCTGTGCAAATGGGCCTGATCTACGTCAATCCAGAAGGTCCCAACGGCACACCTGATCCTTTGGGCTCCGCGGTTGATATTCGCGAAACCTTTGCGCGCATGGCCATGAACGACGAAGAAACAGTCGCTTTGGTAGCCGGTGGTCATACTTTTGGCAAAGCCCATGGTGCTGGTGATCCAGAGCTTGTCGGTGCAGAGCCTGAAGGGGCCAGCATCATTGAACAGGGTCTCGGCTGGAAAAACGATTTCAAAAGCGGTGTCGGCATTCACACTACCACAAGCGGCATCGAAGGTCCTTGGACTTCCAACCCAGTCAAATGGGATATGGGCTATTTTAATCTGCTGTTTGGCTACGACTGGGAGCTGACAAAAAGCCCAGCTGGCGCTAATATCTGGCATGCAAAAGGCTTGTCAGCAGACGATCGTGCGCCGCAGGTCGACGGATCAAGCACAACCGTTCCAGTGATGATGACAACCGCAGATATGGCCATGCGCATGGATCCTGCCTATGAAAAAATCTCACGGTATTTCCAGGCCAATCCAGATGCCTTTGCGGATGCCTTTGCCCGCGCATGGTTTAAATTGACCCACCGCGATATGGGACCAAAAGTCCTCTATCTTGGGTCCGACGTGCCGGCCGAAGATTTAATCTGGCAAGATCCAATCCCAGCGGGCAATGCGGATTTATCTACTTCCGACATCACTGAATTGAAATCTGCTATCATGGGCACGGGCCTTGCCGTTTCCGAACTGGTCTCTGCGGCTTGGGCCTCAGCCTCGACCTTCCGTGGTTCAGACAAACGCGGTGGTGCAAATGGTGCGCGGGTACGTCTCGCCCCGCAAAAAGATTGGGCGGCAAACCAACCGATACAGTTGGCCAAGGTAATAGCCGCTTTGGAAAGTGTACAAGCCAGCTTTGGCAAAAACGTCTCCCTAGCGGACTTGATTGTCTTGGGCGGAGCTGTGGCCGTTGAAGCGGCGGCAAAAGCTGGCGGTCATGCGGTTACTGTGCCATTCACCGCGGGTCGCGGTGATGCCACTCAGGCCCAAACCGACACCGAGTCTTTTGAAGTTCTTGAGCTAAAGGCCGATGGGTTCCGCAACTACCTACAGCAGGAAGTCACCGTATCAGCTGAGGAACTGCTGCTGGATCGCGCCCAATTGCTCACACTCACAGCGCCTGAGATGACCGTCCTTGTGGGTGGCCTTCGTGTATTGGGCGCTAATACCAATGAGTCTAAGCAGGGTGTTTTCACAAATCGTCCGGGCACATTGAGCAACGACTTCTTTGTCAATTTGCTGGACATGGGCACCACTTGGGTGGATGTCTCAGACAATGAAACCGCCTTCGAAGGTCGGGATCGGTCCACGGGGGCTACTAAGTGGACGGCAAGCCGTGTTGATCTGGTGTTTGGCTCAAATTCACAACTACGCGCTTTAGCAGAAGCCTTTGCTACTTCAGACGCCGAAGCTTCTTTCGTGCGACGGTTTGTGATCACATGGGCAAAAGTGATGAACTCGGATCGCTTCAGCATCACTTGAAACGTTAGCTCTGTAAAAAGAAAGTCCACTCGAAAGAGTGGGCTTTTCTGCCTAATTCATTGATACCAAATCAAAGTAACCGTCACTATTCAAACCAGTAGAAAACCAACTTAGGTTGCCTTGACATAAATTGTTGAACTTTGATTAAAAATAATTATTGTGGAGGCCTAGGACATTACAAAATTGTCTTTGTAACAATTTCTGGAGAATACACATGAAACTACGCTCGCTAGCAGCTATCCTTTTGACCTCCAGCGCCTCTATCGCAAATTCAGGGGGGTTCGAAACAAATGCTCTTTCAACTTCATTTATGTATGAAGATGGTAACTATGCGGAAGTTAGTTTTTCAAGTCGCTCACCTGACGTAAAGGGCACAGTCTATGCGCCAACTGGCAGCGCGTTGAAGAAACAAAACTACGTTTCTTTTGCCGTAAAGAGCAACGTTTCAAATAATTTGGCTATTGGCTTAACCTCTTACAATCAAGGTGCTGTACAGCTTGACTATTCCAACGCAGGTAGCTCTCTCGCTGCCTTCCTGCCTGTAGTTGATTTCACAGTTGACGCACTAGCTATCTTGGCAAAATATTCAATTTCTGAAAATCTGGACATAATTGGTGGGTTAAAACAAGCCAAGGTTAAAGATGCAACGGCTAATATTTTCCAATCTGTGGGAATATCGGCATCTTCGATAGCTGCGAGCAATGAATTAGGATATGTGATCGGTGCATCCTATTCTGTACCCTCAATAGCGTTGCGTGCTGAGTTGCTATACGAGACTGATACGGACTTCTCGCTAGACACGACTGACGGAAGGGGGAGGGTGGGGAAAACAACCGGGTCAACTCCAGACTATATGACATTGAATTTTCAAAGTGGTATAGCAGAGGGAACACTATTGTTTGGATCAATACGCAGAGCAGATTGGAGTAACCACCAATTGAAAGTATTCCCAGATCAAAGTGCAGCAACCTCTAGCTTTACAGATACTACAACCTATTCACTAGGAATTGGCCGGAAAGTTAGTGACTCGCTATCAATAATCGTAAATTACTCAACAGAACCAGCGGGGTCCTCCGCTTCCACGACACCACTTACTATAACCAATGGGTACAAAGCTGTTGGGCTCGCTGCACGATACTCTACCGGTAATACCACTATAACAACAGGTTATAGCTATGCTAAGCTTGGAGACACAACTCTGACCACGGCTGCTCTTGGAGCTGGTCAATTTACTAATAACACGGTTTCAGGTTTTGGCATCAAGGTTGGCTTTAACTTCTAAATCGTAATAATATGAAACTAAAGCTCCCCTTTTAAGCTGGGGTGCTTTAATTTAATCAAATTTAAAATTATTTATTTGATCAATTAAATCATTATTTTTTTTAGAACTAATTTTTTTTTCATTTGAATTTGGGCAGGACGACGCGTAACTCGGTCAACATTAACATGAACAAAATGCCCTTGAGCAGCAGCGATGTTATCCTCACCCCGAAACAACCCAACATTATATGTCACCGAAGAGCGACCAAGTGTGCGCACCTTAATCCCAGCACATATGCGGTCTGGGAATGCCAATTCGCTGAAATACTGGCAACCAGTCTCAACCACCAAAAACACTGTTGTACCTAATTTCAAATCGAGGGCACCATTCTCCAACAAATAGCTATTAACCGCCGTATCAAACATTTGGTAATGCACCGCATTGTTCATATGGCCATAGATATCATTGTCGGCCCACCGGGTGGTAAGCATCGAGAAAGCGCTATAATCGGCGCGGGTGCTAGCAGTTTGTCTCACCATGCAGCCTCATAGATTGCCAAAGCTGCGGCCTCATCGACTGGGCGAGGGTTGTTCACCAGCAAGCGGGTTTGGTTCATCGCATCGCGCGCCAACATTGGTAGAGCCTCTTTTTTAATCCCCACATCGCGTAGGTTTTGCGGCAAGCCACAAGCCTGGCTTAGATCCGCCATGCCCTCAACGAATTTCATAGCAGCATCGTCCACACCCGTGGCAGACACCTGCGGGAACACATGCGGCAGCAGCTCAGCATAGACCAGTGGCGCCACTTCAGCATTAAAGCGCAGAACATGCGGCAAGACCAAAGCGTTGGAAAGCCCGTGTGGTACCTTGTAATGCCCCCCAATAGGATACGCCAAAGCATGAACCGCCGCTACCGGCGAGTTGGCAAAGGCCTGTCCCGCTAGCATTGAGCCCAGCATCATATCACTGCGCGCATCAATATCTTTGGGCGTATCCACTGCCCGTTTCAGCACCCGGCCCATCAGGCGCAAGGCTTCCACCGCCAAGGCACGACTTACAGGGTTGTTGTTTGGATTTGCGCTGGCAAAGGCCTCAATCGCGTGGACCATGGCATCAATACCTGTTGCAGCGGTGACATGCGCGGGCAGGCCAAGCGTCAGCGCAGGATCCAGAACCGCCACATCCGGCAAAATCAACGGGCTCACGACCCCCATTTTCTCCGAGGCACCTGTTGTGACAATTGAGATTGGCGTCACCTCAGATCCGGTTCCCGAGGTGGTTGGCACCAGCACGAGCGGCAGTCGCGGTCCCACGGCATTTCCAATTCCATAGGCCTCAGTCAGAGGTTGTTCCGAGGCGGCCAGCAAAGCCGCAAGCTTGGCCACATCCAAAGAAGATCCGCCACCAAAACCCACCACACAGCTCACATTACGCGCCATATAAGCCGCTTGCAAGATGATAGCTTCGGGCGGGTCAGCTTGAACCTGATCAAAGACTCGCACCGTGATTCCAACCGCGCGCAAGCTTTCAATCACCGGCGCGACCAGACCGGTGGCAACCATGCCCGGATCAGTCACAAACAGGATATTGTCGCCACAGATCGGCTTCACAATATCGCCCAATTGGCTTGCGAGACCAGCGCCCATACGCAGGCTAGGTGTGGTGTTAAATGTGAAAGGCGTCATGTTCCCTCTCCAGCTCTATCAAACAGGCCGTGCAATCTGGCTTGAAGATTAAATTTTTTCCTGTGTATGTTTGCGCAGCTCTGCCCGCGCCACCTGCCTGCGATGCACAGCATCTGGTCCGTCGGCCAAGCGCAATGTGCGCAGATGCATCCAATAGGCCGCAAGCGGCGTGTCTTGACTGATACCCCCGGCCCCATGCAGCTGGATTGCCTCATCTACAACTTTCAAAGCCATAATCGGCGCCACAACTTTGATTTTTGAAATCCAAGGTGCGGCGGCGCGTGGATCGCCTTGATCCATCATCCAAGCTGCTTTCAGGCACAATAGCCGCGCCATTTCAATTTCCATACGCGCATCTGCAATGATATCAAAATTTGCACCGAGATACGCCAATTGCTTTCCAAAAGCCGTACGGCTTAAGCTGCGTTTGCACATCAATTCAAGAGCGGCTTCCGCCTGTCCGATGGCGCGCATGCAATGGTGAATACGTCCGGGCCCAAGCCGGCCTTGCGCAATTTCAAAGCCACGCTCTTCACCCAGCAACAGATTTTCAGCTGGCACCCGCACATTGGTAAAACGCAGGTGATAATGCCCATGCGGAGCATCGTCATGGCCGTAAATTTGCATCGGGCGCAGCTTTTCGATGCCCGCAGTCACCGCATCCACCACAATCATTGAATGGCGTTTGTGTTTGGGCGCCTCGTCGTCACCAGTTTTGACCATCACGATATAGACCGCACAGCGCGGATCGCCGGCCCCACTGGCCCACCACTTCTCACCGTTCAGCACATAGTCGTCACCGTCGCGCACGCATGTTAAGCTCAGGTTGGTGGCATCTGACGAGGCCACATCTGGCTCTGTCATCACATAAGCAGAGCGAATGTCTCCAGCCAGCAAGGGCGCCAGCCAGCGGGTTTTCATCCCATCGGTGCCATAACGTTCAAACACTTCCATATTACCAGTATCAGGCGCGGAACAGTTGAACACCTCAGCCGCGAGCGGCGATTTGCCCAACTCTTCGGCCATATATGCATATTCGACAGTGGTCAGACCAAAGCCTCTGTCGCTACCTGTAAGCCAAAAGTTCCAAAGCCCTTCGGCGCGCACTTTGTCTTTCAGCGTCTTCATGATTTCAATTTGCCGGTCGGTAAAGGCCCAGCGGTCGCCCTTGGACACCTCGGCGTGATATTCATGCTCCATTGGCATGATGTCTTCACGGATGATTTCCGCAACCCGGTCACGGAGCTTCTCGACGCGCTCCGAAAGTCCAAGATTCATTTCCATAATGGTGCCCTCAACTTAGCTTAGTTATTTTGCCCTTTACAGGTATCCCCTTCATGAAACATACTACAGAGTATGTTGTCAATGGAAGTAGGCTGATGTCTAATCTACAAAATGCATATGCCGCACAGTCACTCTTGATCGGCAAGACCTTGGGCCACAGCCCCTGGCTTTTGATCGATCAAGCGCGCATCGATGCCTTTGCAGATATCACTGAAGACTCACAGTTCATCCACACCGACGCCGCACGCGCCGCCGTAGAAACGCCGTTCGGTGGAACCGTGGCTCACGGGTTTTTGACACTATCGATGGCCAGCCGCATGATGCAAGACACCGTTGCACCTTTTGAGGGGCAGGTGATGAATCTCAACGCTGGCTTTGATCGGCTACGGTTTCTAACCCCCCTGCGTAGCGGCAGCCGAATTCGTGGCGTGTTTGAACTGAAGGAGCTCAAACAAACCTCCGCCAGCCAGTTGCGGATGGTCACGACGCTAACCATTGAAATCGAGGGCGCAGACAAGCCCGCGCTTGTGGCCGATTGGGTCAATGTCGCAGTTTTCTCGGACGTGGGGTAAGAGCGATGGAGCCGAAAAAATCAATAGCCAAACCCCTGCACACCTATGATCCAGAGGTTCTATCGGTATATCTAAAGCACCATGTATCAGGGTTTACAGGACTTGCTGGCCTTGAGAAATTTTCTGATGGACAGTCCAATCCCACCTATAAAATCTTAGATACATCTGGAGCCAGCTATGTGCTGCGTGCCAAACCACCGGGGAAATTGTTAAAATCTGCTCATGCGGTGGACCGAGAATTTAGGGTCATGACAGCACTTGCCGAAACCGCCGTTCCTGTGCCAAAAATGCTGCATCTATCCGGCGATGACAGCCCAATAGGAGCGCAGTTTTTCGTGATGGGTTATCTGTCCGGCACTGTATTTTGGGACCCGGCCTTGCCCAAGTGCTCCAAGAGTTTCCGCACCCTGGCCTATAGCGCGCTAGTTGAAACGCTTGCGGCCCTGCACGAGGTTGATCCGCACAGGGTGGGCCTTGAAGACTTTGGTCGGCCCGGAAACTACTTTGGCCGCCAAGTCTCCCGCTGGTCGCACCAATACCGCGCATCAGAAACACAAAGCCGGCCTGACATGGACTGGACCATCGACTGGCTATCACAAAACTTGGTGGAGGATGATGGGCAGATGTCTATCGTGCATGGAGACTATCGCTTGGACAATGTCATGTTTGACGTCCACACACCCAAAATGATTGCGGTTTTGGATTGGGAATTGTCGACCTTGGGCCATCCTTTTGCTGATTTAGCCTATCAATGTATGGGTCTTCGGTTGCCACAAGACTCGCTGATCAAAGGGTTGGATACTCTTGATCGCACAGCGCTCGGCGTCCCCGATGAAGCGGAATATATCGCGCAATATTGCGCTCTGCGGAGCATTGCACTGCCCGAGAATTGGGCCTTTTATATGACGTTCTCCTTCTTTCGATTGGCTGCAATTCTTGAGGGGGTTCTCCACCGCGCCCAGTCAGGCAATGCTTCCAACCCCAAAGGAATGGGCGCGATGAATTCGACGATCACTACATTGTCCAAGGCCGCAAAAGCCACCGCCCAACAGGCCAGCACATGAGCCTTGGTGCAAAAACAGCCAAGTCGCACATATTGGATGCGGCGGCCACTGCCTTTGCCACTCATGGGGTGGATCAAACCTCTATTGATGACATCGCCCAAGCATTGGGGGCTACAAAGGGTAAAATTTACCATCACTTTGGATCCAAGGGCGAATTAGTCTGTGCCATCCGCAAACATTCGGTGCAACTCACTACAGATCGGGTACGCCCTTATTTCGAAGCCCAGACCCCACCGCCTGAAAAATTCCACGCAATGGCCCAAGCCCATGTGATCGCCATGATTTCTGAACTGGCCTATCACCGGGTTGTTGTCGAAGAAATGCGCGGCTCAGGAACAGGCAGTATCACCGATAGCGAGCGCCAGTTACGGGTGGAAATCACCACCCTACAGTCGGAATATGAGGATATGTTCCGCAACATATTGGCCAAAGGAATCAGCTCTGGCGCATTTCGAGATCAAGATCTGTCGGTGACTGTCCGCAGCTTTCTCATGATGCTGCACGCACCGATTTACTGGTATAAGCCCCGCGGATTAGAAAACTGCCAAACCATTGCCACCCAGTTGGCAAATATGGCTTTAGGGGCGGTGCTTGTGACTGACAGCAAAACCTGCACTGTGACACATGGAGATTGACCAATTAAAATATCGGAAAGCCACCGCCTTCTATTCTAGCATAATGCTCAACACCCGAGGAATATCTCAATGTCTGATCTTGTGACCCTGTCAAAATCTAGAACCGTAGCCATCGTTGAAATCAAAAACCCTCCGGTCAATGCATTGGGGCAAGCCGTGCGTAAAGGCTTGTTGGATGCCGTGAAACAAGCGGAAGCGGACCCAGAGGTGACGGCAATAGTGATCATAGGTGCCGGGCGGACCTTCCCTGCAGGCGCCGATATCAAAGAATTCGGTAGGCCAATGGAAGATCCACATTTACCAGATGTAATTGACCAAATCGAGAGCTGTACAAAGCCAGTGGTTGCGGCGCTACATGGCACGGCACTTGGCGGCGGTTTTGAAGTCGCTTTGGGCAGCCATTATCGCATTGCCTTGTCAGATGCCCGTGTGGGCCTGCCAGAAATTCACCTGGGGCTCATCCCCGGCGCGGGTGGAACCCAACGCGTGCCGCGACTTTGTGGGGCAGAAATGGCCCTTGATATCATGTTTAAAGGCACCACGATCAGCGCCCAAACCGCTCATGCCGCTGGCCTTATTGATCGTTTTGTTGAGGCAGATCTTTTAGACGCAGCCCTTACCTATGCCGGCGAATTGACCCAAGTGCGCCGGACCCGCGACGAGACCCGCGGCTTGGAAGATGAACCCGCCTATCGCACGGCACTTGCAGAGGCCGAAAAAACGGCGAACACGCAGATGCGGGGGCAAATGGCCCCAATGCAAATCATTGCCTGTGTTAAAGCTGCCTTGGAGCAGCCTTTCGCCAAAGGTCGTCTCTATGAGCGCGATTGTTTTTTTGACTGCCTCGCCTCTAGGCAATCCAAGGGCATGATTCATGCCTTTTTCGCCGAACGTGCCAGCGCCAAAGTTCCTGAAGCTGAGCGCGCTCAATCTCGCCCCCTGAACAGCATCGGTGTTGTGGGCGGCGGAACCATGGGCGCAGGCATCACCGTGGCAGCGCTCAACAGCGGCTTACCCGTAACGATGATTGAGCGCGACGGTGATAGCCTGAAACGTGGACGCGCCAATGTGGAAAAGGTCTATGACCGCCTGCTCGCAAAAGGTAGGATCACCCACGATCACAAAGCCTCAGTTATGGCGCTTTATACAGGCTCCACAGACTATGCAGATTTGTCTGATGCCGATCTAGTGATTGAAGCGGTGTTTGAACGCCTCGACGTGAAACGCGAAGTGTTCACCCAGCTTGATAAAGTGATGAAGCCACGCGCAGTTTTGGCTTCCAACACCAGCTATATCGATATTGATCACATCTCCAGCGCCACATCCCGTCCCGATCAAGTGCTTGGCCTGCATTTCTTTAGCCCAGCCAATATTATGAAACTGTTGGAAATTGTTGTGCCAAAGGGTGTTGCGGATGATGTTGTCGTAACCGGATTTGCCTTAGCCAAACGTTTAGGTAAAGTCCCCGTACGGGCTGGAAATTCCGCAGGTTTTATCGGCAACCGTATCCTTGGAAAATATGGTATGTGCGCGGCGCATATGATGGAAGATGGTGCCACACCCTATGAAATTGATGCGGCCATCTACGCCTTTGGCTATCCTATGGGCATCCATGCAATGTATGATCTGGCCGGGCTCGACATTGGCTGGGACAACCGAAAATCAGCAGCCCCCACCCGCAACCCAGCTGAACGCGACGTACAAATTTCTGATCGAATTTGTGAACATGGCTGGTTTGGTCAAAAAACGGGGCGCGGGTTTTATCTGTACCCGCAGGGGGCCAGAATTGGCATACCGGATCCTAAAGTCTTGACCATTATTGAGGGCGAGCGCGCTCTCAAAGGCATCACGCCCCGCAGCTTCTCTTATGAGGAGATTATGAAACGTTATATGGCCGCCATGGTCAATGAAGCCTGTGAGGTTTTGCGTGAGGCTGTAGCCTTGAAACCATCCGACATTGATGTCACTTTTGTCCAAGGATATGGCTTCCCACGGTTCCGGGGTGGGCCAATGAAATATGCAGATGGGTATGGTCTGGGCAAAATGCTTAACAACATCTGTGCCTATGAAACCGAAGATCCGGTGTTCTGGAAACCGTCGCCTTTGCTGGTCGATTTGGTCACCGCCGGACATACATTTGAAGACTTGAATTGAGGATAGACTGATGGATCTCAACTTTACCGCCGCAAACATCGCCTTTCGCCAGGAGGTTATCGAGTTTCTTGAAGCTGAATTGCCGACCTCGATTGCGACAAAGGTGAAAGCCGATATTGCGGTGAGCAAAGAAGTTACCGAATTTTGGCACGCGACCCTGCACAAACGTGGATGGCTAACCTACAGTTGGCCTACAGCCTTTGGTGGTACCGGGTGGGATCCTGTCCAGCAATTTATCTTTGAAGAAGAATGTGCCGCCGCAGGCGCACCGCGCATCTTACCCTTTGGCCTCAAAATGCTTGCACCCGTGCTGATGGCCTTCGGCTCAAAAGAGCAGCAGGCCCATTGGTTGCCGCGGATGTGCGACGGGACTGATTGGTGGTGCCAAGGCTATTCCGAACCCGGATCAGGCTCTGATTTAGCCAGCTTGAAAACCACCGCCGTGAAAGATGGTGACGACTACATCATCAACGGTCAAAAAACTTGGACCACCCTTGGCCAATACGCTAATATGATCTTTTGCTTGGTGCGCACCGACGGCATCTGCAAACCACAGGCGGGCATATCTTTCATTTTGATCGATCTCGCCGTGCCCGGCATAGACATGCGCCCAATCCGCACCCTTGATGGTGGGCATGAGGTGAATGAAGTGTTTTTCACCGACGTGCGCATACCGGCCTCCAATCTGGTGGGAGAAGAGAATAAGGGCTGGACCTATGCCAAATATTTACTTGCCCATGAGCGCAATGGCATCGCCAATGTTGGCATTTCAAACCAAAAACTATCACGGTTAAAGCGGCTGTCTTTAACTCAAAAACGAGCAGGCAAACCTTTGGCCGAAGATCCACTTTTTGCAGCACGAATGGCACGGCTTGAAATTGAGCTGCGCAATCTGGAAACTACTAACCTGCGGGTATTGGACGGATTTGCCAAAGGTGCAGGGCCAGGACCAGAAAGCTCGATGCTCAAGATCATTGGCTCAGAGTTGGAACAAAACTTCGATGACCTCACCCGCCGCGCCCTTGGCCGTCATGCTCAGGCCCATACGCCAGAAGTGTTTGAACCCGGCTACAACGGGCCACAAGTGGCTCCTGAAAATATGGCCAATCAATCCGCAGCATATTTCAACAAGCGCAAAGTTTCGATCTATGGCGGCTCAAATGAAATACAAAAAAACATCATCACCAAAATGATATTGGGGCTTTAAACCATGGATTTTCAACCCACCGAAGAGCGCCGCATGGTGGCTGATATGATCAACAAATTTATTCAAAATGACTATCCTCTGAAAGCACGGTTGGATGCGGGGGTCAGTGAATTGGGTTACAATCCACAGGCCTATACACAGATGGCAGAGTTGGGATTGATCGGCGCATTGTTTGACGAAGATATCGGCGGCTTTGGTGGCGGCGGATTTGACATCGCCACCGTTTTTACCGAACTGGGCAGAGGGTTGATCAACGAACCGTTCAATGACACAGCACTGGCCAGCGGTTATATCTTTGCCCAAACCGGATATCTGGATTGGGTTGAGCACATCATCTCTGGCACCAAACGTGTGGCGCTGGCGTTGATCGAAAACGGTGCCGATTATGATTGGGACATGCCCGAGACCTTGGCCACAGCCAAAGGTGACGGCTGGACCTTAGCCGGGACCAAAACCAGCGTGAAATTTTCCCACGGGGCCGATGCGGTAATCGTCAGCGCGAAAATCCAAACCACCACCGGGCTCAGCCTGTTTTTGGTCAAAGGTGATGCGGCTGGGATGACACAGCATCGGTTCCAAACCATTGATGGTGGTAGCGCTTGCGACATATCCTTGACAGATACACCTGCCCTTCTGCTTGGTGCTGAGGGCGGCTCATATGAGATTCTGGACGCCACAGCGGCCCGCTGCACACTAGCGGTCTGTGCAGAAGCTCTGGGCCTCATGGACAGCATCAAAACCCTGACAGTCGACTATCTGCGCACCCGCCAACAATTTGGCACTGTAATTGGCAAATTTCAGGCCCTGCAACATCGCATCGCTCAAATGCTTTTGGAAATTGAACAGGCCAAATCAGCTGTCACCAATGCCGCTAAAGACTTAGACGCCCCAACGGATGAACGCAATCGCGCGATCTCTGCGGCGAAATACTCCATTGGCCGCATAGGCTGCTATGTGGCCGAAGAAGCCATTCAGCTACATGGGGGTATCGGGATGACTTGGGAATATGATCTAGGACATTTTGCTAAAAGATTGGTGATGATTGATCATGAATGGGGCGATCAGGACCATCACTTGATGCGCTATGCCCAAAGCTAGACACCTTTGGCTATCCTTTGCGCGTTTCATTCGACCAGAGGCATATCAATCGAAGCCAATGGTACCAAAATTATGCGTGATTGGTGCAAATATATATATTTGGATCTAGTATACTGTTTCTTGTCATACTGTCTTTCACGACCTACCTGTCGAGCTACTCTTTGAGGAACACGCAATGAACGAGCCTGCCAATCCCTATGATGATATCCGCGATGCCATAGCCAAGCTTTGCACGCAATTTCCCGGCAGCTATTGGCGGGCATTGGATCGTGAGATGGGCTATCCAACAGAATTTGTGACGGCCCTAACACAAGCGGGGTGGCTAGGGGCTTTGATCCCAGAAGAATATGGAGGCTCCGGCCTGCCGCTGTCTGCAGGTGCGGCTATATTGGAAGAAATTCACAAGTCCGGTGGGAATGCCGGGGCCTGCCATGCGCAGATGTACACAATGGGCACGCTCCTGCGCCATGGATCCGAGTCACAAAAACAGCAATACCTACCTGCGATCGCAGAGGGATCCTTACGCCTGCAAGCGTTTGGTGTGACCGAACCTACCTCAGGAAGCGACACTGGTGCCTTGAAAACCACAGCCCAGTTGGATGGGGATCACTATGTAATCAACGGTCAAAAAATCTGGACCAGCCGCGCTGAGCATTCCGATCTTATGATCCTATTGGCCCGTACCACCCCATTGGTCGAAGGTATGAAAAAAACCCAAGGCCTTTCCGTTCTTCTGGTAGATATGCGCGAAGCGATCGGCAACGGCCTAACGATCCGCCCAATCCGCACCATGATGAACCATGCCACTACCGAAGTATTTTTCGATGATCTTCGGGTCCCTGTGGAAAATCTGATTGGTAATGAAGGCAAAGGTTTTAGCTACATCCTAACAGGCATGAATGCTGAGCGTATTTTGATTGCATCTGAATGTATCGGCGACGCTAAATGGTTTATCGACAAAGCAGTTCATTACGCCAAAGAACGCAGCGTATTTAGCCGAGCAATAGGGCAAAACCAAGGGATCCAATTTCCAATTGCAAAGGCCTATGCCAACATGCGGTCTGCCGAGTTGATGGTCAGAGAGGCTCTGACACTTTACGAATCTGGACAAAATCCAGGTGCTGAGGCCAATATGGCAAAAATGCTGGCTGCGGATGCCTCAAATGAGGCAGCCAATGTTGCAGTGCAAACCCATGGTGGTTTTGGCTTCGCTGAGGAATATGATATCGAGCGAAAATTCAGAGAAACACGGCTTTATCAAGTGGCGCCAATATCAACGAACCTGATCCTATCCTACCTAGCGGAACACACCCTCGAACTGCCAAGATCCTATTAAGCCATGTGGGCGAGATATGAATAATTCCGCCCGCATTGTTTATTTAAATGGCGCCTAGACAGTCAGAATTGTTGACCCAGTAGTTGCGCGGCCTTCAAGCGCGTCATGCGCCTCTTGAACATCAGCTAATGCAAACTCTTGCCCGATAACAATCTCAACTTCTCCAGAAATCACTTTGGAGAACAAATGCCGCGCCATATCCTGACAATCATCGTGGCTAGCAATATGCGTAAACAATGTCGGACGGGTAATTTTCAAAGATCCTTTTGGCCCAAGTAGTGCGAGGTTAAAGGGCGGAACCGGACCTGACGCATTGCCAAATGTGATCATCATGCCTAGAGGTTTGAGGCTATTAAGTGAACTTTCAAAAGTGGACGCCCCAACAGAATCCATCACCACGTCAACACCGTGTCCACCAGTCAATTCACAAACCATTTCTTCAAAGTTCTCAGTGTTATAATTTATGCAGTGCGTCGCGCCATATTTCAATGCGAGCTGACATTTTTCATCTGTGCCGGCCGTACCTATCAGCGTGATACCTTCGGATCTAGCCCATTGGCAGGCTATCAAACCCACACCACCAGCGGCGGCATGAAACAAGACAGTGTCTCCAGCCTTCAATGGCGTCGTTCGGTGAAATAAATATTGCACAGTCATACCCTGCAACATCATTGCAGCCCCTTGCTCAAAACTGATTCCGTCAGGCAATGAACAAACCTGCGCAGCAGGCATGATGCGCTGCTCACAATATGACCCCGGAGGCATCGAGGCGTAAGCTGCACGATCACCAACTTTAAGATGCGTAACACCCTCGCCCACAGCCTCAATGATGCCCGCTGCCTCCATGCCTAAAGCTTGCGGTAAATTCAGCGGAGCAAGTCCGGAACGCTGGTAAACATCTATAAAGTTCAAACCGCATGCTTTATGAGCGATGCGCACCTGTCCTTCCGCTGGGTCCCCTACCGGCATGTCTATTATTTCCAGCTTATCAGAACCACCAAATTCTTTGATCACAACAGTCTTATTCATCGAATTCTCCCAAATTGAAAAACTATTTTAGCGCATCAAGAAGGTTTCACAATAACAATATGTTTAATGGGACACCGGAACAGGACCTCACCGCGGTAGTGATTTGCCGTCTTATTATGGTTATCTCTGGTCACGTCAAAATTTTAACAATAGTTAGAGCCTATGATTACCTTTGCGCTTGCGATTGTCTTGATGTTGTCCACTCCTGGACCTGGCGTGCTGTCAGCGGCAGGAGTTGGTGCGGGATTTGGAGCACGAGCGGGGTTACGTTATATTGCGGGACTCTGCATCGGGCAGGCCCTCGTGTTCGTGTTTGTCGCTGCAGGGCTATCGACTGTTGTGTTGACCAACCCTTGGCTGCGTCTCACATTGATGCTGCTATCATTTTGTTATATACTTTATTTGGCATGTAGTATTGCACTGGCAGGATCAAAAGTTTCCTTTATTCAGACTGCCCGTGCACCAGGCCTCGTGGCTGGCATATTGTTGCAGCCAATCAACCCCAAGGCCTATGCCGTTCTCACAGCCCTGCTCACAGGCTTCCCACTTTATCCTGAAGACTATTGGACCGAGGTCACCATCAAATTTGTGATCCTCAATATCATTTGGATTCCAATTCACGTAATATGGATTTATTTTGGAGTATCCCTAAAGCGGCTCAATCTATCGGCAAAGTTACAACGCGGGATCAATATCATCATGGCCCTATCCATGCTGCTGGTTGTCGCCCTAGCTACTTGGGCCACGTTCTAAGCAGCAGAAATCCGGAACATGCGCTCAACCAGCCGACGACGCGCCAAGGGTAAAGCACGATCCCCCAATGACGGGGCCAGCCACTTTTCCAAAAAATATCCTGTGGTGCGCAGGCCCTCGGCGATCTCGGTGTTGCTGGCGACACTGTCGCCGATCATACAAGGCACCAAGGGCAGCAGCTGAGTTTTCCAACGTCCGGCATGGTGCGCTGCCACCGCGCGCCCAGACTTTGGGGAAACATAGGCCAAGTCCTCTGTGGTGCCTGAGACTGCACAGCAAGTGAGATCCAAGCCAAAGCCCAAAACCTCCAAAAGCTGAATTTCCCAATGTAAATATGCCAGGGGCCAAGCATCAGTGACGCACATGAGATCTAGCAGGCTGACGGAGGATTTATAAAGCGCAGGATGGGTTTCACGTTCTGGCAATGAAAAACTGAGAAGGCCCACAGTCGAGGTCAAACCCGCAAGCGTCAAAGGATCCGCCATTACTTGGGCCGCACGGCTGCGCAACGGCTCAGCGCTAAAGGCACCGAGATGTTCTTCAAGGCGCGCCTTCCAAACTACCTCAATTTGTCCACCGGGTTGCAGAACTGGCGTCTGCTTACGCCCAGCACCACCGCGCACAACCCCAGAATGACGACCATGGCTTTCCGTGAAGACTTCAATGATCACAGCATTCTCACCATGCTTTCGCACCGCCAGCAAAACCCCCTCATCACGCCATTCGATCACTATCTAGACCCCAATTTTCCAACAAGAACGCCACTAGGCATGTCTTTTGGCTAGTCTATCCAGACCGCCAATCAATGTTAAGCTATTAGGAAACTAGCGGGGATTACTCGCTCAATCCCGGCTCCCCCAGCAGGTGCCGACCGGCGCGATCTTCAACTTCAATCACCCAAAGATCGGGATCGTAACTGCGTTGACGGGTGATGGCCGCATCCAGTTCCAGCTCATCTCCAGCGATCAGCTCAATCCAATTGCGTGCACCAGTGGTCATATCGAACGACCTCTGAAACACCCTTCCCTTACCGTCCAAAGTGTTCAGCTTCACCAGTACAGCGCCCGCAGTTGCATCGCCGCGAGCTACAACGAAAGCTTGGATGTTGACAAGGCGCAGGCGGGTTAGATAGGCTGAGACCCAAATATCACTGGTAAGCCGGATCATTCGTTTCCATCACGAAAGTCGAGGCCCATTTCCATGTAACGTTCTTTTTCTTCCAGCCAATTGGGCCGCACTTTAACTTGCAAGAACAGATGCACCCTCCGGCCCAAAAACACTTCCAATTCTGCACGCGCTTGGGTGGAGACCGCTTTGATCGACTCTCCGCCCTTGCCCAAAACGATGCCCTTATGGCCATCACGCATCACATAAATCAGCTGATCGATTTTACATGATCCATCTTTGCGCTCTTCCCAAGCTTCGGTTTCCACCGTCAACTGATAGGGCAATTCTTGGTGCAAACGCAGGGTTAGCTTTTCGCGTGTTGTTTCAGCCGCCAGCATGCGAAGAGGTAAATCGGCAATTTGATCTTCAGGATAGAGCCATGGCCCTTCAGGAATTTCACCCGCAATCCAAGTTTTGAGTGCATCGCAGCCATGGCCTTTTTCTGCCGAGATCAAGAAAGTCTCAACGAAATGAAACGCCTCATTCATTGCTTTGGTCAGCGCCAACAGTTCTTCTGCATGCACCTTGTCAATTTTATTGATGGCCAGCGCGATGGCCTTGCCCTTGGGCAGGTCTTTCAGCGCTTCCATGATGCCGTCTACGCCCTCAGTCACTCCACGGTGAGCTTCGATCAGGAAGACCGTAAGATCCGCATCCGCAGCCCCGCCCCATGCTGATTTAACCATAGCACGATCCAAACGGCGTTTGGGTCGGAAGATTCCGGGGGTGTCAACAAAAACGATCTGCGAGTTGCCTTCGATGGCCACGCCGCGAATACGTGTGCGGGTGGTTTGTACCTTATGGGTGACGATTGAGACTTTAGCCCCGACCATACGATTGAGCAGGGTTGATTTTCCTGCATTCGGTTCCCCAATCAGGGCCACAAATCCGGCGCGTGTGCTCATGCCCCTAACCTTTCCAACATAAGTTGTGCCGCGGCCTGTTCAGCCTGTCGTTTTGATCCGGCCTTGGCTTGCGCCACTTGACCAGAATGCAATTGTACTTCGATCTCAAACAGTGGCGCGTGATCCGGGCCAGAACGGGACAGTTCAACATATTTAGGCGGCGTGCCTTTACGGGCCTGTACCCACTCTTGCAAGGCTGTCTTAGGGTCTCGCGCATCGGCTTTCACCGATATGATCCGCGTGTTCCATAGTCGCAGTATCAAGCTTTGTGCCGCAGCGAAACCACCATCGCGATATACTGCCGCAATCAAAGCTTCCATAGCATCGCCAAGCAACGCTTCCTTGCGCCGGCCGCCGCTGATCATCTCCGAGCGGCCCAGTTTAAGCATGTCACCCACGCCAATTGAGCGCGCCACATCGGCACAGGTCTCTTTGCGCACCAAAGCATTGAAACGCGGCGCCAATTGGCCCTCGCTGGCTTTGTTGTCTAGATCCAACAAAGCCTCAGCCATCACCAAACCTAGCACTCGATCGCCCAAAAACTCCAACCTTTCATTGTCAGAACGGGTGGTGGAGGACATGCTCGAATGTGTGAGAGCGGTGACCAGCAAACCGGGGTCTTTAAATTTGTACCCAATATCAGCCGAGAATTGACGTAAATCTGCCGAAAGTTTGATCATACTGCGCACTGTGTCAAAATCACCATCTAGTTAACAGCCTTGAAATAACGATCACTGCGCCACGTCCAGAAAGCGAGAATTGAGCTGCCAGCGGAGGAAAATAAAATACGATCCGCACGGCCAACGATATCTTTCATCGGCACGAAGCCCACACCGCCAATGGTCTGAGGCACACGGCTGTCAGAGGAGTTGTCGCGATTATCGCCCATGAAGAAGAAATGCCCCTCAGGCACCGAATAGACTTTGGTGCTGTCCACATTCATCCGACCACCCAGTTGCATTGCGTCTTGATCAAACGTATCCAAAATTCCATGCGACACGCCATTTGGCAGCGTCTCAATGTATTTCTTCTTGATGCAATTCGCACCCAGACCCACCGCACCATTGGCACAGATTGGACGATTGCGTTGAGAGCCTTGCGGCTCATAGGTCTCTACGAAATCAGTCACCGGTTCAATTTCAACCGCCATGCCATTGATTTGCAAAACTCCAGCCTGCATCTGAATTTTATCACCCGGCAAACCGATCAGCCGTTTGATGTAGTCGGAGCCAGTGATTGGGTGACGAAACACCACGACATCGCCACGTTTTGGCTCACCACCTAGGATCCGCATCTCGCGATCCTTCAAAAAGCCACAGAAATCATCTGCATCAATATTCACGCTAAAACGAGGAATTTGAATCTTAGGGCAAGAGGCATAGGAATAGCCGTAAGCCATCTTATTGACGAACAGAAAATCACCGATCAAAAGCGTGTCTTTCATCGAACCTGAAGGGATCCAAAACGGTTGAAAAAACAAGGTGCGGAACACGCCCGCGATCAACAGCGCATAGACAATTGTTTTAAGGGTTTCTACAGCACTTGCCACAAAGCTCTTTTCTTCGATTTCGTCCATAATATCCTCAAAGGCTGGTTTAGGGGTATGTGAGGGGCTTGCCGTCCAGAGTCAAGTTGGCACAGCCCCAACCGCTCGAGCCTCGATCACCACAAAAGCCTGTGCACAAGGGTGTTCATCGGTCAAAGTGCAATGGATCACTGCCGTATGTCCTTCGGGTGTCATCTGCGCCAAACGCTCCGCCGCCCAGCCTGTCACCGCCATCACCGGCTGGCCCGTGCGCATATTGGTGACAGCCATATCTTTCCAGCTGATGCCCATGGCCAAGCCCGTTCCCAAGGCTTTCGAGCAGGCCTCTTTGGCCGCCCAACGTTTGGCATAAGTGCAAGCCAAATCGTTACGCGACTCCGCCTTAGCTTGTTCGACCGCCGTATAAACCCGGTTTTTAAATCGATCCCCGAAGCGGTCGAGCGTACCTTGAATGCGCTCGATATTCGCCAAATCTGTTCCGATGCCAAGGATCATGCGCGGGCATCATCCATCAGGCGGCGCATTTCTGCAATCGCAGATGCGAGGCCCATGAACACCGCTTCACCAATCAAAAAATGCCCAATATTCAACTCTGCCACCTGCGGCAAAGCCGCGATCGGGGCCACATTGTCAAAGGTCAGGCCATGGCCAGCATGCACTTCAAGGTCCAGATCATCGGCAAAAGCGGCACAGTGAGTGATCCGCGCCAGTTCATCAGTTGCGGCCTGTGTATGTCCCCCGGCAAGAAAATCGCTATAAGCGCCAGTGTGCAATTCCACAACCGCAGCGCCGACCCGCGCGCAGGCTTCCAACTGGCGCTCATCGGCAGCGACAAACAGCGACACACGGCACCCAGCCTGTGCAAGTGGTGCAATAAAATCAGTCAAACGGCTCTGGTCCGCCGCAACCTCAAGGCCACCTTCGGTGGTGCATTCTTCGCGTTTTTCTGGCACAATACAAATTGCATGAGGTTTCAACCGCAGAGCAATAGCATGCATTTCTGAGGTGGCGGCCATTTCGAAATTCAATGGCGTGGTCAACTCTGCCATCAAAGCTTCAATATCCGCATCTCTGATATGGCGGCGATCTTCACGCAAATGCGCTGTAATGCCATCAGCGCCAGCAGCCTCAGCCATCAAAGCCGCCCGCACCGGATCAGGATAAGCGCTACCGCGCGCGTTGCGCAAAGTGGCCACATGGTCAATATTTACGCCAAGACGTTGCTTCATTGCCATCAAAATTTCTTTCTACAACAGGATCAGAGCCCAGAATCTTCATCGCGTTTGAGCAAACCTTTTTTGCGCAACTCTGCCAATTTCATGGTCAACAGGCCTTTTCTGCGATTTTTGTACACACGAATTGTTGGCACGGAAATATAATATGCCACAACCCCCGAGATTATGCCCGGCGGCACACCGCCCACAAGCCATGGGAAAAATATTGTGTGCCAAAACTCGATCAGATAGGTCCAATCGGCCTGCGCTACGGTGAACATTGCTCTGAAATTATACCAAAGTTCAGACAAAGCGCGGATGAACATCTGACCAAATCCTATATGCAATTCACTGTCCATCCGTAGGCTCAGCATCGCGTAACCGGTCCCCAAGGCCGCAGCCCCAATTGGAATATACGTCAGAGGGTTGCCAAAGAATGTTCCCAGCAGTGAGGCCAATACATTGGCTCTAAACAAAACCGCCAGCAGTCCAGCAACCAAAAAATGCAGGCCATAAAACGGGGTGAATGCCGTAAAAACACCGATACCAATGCCGCGGGCAATTTGTTCCGGAGTGCCCGGCAGCCGGCGCAAGCGATGCTTGACATAGATATAGGCACGGTTCCACCCTCCCTTGGGATATATACCTTCCCAAAGCGCTCTGCCTACTCCACGTCTGTCGCGACGTCTAAACACCAATTTTGTCCCACTCTCCCTCAAACGCACCCTGATTCTTACCCAGCCTGGGATCCTGATGCCGGCTCACCTCTGCCACTTCGTTCTCTGCCTCTAACGCCGTTAGCACCATGTGCAATTGTGACACATCCCGCAATTCCAAATTGATGATCAGTTTAAAATAATCCGGCTTACGATCAATAAAATGCATATCTGCGATATTGGCCTTCTGATCACCAATCAGAGTGCAGATACGGCCCATCACGCCAGCACCGTTCCGAATGGTCACTTCAATGCGCGCCGGATGGGTCACTGCATGCTGTCCGTCATGCCAGGCCAAATCTAACCAGCGATCCATTTGGGTTTCATAAAGTAGCATATTGAGGCAATCGATTGTATGCACCACAACCCCCCGCCCCCGGAATGTAATACCAACAATGCGCTCACCGGGCAAAGGGTGGCAGCAGGTGGCATGGGTAAAATTTTGCCCCGGCTCCAAGCCAATCACAGCAAGGGCTGAAACCACTTCATCAGTGGAGCGCACTTTTAGGTTCGGATAAAGCTCAGCAACCACTTCACGTGCCGCGATCTCGGCACTACCGAGGCGTGCCAAAAGTTCGTCCGCATCGGGCAAGCCAAAATGTTTTGCCGCAGTACTCAAGGCCCTATCTGTAGACTTTTTATTCACGTTCTCAAAAGCAACCCGGGCAAATTCACGCCCCAGATTGATAAACTTCTCGCGGTCCACTTCGCGCAGACTACGCCGAATCGCCGTTTTGGCGCGGCCCGTCGCTGCGATATCAATCCAGCTGGCGGGCGGGGTTTGGGCTTCCGCTGTAATGATTTGCACAGATTGACCATTACGCAGGCGCGTCCAAAGCGGCACACGAATGCCATCAACCTTGGCCGAAACACAAGCCGAACCAATACGGGTGTGGATGGCGTATGCAAAATCAATTGGCGTGGCCCCGCGCGGCAGCTTGATCACCTCACCCTTTGGCGTAAAGCAAAATACCTGATCAGTGTACATTTCCAGTTTAAATGCCTCAAAAAACTCTCCATCGTCCCCCTCAGCGCCAAATCGCTCGGTCAGAGACGCAATCCAAGCTGAGGGATCAAGGGCAAATGGGTTCTCAACCCGCTCACCGTCACGGTAGGACCAAGTGGCCGCGGCCCCTTTTTCCGCCACCTGATGCATAGCTTTGGTCCGTATCTGCACCTCAACGCGACGCGCATTTCGGCCAGAGACGGTGGTGTGGATACTCCGATACCCGTTGGTTTTGGGCTGGCTGATGTAGTCTTTGAAACGCCCCGGAACCGCACGCCAGCGTTGGTGGATCACCCCCAACACACGGTAGCAATCAGCTTCATCTTCGACGATCAAGCGAAATCCATAAATGTCCGACAGGCGCGAAAAGGACAGCTCCTTAGTCTGCATCTTACGCCAAATCGAGTAGGGTTTTTTGGCTCGGCCTTGAATTTCAGACGCAATTCCGGCGCGGTCCATCTCATACAGGAGATCGCCGTTGATCTGCTCCACCACATCGCCAGTTTCATTTTGCAACTTAATAAAGCGGCGGATGATTGACTGACGCCCTTCAGGGTTCAAGACTTGGAACGCCAAATCCTCAAGCTCTTCCCGCAGCCAATGCATCCCCATCCGGCCCGCAAGCGGCGCGTAGATATCCATGGTCTCACGGGCTTTTTGTTGTTGCTTTTCCAGCGCCATCGAGCGGATTGTGCGCATATTGTGCAAGCGGTCTGCCAATTTGACCAAAGTGACCCGAATATCTTTCGACGTGGCCATGATCAGCTTACGGAAATTTTCGGCCTGCTTCGTAACGTTGGAAGATAGCTGAAGATTGGTGATCTTCGTCACACCATCCACAAGTTCAGCAATTTCACGGCTGAACAACCGCTCCACATCCGCAAAATTAGCTTTAGTATCTTCAATTGTATCGTGCAAAAGCGCTGTGATGATGGAAGCATCATCCAGGTGCTGGTCGGCCAGCAAACATGCCACAGCAACAGGGTGCGTGTAATAGGGCTCGCCAGAACGACGCATCTGCCCCTCATGCATGGCAACACAGAAATTATAAGCTTTGGTTATGAGTTCGGCGTTTGTCGACGGGTTATAAGCACGGATCAGACCGATTAGGTCATCAGCAATGATCATGCGCCTATTTCCTTAACGTTGACCTTGAGCTTCCATCAAAGCACGCAGTAATTTTTCATCGTTCAAATCATCTTCGGCTGGTTTGTCGGGCTCACCACCCATCAACATAGCCATGGAATCTTCTTCCGGCTCGTCGATTTCGATTTGAGTTTGATTGCTTTCAATCAGGCGTTCAAGTAAATCGCTGGCCATGTGAGTTTCTTCGGCTATTTCACGCAAGGAAACGACAGGGTTTTTGTCATTATCGCGATCTACAGTCACGGGGGACCCACTGGCAATCTCACGGGCCCGATGAGCCGCCAGCATAACCAGATCAAAGCGATTTGGTACTTTGTCTACACAATCTTCAACTGTGACACGCGCCATGTCTGCTCTCCTGCAACTTTATTGAAGTTCGCTATTTAGGAGTGAATGCAAGGAAACGCAAGGATAAAATGCGCCTTTAAGGCCCTGAAATGGGTTGTAGGGCCTCGCGATCACCCGCAGGTAAACTGGCGAACATTTCATGCACTGTTCGCCCTGACACCGGGTGCCGCCAATCTGGCGCGATATCCATCAAAGGCCCTAAAACAAAGGCTCTATCCTGCATGCGCGGGTGCGGCAGGATCAGTTCCTGCGGTGCTTGCTCCATTTGTTGGGCAAGCGGTTTATCGCGCCATTTACTGTAACCATCCATGTCAGGGGCAACAGCATCTCCAAAAGCCAGCAAGTCGAGATCCAAAACCCTACCACTCCATCTGGACTCGCGGGCTCTGCCGAACAAAGCTTCTATGTCGTGTAAAATCTGCAAAATCACGTGTGATTCGCCAGAAAAGTGAAATTCAACGGCCGCGTTCACATAATCCGGACCATACCCTGCGGGGAAACACGGGGTAACAAAGTACTTACTTTTGCGCATGACAGTATTCGTAAGTGAGCGCAGATTTGCCAGTGCACAGCCCAAAGTCGCCCGCGGCGGACCAACCGACGACGGTAAATTGCCACCAAGTGCGACTAAAACTCTTTTTTCGCTATGTTGTAGACTAATTTGCATTTGCGACATTTACATGACTTATTTTACTGACTATCTTAAATTTTCTGTTTTCAACACTATCACGGTTAGCGCTTAACGGTATTTAAAAAGGATATATTTAGTATGTTTTACCGCGACGAACGCTTGGCGCTCTTTATTGATGGCGCAAATCTATATGCGGCAGCTAAGGCCCTTGGTTTTGACATTGACTATAAATTACTACGCCAAGAGTTCATGAGCCGAGGCAAAATGCTGCGCGCATTTTACTACACAGCTTTGCTCGAAAACGATGAATATTCGCCAATCCGTCCTTTGGTCGATTGGCTGAATTACAACGGCTTCACCATGGTCACAAAGGCCGCAAAAGAATTTACCGACAGCCAAGGTCGTCGGAAAATCAAAGGCAACATGGATATTGAGCTGACTGTGAATGCAATGGAATTGGCCCCACATGTAGACCATATCGTATTGTTCTCCGGTGATGGTGACTTCCGCCCAATGGTGGAAGCTGTGCAACGCCAAGGCGTACGGGTTTCCGTGGTCTCTACAATTCGCAGCCAACCTCCGATGATTGCCGACGAACTGCGCCGCCAGTGCGACAACTTCATTGAGTTGGATAGTTTACGCGATGTAATCGGACGCCCAACACGCGAAACCGATGATCATAGTGCGCCTGCTGAAGCAGAATAAATAAGAGCAACACTCTGGACGATCCTGCCCGGCACAACTAGTTTGCCGGGCAAAGGATCCAATGATGTCAAAACCCCAGCTTAAACTTTACCTTGCCGCCCCGCGCGGATTTTGTGCGGGCGTAGACCGTGCCATCAAAATCGTTGAGTTGGCTCTCCAAAAATGGGGTGCACCGGTTTACGTGCGCCATGAAATTGTGCACAATAAATTTGTGGTCGACAGCCTGCGTGTGCAGGGGGCAATCTTTGTGCATGAGCTTGATCAATGCCCCGATGATCGCCCCGTCATTTTCTCCGCCCATGGGGTCCCAAAATCCGTGCCTAATGCCGCCAAAGCGCGCAATTTGGTGTTCGTCGATGCCACCTGCCCATTGGTGAGCAAGGTCCATATCGAAGCAGAGCGTCATTATGAGAACGGGTTGCAAATGATCATGATCGGTCATGCGGGACATCCTGAGACCGTTGGCACCATGGGACAATTACCCAAAGATGAAGTGCTTTTGATCGAAACAGCGGCCGATGTTGCGTTGGTTGAGGTTCGCGACGCTTCGCGATTAGCCTATATCACCCAAACAACGCTATCTGTTGATGACACCGTCGGCATGGTAGCAGCCCTACAAAAGCGTTTCCCCAAAATCATAGGCCCTCACAAAGAAGACATCTGCTACGCCACTACTAACCGCCAAGAGGCCGTCAAAGCTATTGCCCCTCTGTCGGATGCGTTACTCGTCGTGGGGGCACCCAATTCTTCAAACTCCAAACGGTTGGTCGAAGTGGCCTCTCACGCTGGCTGTAGCTATGCGCAGCTGGTACAGCGGGCCACCGACATTGACTGGCGCGCCCTAGATGGGATCAAAAGCGTGGGCATCACTGCGGGCGCCTCAGCCCCTGATGTTTTAATCCAAGAAGTCGTGGACGCATTTTCAAAACACTATGAGGTCACCGTGGAAACCGTCGAGACCGCACAAGAAAATGTGAGCTTCAAAGTGCCTCGCATTTTACGTGACACCTGATGAGAGCGCCTATGAACGCAACGGGTATTTGGCCCCAATCGAAGAGCCTTATTTCATGACCGACACCCAAACTCTTGCTGTATATGACGAAAAGATTGAAGACTATCTACGCCTCACCCAAGCGCCACCGAGTAAATCGCTTTTGGCCTTCATTCGCGCTATTCCTGCGGGTGGGCGTGTGCTGGACTTGGGCTGCGGGCCAGGGTTGGCCGCGGCCGTGATGGCACGCCAAGGCCTTCAGGTGGACGCCACCGATGGCAGCGCTAAGATGGTTGCCGCCGCGGCCAAGCACCCGGGTGTATCTGCCCAGCTCGCCACATTCGACACCCTACCCACGGGCGCCACCTATCACGGCGTCTATGCCAATTTTTCCCTACTACATGCCAGTCGTGCCGATTTTGCGCGCCACATTCAAGCCTGTCACACCGCCCTGCACCCTAAAGGGATTTTGTACCTTGGTATGAAGCTTGGCACCGGTGAGAAACGCGACTCCTTGGGGCGGTTTTATACTTATTATTCCGCCAAGGAGATTGCAGATGTGCTCACGCAAGCCGGCTTTACCATATCCTATCAACGCGAGGGCAAAGAGCTTGGGCTTGCTGGAGATGTAGAACCTTTCATCATGGTAACAGCACATGCATAGTTTGATTGCCTATACAGACGGGGCCTGCAGCGGCAATCCGGGACCGGGCGGCTGGGGTGTGGTGCTACAGGCCAAATCTGGTTCAGAAGTCACCAAACAACGCGAGCTGAAAGGTGGCTCTCAGGAGACCACCAACAACCGCATGGAACTGACAGCCGCAATCTCGGCACTGGAAGCCCTGTCACGACACTCAACTATCACCGTGGTGACCGACAGCGTTTATGTCAAAGACGGTGTGACTAAATGGATTTTTGACTGGAAGAAAAACGGCTGGAAAACTGCGGCCAAAAAGCCCGTGAAAAACGAAGACCTATGGAAGCAACTCGATGCCGCCCAAGCCCAACATGCGGTCACTTGGGTATGGGTCAAAGGCCACGCAGGCCACCCCGAAAACGAACTGGCCGACGAACTGGCCCGTGCTGGAATGGCTCCCTTTAAAGGGTAAATCCGTATTGAATTGAGGCAAAAACTATGGACAATCGAAAACTGACCTCGATATTTGAGATTACAGGCTCAGTGCTGGCCATGGTCTATGCTTTGTTGATCGCAAGCAATACTGGGAACGAAACTATTGGCTTCACCTTGCTACTCATTTCCGCCAGCCTGTTCTCCACCTGGGCAGTCATCGACCACCGCTGGACGTTTTTGCTGCTCCAAGTCTTTTATGCCGCTTCCGCAATCATTGGCTTGATCCGCTGGGCGTGAACAAGAGGCCGGTAACTCAGGCTAAAGGCGATCTAGTCCAACCGATCCGGCAGGCAGTGGCCCTGAAAAAACACCTCCGCGATTTGGGCTATTTTGCCGGCTGGTTGCAGAGTTGTTAGAATAATGGAACCATCACCACAAGCTATTTCACTGGCTTGCAACACCTGTCCCGGCACGCCTGCACCGTC
>CESI01044153.1_pt1 | contig 30416 bp, 32 predicted proteins | sample 356301 | NCBI WGS metagenome assembly CESI01 (sample SAMEA2621423, study PRJEB7988) | marine metagenome | biome: marine biome (ENVO:00000447); feature: deep chlorophyll maximum layer (ENVO:xxxxxxxx); material: "saline water (ENVO:00002010), including plankton (ENVO:xxxxxxxx)" | depth 40 m | reverse complement strand
TCATTTGAAGCCTTTATGGGAGGAGAGGGTCCATACCATTAATCCGCTTACCACATGTGCTTTTATTACTTCACTGCCTCGCGGTAACCATTCATACACGCTGACCAGTCGCTCTCTTGCCAGTGAAAGACAGGGTTCTTCGCTTTCTCTTTATGTAAAGAACGCAGCAGACGGTCTAAATTACCTTGTTTCCAGCTGTTACCTTGACGCTGCTCGCAGCGATCGAAATCAATAAGCCATATTTGCTTGTCGCTATCAATCATGATGTTTCGAACGTTGGCATCATGATGGTACACCTGACAATTGTGCATAGCTGCCAGCGCTCGGCCAACCTCATACCACTCATCTTTATCCAGTGGTTTATCGCACAGTGCGTGGTGTAAATCTTTGCTATTTGGAATACTTAAAGTAATTAAATCGCCGCGGTAAATCAGGCCTCGGCGGTGTATACGCGCCGCAACAGGAACAGGCACAAGAAGACCTTGTGCTCGCATATATTCGAGTAGCCTGAACTCTTCAAACGGGCGAGAACGCTCAACACCAATAAACAGATATTGGTCGCTCAGTACTTTGCCCACCAAGCCACCACGTTTGAAATGGCGTAAAACCCAGCGCTGACCCTCATGCTCAATGAAAATGGTTGTACCACGTCCCTTGGCTTGACCTGTTATTTTGTCTTGAAGCTGCCAAAAGTCGGGGGTAAACATCTCCGCGTTGGGATGACTGACTAAAGTGTCGTCGAAAATAAAGTGGTGCCCAGCACCTATGTCTCGTCGTATTGTCGCCATGTCGCCCACAACTTATGGTAAATTCTTTATTCTAATGATTTATTTTGGTTTTTCAGCAACGACCGCGTTTCAGAGGTAAAAAAGTCTGTTTACGCGCTCATAGTTTTTACGTACTAAGATTATTTGTTGAAATAATGAATCTAATTCAACGTCTTAAGTATAAAAACCTAAGTCGTTATGCTCATACGCGAGTATCGTTGACCATATTCATCATTTTAGAATGAGCATGTTAAATTGCGGCGGCCCGGAGAGTTCTATCTGAAAAATAAGCATTTATTTGGCGCGAATAGGTAATACTCGAGCAAATAGGCTTCACCTAGCGCATGCCAAAAGATACGAACAATAGGAAAAAATACTGTTGATAGACCAGGGCACCATCACAAGCTAATTGTCGCTTAATTTACTTAATTGTAAGGTAAAACTATCAACTATTATCTACACTTAGCGTTGCGAAGTGTTCCTTTGAAATAACAGGGAGTCGTTACTGAATGAAAAAGCCCGCTTTGCGATGGCTATCCACTGTTCTTGCTTATACTCAATTTAGACTGGTGCTATTACTGAATATTGCACTGTTTTCAGGCGTGCCTGCAGCACACGCAGCAGAACTAAACGTCATGGTTAATGAGAGTGTCATGGTTTCAGAGCTAAACCGCTCTGAGCTTCGCCAGATATTTACCGGCCATCGTCAATATTGGAGCGATGGTACTAAAATCACGGTATTTGTATTGCAGGATAACGATGAGCTCCACAAGCAGTTTTGTCGTGAAGTACTTCAGATGTTCCCTTATCAATTATCTCGCTTATGGGATCAAATCACCTATTCTGGGCAGGGCGTTACACCCGTTAGGGTCACGTCTTACCAAGCGTTGATAGAGGCGTTAGAAAGTACCACAGGCGCTATCGGCTATGTTGAACATACCGAAATTGTGAAATTAAGACGCGTAGAGGTAGGAACAGAATGAATAAATACATCGCTCTCGCGTTTGGCATGATAAGCATGCCTGTCCTTGCTTCACAGGGAGATTTTTCGTGGCACGGTTATGTCTCTCAAGGTGTAACTCAGTCACATGGAAGTAACTTTATAACTGACGATAACGCAATAACAGGTGAGCTCACCGAAGTTGGGCTAAATGGTTACTATCGAATAGCGGAAAACATCTCTGTTGCCGGGCAAATTAATTATTTAGACGGCGGGAATCGTTTTGAGCAGGGCGCTCGTTTAGATTATTTGTTTATTGACTGGAAATTGCCTGACTTGCCCGGTAAATGGCAAGGACAAGTCCACATTGGTCGCTTCAAAAATCGCCACTGGCTGTATTCAGTGACCAGAGATGTGCCACAAACACGTTACACGTCTGTTCTTCCCCAATCTGTGTACTTTGACGGGTTTCGTGACGTTGCTTTAGGAAGCAACGGTATCCAAACCAGTTTCTCACACTATGGTGCTCAGAATATCTGGGAATTAAACTGGAGTTACGGTCGCTCTAATATTAACGACTCCCAGCGAGATTTTTTACTCGGCGACGAAGCAAAAGGCGACATCAAGCAAGACTTTGTTCATCAAGCCAGCGTATTCTGGCAACCGGCTACCATGACATGGAAACTGGGTGCCAGTTGGTTGAATTCTGATTTCAGATACACACCTTCTCAGGATGACAACCGTGTTGCAGGTAATGCAGACATAGAGCGTATTATGTTGTCTGCGCAATACTTTGCAGAAAACTGGGAAGTGTCGGCTGAGCTAATTCGAGAAGTCCAGGATAGCAAAGGGCTATTCTTCCCTGGTTTTGCTTTTAAACGCACAGGCGAAGGCGGTTTTGTTCAGTTTAGGTATTTGTTTAATAACAATGTAAGTGGTCTTATTGGCTACGACACATACATCAACGACAGGTCAGATCGAGACGGAAAGCAGTTAGAGGCTATGACAGGCGGCGTGATCCCCGCCTACTTTGGCTATCAAGATACGTATACCCTAGGCTTGCGTTGGGACATTGCACCGAAGTGGCGACTTCAAGGTGAGTATCATTGGGTTGAAGGTGCGACAAGGGTAGTGAGCTTATTGAACTTAGATGTGGCGTCTCATGCCGATAAGCATTGGGAAATGTGGTCAGTGCAATTGATGTATTGGTTTTAAGGGCATTAGATGAAGGTTCAGGTATCTTTCACCACTAAAACCATCACAATTCTATTGGCTATGGTATTAACTGTGGCTGTGGTTATATCAACGGTTCTTATTCAGGAGTCTGACGCTCGAATTCTGCTCCAGCAACGGGAAAACCAAGTCAGTAATCAACGACGGGTTCAGCTTTTTGAAGACATTCTGCACGGCAGAATGATCACGCTTATTGATATCATCAGCCATAAGAGTGGAGGCAACGCAGATAGCCTTGAATCGCTACAACAAACGCTTAGCGGTCTTAGTGAATACCTGACCCTTAACTTTCAAGTTGAATCGCTGTATTTGTTTGACGAACACGGCGTTGTTGGCAACCCGCTACAGCCAGTAAATAAAACCATTGAAAAGCTAGTGAATACCACTCGGGCGTCGTTTGAAAGCCGCTCACTATTGTCCTGTGACTCGGTATGCACGCACTACATTTCAATTCCAATTATGGCAAACGGTGAAACCTTGCCTGTCATCGTTGTGTCCACGTCGATGAGAGAACTGCTATACCTGTTTAGTCGCGCTACCGATGTGCACAAAGTTGCTGTCGTCCAGCACAAAGAAACCTCATCTGAGTTGTCAGAATTAAGGGTGGCAAGCCAAGTGTCTGCGGCTAATCGACAGTACTTTCAATCTCTATTTGATGCGTTACCCGATAATTGGCGAATTGACGATTTAGTTATTAGAGGCATGAACGTTGCGCTGGAAAATCAGCAGTTGCTGGTTAGTTTATTGCCTTTTAATCACGCATCAGGTGATCATCCTTACTTGCTTATTGTACAAGACGTGTCGGCCATGGTGCGTCAAAACGAACAATACCAGTACATCGTTATTTCTAGCGCTGTTGCGCTATTTTTTATCTTCTCTTCGCTGCTTTACCTTTTTCTAAATCAATACAGAATACGCTTGTTAGATGTAAGCGAACGTTTGCCTATGCTGGCCGAACACAAGTTTAGCGAGTTTTACACCATTGCAGCTAAACGAAGGAAGTCGCCTATTTTCAAATTCACAGATGAATTGGACGTAGTTGAAGACGCGGCAAATAATCTGGCGCGCCAGCTAGAAAGCTTTGACGGACAAATGGCTATTAACACAGCGAAGCTTGAAAAAATGGCGATGTTCGATGTGTTAACCGGACTTCCCAACCGTAATATGCTGACGTTTCAAATAGAAAAGCAGCTAGCTGGTTCAATTCGCGACGATAGGTTAGTGGCACTGATGTTCATGGACCTTGATGACTTTAAAAAGGTTAACGACAGTCACGGTCATGACGTCGGCGATAAACTCTTAAAAGCTGCTGCTATGCGTATTTCTAAGCCGATTAGAGAGTCTGATATTGCATCTCGATTTGGCGGTGATGAGTTTGTTATTTTACTTTCAAATATCGAAAGCAAAAAGCACGTAGATACGGTAGCCAAAAAGCTGATAGAAGAGTTTAAAGAGCCAATCATTGTAGATGGCGTAACCTTTTACGTTTCTATCAGTATCGGTATTGCTATTACCAACCACTCTCGCGCCACGCCAGTAGAACTGCTGCGTCATGCTGATATTGCGATGTACGAAGCCAAAGCCAAAAAAGGGGCGGAGTATCGCGTGTATGACGCCACCATGAACCTTAAAGTAATGCAGAAGGTTGAGCTGGAGTCAGAGGCGCGTGAAGCCCTAAGAGACAACCAGTTTAGCTTAGCGCTTCAGCCCCAAATTGAGATGCACACGGGAAGGCTGGTGGGCTTTGAAGCGCTATTGCGTTGGCAACACCCTAAAAAGGGTAATATTTCCCCAGCCGATTTCATACCGCTTCTTGAAAACACGTCATTCATGCTTGAGCTTGATTACTGGGTAATTACGCGCTCAACTTATTTAATCAGAGAGCTTAAAAATAGCGGCTACCCCGATGTGAAGATGGCGATTAATTTGTCAGCGGGTCAGTTCTTAGACCCGAGTTTGCCTGAATTCTTGCAGCAGCAAATTATCAAAAATGACATAGCGCCCGACCAAGTTTGCTTAGAGTTAACCGAAACGGTATTGGTATCAGATATCAAGCGTGCAACCACCATCATGCAAAATATTCGCGACATGGGGTGCATGCTGGCTATCGACGATTTCGGCACGGGCTATTCGTCGTTGAGTTATCTTAAATCGTTACCCGCCGACTACATCAAAATTGACCGCTCGTTTGTGGCAAATATCGCCAGCAGTGCTGATGATAGAAATATTGTTCACTCTACGATTTCTATGGTGCGCAACATGGGAATGCAAGTGGTGGCAGAAGGAATTGAAACCAGTGAACAGTACGAGTTGCTGTGTCATTTCGACTGCAACCTGGGTCAAGGCTACCTTATCAGCAGACCGATTCCTGAGGTTAACATTTGGGACGTGTTAAGCGACAAAGTAGAGTTTGGTTTTTGGAAAGAATCCGCCTAGGTCTACTTTACCGTTTCAAAAGCTGCACGCTTCAGCAATGTAGTGTGCTGAATAATTTACAAACTTAGTCGACAAACCCATTAAATACAGCGCAAGGGTGTGTACCCTTTACCGCGCTTTCATTAAACTAACGGTTTTAATATACCTACACTCGGAGAATGGCATGTCTGCGGCATTTATTTCTCATTTGCAATCGCAAATTGAAGCCACGAAAGAAGATGGTTTGTACAAAAAAGAGCGTGTTATCACGTCGCAACAACAAGCGGATATTGGTGTTGCTAACGGCGAGCACGTTATTAACTTTTGTGCCAACAACTACCTTGGTCTTGCAAACAATGAAAGCTTGATTGAAGCAGCAAAGAAAGGCCTGGATAGCCATGGTTTTGGTGTAGCATCTGTACGATTCATTTGCGGTACACAAGACATTCACAAGCAGCTCGAAGCCTCTATCAGCGACTTCCTCGGTACAGAAGACACCATTTTGTACCCATCGTGCTTCGACGCGAATGGCGGTTTATTTGAAACGCTATTAGGGCCTGAAGATGCCATTATTTCTGATGCGTTAAACCACGCCAGTATCATTGACGGTGTGCGCCTATGTAAAGCTAAGCGTTATCGCTACGCCAATAACGATATGGCAGCATTAGAAGAGCAGTTAAAGCAAGCTGATGCCGATGGCGCACGTTTCAAAATTATTGCCACTGACGGTGTGTTTTCAATGGACGGCGTGATTGCCGACTTAGCCTCTATTTGCGACCTGGCTGATAAGTATGACGCCATGGTAATGGTAGACGATTGTCACGCAACGGGCTTCCTTGGCGAAAACGGCAAAGGCAGCCATGAGTATTGTGGCGTTATGGGTCGTGTAGACATCATCACCGGTACTCTAGGTAAAGCACTAGGCGGCGCGTCTGGCGGTTACACCTCGGGCAAAAAAGAAGTCGTAGAGTGGTTACGTCAACGCTCGCGTCCTTATCTTTTCTCAAACTCGGTTGCGCCACCTATCGTTTCAGCATCGCTTAAAGTGTTTGAAATGATGAAAGAAGGTGACGAGCTTCGCGCTAATCTATGGCGCAACGCCAATCATTTCCGTACGCGTATGGAAGAGGCGGGCTTCACATTAGCTGGTAAAGATCACGCTATTATTCCTGTTATGCTAGGCGATGCCCGTTTAGCTAGCGAAATGGCAGACAAGATGCTTGAGAAAGGCATTTATGTTATCGGTTTCTCTTACCCTGTTGTGCCGAAAGGTCAGGCTCGCATTCGTACGCAAATGTCAGCAGGTCATAGCCTTGAACATGTTGATAAAGCGGTAGATGCATTTATTGAAGTTGGCCGTGAATTGGGAGTAATTTCATGAAGTCGCTAGTTAAAGCGAAAGCAGAAAAAGGCATTTGGCTACAAGACACGCCAGAGCCTGAAGTAGGACACAATGACCTACTGATTAAAATTCGCAAAACCGCTATTTGCGGCACCGACATGCACATTTACAACTGGGACGAATGGTCACAGAAAACCATTCCGGTACCTATGGTTGTAGGCCACGAGTATGTGGGTGAAGTCGTTGGTATGGGCCAAGAAGTGAAAGGGTTTAAGGTTGGCGACCGTGTTTCGGGCGAAGGCCATATTACTTGTGGCCATTGCCGTAACTGTCGTGCAGGTCGCGTACATTTGTGTCGCAACACTGAAGGCGTAGGCGTAAACCGCCCGGGCGCTTTTGCTGAATACTTGGTAATTCCTGCATTTAACGCGTTTAAAATTCCAGACAACATTAGCGACGACCTTGCGTCTATCTTTGACCCGTTTGGCAACGCTGTTCACACTGCACTAAGTTTCGACTTGGTGGGTGAAGACGTGCTGATAACTGGTGCCGGCCCAATAGGTATTATGGCTGCTGCAGTTGCAAAGCATGTAGGTGCTCGTCATGTCGTGGTTACCGATATTAATCCTTACCGTCTTGAGCTTGCTAAAAAAATGGGTGCAACCCGCGCCGTTGACGTAAGCAAGGAAGACTTGAAAGACGTAATGAACGAACTTGGTATGACAGAGGGCTTCGATGTGGGTCTGGAAATGTCTGGTGTGCCGGTGGCTTTCAGAGACATGCTGAACAAAATGAACCATGGCGGCAAAATTGCCATGCTGGGAATACCTCCACAAGATGTTGCCATCGATTGGAACCAGGTTATTTTCAAAGGCTTGGTGATAAAAGGTATTTACGGCCGTGAAATGTTCGAAACGTGGTACAAAATGGCGAGCTTGCTGCAGAGTGGCTTAGATCTATCGCCTATCATCACACACACCTTTTCTATTGATGACTTTCAGAAAGGGTTTGATACCATGGGGTCTGGACACTCAGGTAAAGTTATTCTGGACTGGCAATAATGACAACATTCTCACACATTAGCGTAAACGACGTTGCAAATTTTCAAGGTGACGTAACCATTGTGGATATTCGCGATCCTCAATCGTTTGCTAATGGACACATGCCTAACGCAGCGCAGCTGAACAACGACAACTTTGCAGCGTTTATCGACCAAACGCCCAAAGATATCCCAGTGGTTGTAGTGTGCTACCACGGCGTAAGCAGCCAGCAGGCGGCCCAAGTGATTGCACAGCAAGGCTTTGAAACCGTTTATAGTATGGACGGTGGCTTCGAAGCATGGCGACTGGCAAATCCGGTAGTCACGGCATAGCGATTTGATAAAGGTGCACAATGTGCACCTTTATTTTTTGCAGCTACTGCAGTATTTCAGTATAAAGAGGTTATATACCGCGCCCTTGGTATATGTCATATCGCATTCATATTCTTCTGCTTCGGGGTAACAACTAGCTTATGGCTCATCCTTTAATTGCGTTCAATCAGCAAAGTCCTGCACATCTTCTCGCCAATTATTTAACCAGTCAGCACATTCAGGCCGCTGTAATACAGCACGATAAAGAGTTCGTGGTGGTATTAGATAATCACGACCATCTCGACCGTGCAAAAATTATTGCGGATGGCTTTTTGGCAAACCCTACCGATCCGAAGTACCAGCAAGCCGCATGGGATAATGGCAAGAACGTACGGCTGGCGCCTTCGGGTAATGGCTTTTCCGTGGGTAATATCATTGCCGATGCCGTGAAAGCGCCTTTTACCTCGGTGGTATTTATTCTGTGTGTTGCGGTTTATTTACTGTCGTTGTTTGGACTGTTTGCCCCTATCGCACAGCATTTATTGATGCAGCCATTTTCCATTTTGTCGCAAAATCACGAATGGTGGCGATTACTAGGCCCTGCGTTCATTCATTTTTCGGCGCTGCACATTATTTTTAACCTACTGTGGTGGGGCATGCTGGGAGCTAAAATCGAACGTACCCTTGGCATGAGCATGCTGCTTATTGTGTTCTTAGTGTCGGCCACTATTTCAAACGCCGCACAAGCCCTATTTAGTGACCCTGTGCAAGGCAACCTGTTCTTGTTTGGCGGCTTGTCTGGTGTGGTGTATGCCGTAATGGGGTTTGTATGGTGGCTAGGCTGGTTGCGACCAAGTTGGGGCTTGTCGCTGCCAAATTCAATTGTGGGCTTTATGTTGGTGTGGTTGGTACTGGGTTATGCCGATATTTTGTGGGTAAACATGGCGAATGCTGCACATACAGCGGGGCTTATTTCTGGATGTTTGCTCGCCGGGGCCTTAAGTCTTGGGTCGGGTAAACGCTAGTGGCGTTTTATGTAGCTAAAAGGCGTACGTTAGCCTTTTAGCCCGTTATCTACTTTTAACCGCCTTGGTATAAGTATTTGGTGAAGATAACGTTCTTCACCACTTCGCCGCCTGTCTCTTGCTTCATGTGCTCTTGCAACGCTTTAAGAATAGCGCGGCGAATGTCTTCACGACCAGTTAGTGATTTAACCTTCTCTGCCGGTTGCTGGCCGAATATTTCAATGGCAGTAGAGCGAAGTAACGGCATATGGTGTTCAGCAATTTCAAGCTGATTAACATCGTGGATCATCAATTCAACTGACACGCGTACATAGCCTAGCTTTTGTGCGCTATCGCTAATGTAGTTGGTAACAATCTCTGGCTCTAAGCCCAAATAAGCATAGTTGGCCTTGTCTTGCGCCATTGCTGCGTTACAACCAAGAACGAAAAAACTAACCGCAAAAACGCGTAAAACTAAAGACTTAAGCATAGTGAAGTCCGAAACACCAAAGTAATAAATTCACTTGGTAGTGTAGCAAAACTCTGATTAAACACACTACTGCAAAAGTTTAACCGAGTGAAAATAATTGAACATGACGTGTTATCATACTAACAGATTCATTATTCGGGCTTTTCGTGTGAGTTTTAATGCCACTTTTCCAGTGGGTTTGGCGGTTGACTGGCAAGCACCTTCTGGCATCACAATTCCTAATGCACAGCTTAAAAACTGGCTGTTAGACACTGGGTCGTTAACCGAGCGAGTACAGTCTTTAAGCAACCACTTTTCTCTAGAGCTTATTGGCCAGCACGAGCAGATTCCTCACGACAATGAACTGTCGTTGTTACTCGACAACGGTGAAACCCATTATCAAGCGAGAGAAATTCTCCTATGTGGCGATCATAAGCCGTGGGTGTTTGCACGTTCTATCATCCCTCAAGCCTTTGTTGACAGCGAACTTTCAGATCTTGGTCGAGAGCCTTTAGGAAAACGTTTGTTTAACGATAAGCGCTTTACACGCTCAGCATTTCAACTGTGTACAGTGCCAGCTTCGCAGTTTGGTATTAACAGTAATCAAACCTTGTGGGGCCGGCGCTCGTTGTTTACGTTAGGCAACTACAGCATGATAGTAGCAGAGGTATTTCTTCCGTCCTCACCGGCCTATAGCCGCTCTGCTAAAAACGAAAAGGAAAGCGAAAAGCAATTATGAAGCACAATTGGAACGCCTATGCGCGACTTATGCGCCTTGATAAACCAGTCGGTATTTACTTGCTGCTGTGGCCTACGCTGTGGGCGCTTCTTATGGCTGCACAAGGTTTACCGCCTTTAGGCATTACGCTCATTTTTGTGGCTGGCGTAGTTGTCATGCGTTCAGCCGGGTGTGTGATTAACGATTATGCAGACAGAAAAGTAGACGGTAGCGTAAAGCGAACTGCCCAGCGTCCTCTTGCAATCGGAGAAGTATCGGCCAAACAAGCACTACAACTTTTTGCAGCGCTTATCGCTTTAGCATTTGTCTTAGTGTTATTCCTTAACTGGCAAACCATTGCGTTGTCGGTGGTAGCCTTACTCTTGGCAGCAAGCTACCCCTTCATGAAGCGTTACACCAATTTACCGCAGGTGGTATTGGGTGCCGCGTTCGGTTGGGCCATTCCTATGGCATTTATGGCTGTGATAGAAACAGTTCCAGCTTACGGCTGGTGGTTGTTTATTGCTAACTTATTATGGACGGTAGCTTACGACACCATGTACGCCATGGTAGACCGCGATGACGACCTACAAATAGGCATCAAGTCTACGGCCATATTGTTCGGAAAAAACGACGTGCTCATAGTCATGCTGCTACAGGCCGCTGCCCTTGCCATTTTGTGGTGTATAGGCTGTGCTATTAACGCAACGTGGCCTTACTACTTAGCCGTGCTGTTTTCGGCTCTGCTATGCGTGCGCCAGTATCAGCTTATTAAACGCCGTCAGCGTGAAGGCTGCTTCACCGCGTTTATTGAAAACCACTATATTGGTTTAGCCATCACGCTAGGAACGGCACTGCATTTTTATTTGGTGTAACAGTAAAAGTAACTAGCCCAATACAAACCATTGTTTATGGTATTCAGCCACAAAAAAAGCGCCATAAAGGCGCTTTTTGAGTTTCTGTAAGCTTTGAACGCCTACTTTTCCGCTAGCTTCGCTTCAAGCTCAGCAATGCGGCTTTCCATAGCGTCTAGCTTTTCACGAGTGCGAATAAGCACTTGGCTTTGAATATCGAACTCTTCGCGAGTCACTAAATCAAGCTTAGACAGCTGCGACTGCAATACCGCCTTTACTCGACCTTCGGCTTCTTCAGCCATGTTTTTAACGCCAGGTGGAACGGCATCAGCAATTTGTTTCGCTAAATCTTCGAGTTTCTTCGGATCCAACATGGAATTCCCTTATAATGCGCAGCTCAAATTATGAAAGCTATTCTATCGGTATCGACACGACATGCAATGAAAACTGTGTCGCGCCAAAAATGTACGTTGTTCTAGGTATTAAATGAAACTAAATGAAGCTCAAGAGTCTGCCGTAACCTTTGTGTCTGGCCCATGTTTGGTGCTGGCGGGGGCGGGTAGTGGTAAAACGCGCGTAATTACCAATAAGATTGCTCATTTAGTTAGAAACTGCGATATGCCAGCTCGGTATATTGCAGCGGTAACCTTTACCAACAAAGCAGCACGTGAAATGAAAGAACGTGTAGCGCAGACCCTGGGCAAGCCGGAGGCGCGCGGGCTAAAAGTGTCGACCTTCCACACCATGGGCTTAACCATTATTAAAGCGCATGTGAAAGATCTTGGCTTAAAGCCAGGTTTCTCGTTATTCGACGATAAAGACTCGTTCGCGTTGCTGAACGATTTGACGTCTGACACCCTCGATGGCGATAAAGATCAGCTTCAGCTTTTACAAAGCTGCATATCGAACTGGAAAAACGACCTTATCTTGCCTGATGCTTTATTAAAATCAGCAACCAGCACGGGCGAGAGAGAGTTTGCAGAAGCCTACAAGCGTTACCAAGACAACCTTAAGGCATATAACGCGCTAGATTTCGACGACCTAATTTTATTACCTACATTGCTTTTAAAAAGTAGCGAAGCAATAAGAGCCAAATGGCAGAGCAAAATTCGCTACTTGCTGGTGGATGAGTACCAAGATACCAATACCAGTCAGTACGAGTTGGTAAAGCTATTAGTAGGTGAGCGTGCGCGCTTTACCGTAGTGGGCGACGATGACCAGTCTATCTATTCATGGCGTGGCGCTAAGCCGCAGAATTTGCACCTGTTACAGCAAGACTTTCCGCGCTTAAACGTCATTAAGCTACAGCAAAATTACCGCTCGTCAGGCCGTATTCTGCATTGCGCGAATATTCTTATTCAGAACAATCCGCATTTGTTCGATAAAACCCTGTTCTCAGAGCTGCAGTACGGCGAGCCGCTAAAAGTGATAGAGGCGAAGAACGAAGAGCATGAAGGTGAGCGCGTGGTGGCAGAACTGCTGGCGCACAAGTTCATGAACCGCACCCAGTTTAAAGACTACGCCATTTTGTATCGCGGGAATCACCAAAGTCGTATTTTTGAAAAGCTGTTAATGAGTAACCGCATTCCGTACAAAATCAGCGGCGGTATGTCGTTCTTTGGTCGTGCTGAAGTGAAAGACATCATGGCGTATTTAAGGTTGTTGGTGAACCAAGACGACGATAACGCTTTGCTTCGCATTATTAACACGCCAGGGCGCGGTATAGGCCGCGCTACGCTGGAAAAACTGGGTAACTTTGCAAATAGCTTGGGCGTGTCTATGTTCGAAGCGGCGACGCACCCTAACTTAAATAGCGTGCTGCCCGACAAAGCCTTTCATTCGGTTTCTACCTTTGCCCGTTGGGTAGTAGAGCTATCGGACAATGCGGAACGGGGCAACACCGCTGACGCGGTTCGCAACATGATCCGCACGATGGGCTACGAAGAATGGCTATATGAAACCAGCGCCAGCCCCAAAGCCGCCGAAATGGCCATGGCCAACGTAAGTACCTTATTCGGCTGGGTTAACGATATGCTGGAAGGCAATGACCTAGACCAACCCATGACCTTAACCGAAGTGGTGAACCGTCTGATATTGCGCGACATGATGGAGCGCGGCGAAGACGACGGGGAAGGGGATCAAGTTCAGTTAATGACGCTGCACGCTTCAAAAGGTTTGGAATTCCCCATTGTATTCTTAGTGGGCATGGAAGAAGGCTTATTGCCGCACCAAAGCAGCATTGACGAAGACAACGTAGAAGAAGAGCGCCGACTTGCTTATGTGGGAATTACTCGCGCCCAGCGCGAGCTTATATTCAGCCTTGCTAAAGAGCGTCGACAGTTTGGTGAAGTGATTAACCCAGAGCCAAGCCGCTTTTTATTCGAACTGCCGCCAGACGATGTACAGTGGGAAAATCAGAAACCGAAGGCGACAAAAGAAGAGCGCCAGCAAAAGGCACAGGTGGGAATTGCTAACCTACGAGATATTCTAGGGAAAAAGTAGTCTGCTAATTGAGGCGAGGTTACGCTGGCAAGTAAGTACTAACTATCAGCTTGCTAGCGACGTCATATCCAGCACTTTGGCGTGCTTCAATACTTTGCCTTGGCCATAAATACATTCAATTTCGTTAAGCGCATCTAGCTGTGCCTGTGAGTCTACGCCTTCAGCAATAACCTGAAACTTCAAATGCTCTGAAATAAGCATGACAGACTGAATAAGCTTTAAGTTTCGTTGAGAGCGAGGCAGTGACTTAACAAAGCGATGATCAATTTTGATGAAGTCGAAGGGGTAGGCAAACAAATAACTTAATGAAGCTAATCCGCTTCCAAAGTTATCCAGCACCAAAGTTACGCCCGCACGTTTTAACTTCTTAATAGCAGGAAGAATGAACTGAGAGCGGCGATTTAAGTCGTTTTCATCAAACTCAAATACCAGCTGGCTAGGCGTAATACCTGATGTTTCAATCACATTAATCATCTGGTTTACCATAGATGCCTGTAGCAAATGATTAATTGAAACGTTAACCGCTATTTTATTGATCGGGTCGTCGGTGTTTTTATAGTGGTTTAATAGCTCGCAGGCTTTGGTTAGCTGGAACAAGTCTAAATCTAGCGTAAGGCCACTATGCTCTGCCACTTGTCTAAACTGCTCTCTGGCAATCTTGCCGTAGGCAGGGTGCGACCAGCGAATGTACATCTCTTTATACAGTGTGCTGTCGTCATTAAGCTTTATAACGGGCTGTAGGAAGTAATCGAACTCTTCTTCACGCAGTGCACGTCTGAATTCATTTTCAAGCTCAAGCTCTTCAATAAGTCTGTCGCGCATGCTCTTGTCGAACATAACAAAGCGTCCGCGGCCTAGCGTTTTCGCTTGATACATAGCGGCATCGGCATCACGAAGCACTTCATCTGCGGCGCGATAGTAGGTTTCTAAGTGCGCAATACCAATACTTGCACCTGAATACATCTCTCGACCATCAAGCAAGAACGGTTCGGAAATAGATGAAATGATACGGCTAGCCACTTCTTCTACGTCTGCTTCATCTTCAAAGTTATCAAGCAGTACAACAAATTCATCACCGCCTAAGCGCGCTAACAGGTCGTGACCACGAATACACAGCGCAATACGTCTAGCTACTTCAATTAAGAACTCATCGCCGGCGTGGTGACCTAGGGTATCGTTAATAACTTTGAAGCGGTCTAGGTCGATAAACAGCACCGCAAACATGTTTTCGCTGTAACGCTGCTTACTGGCTATAGCCAGCTCTAGGCGACTAGTGAACATGGCGCGGTTAGGTAAATCAGTTAACGAATCGTGATGCGCGTCGTGAATAAGCTTAAGCTCAATCTCTTTACGCTCTTCAATTTGTTGCTTTAAGAACTTATTAGCACGGTTTAGCTCGGCTGTGCGTTCTTTAACGCGCTCCTCAAGCTCAACGTTATAGCGCTGCATCGACTCGGTATTGCGCTTACGCTCAATGGCTACCGCGATATGGTGTGATACAAAACGCAAAAGCTCTTGGTCGCGAGAATTGTATTTAGCGTGTTTACCGTAGGTTTGTACAGCAATAACACCTGCTATTTCTCCATCTACAACAAGCGGCGAACCTAACCACGAGTTCGCACTGTTTAGCATGGTTTGCGCAACCGACACATCTAAATCGCCAGACTCTGCAAGCTCCAATACTCTGGGTGGGTTAACCAGCTCAGCTTGCCCCGTTCGCAATACGAATTCAGTTAGACCAAGCCCCAAAGGCCTTGAACTTATGTTCTTTTCTTGTGCGTCACTAAAATACGGGAATGCGAGTAGCTCTTTTTCCTTATCAAGAATGGCAATGTAACAGTTAGGTGCGCTAATTAGCCTAGCTAAAATTTCGTGCAGACTGGAGTAAAACACATCCATATCGCCTTCAAGGTTAGCCGCCAGCTCAGATATCTCGAATAAAGCCTGCTGTAGCGACTCTACTTTTTGGCGCTCTAATATTTCTTCTTGAAGGTCGTCATTAATTTTTCGCAGTTGGCGGGTGCGTTCGCGGATGGTGCGTTCAGTGAGCTCACGGTTTTTTACTCTATCAACCGTGGTAACAATGTGTTGAGAAACGAACAGCAGTACTTCTAAATCTTCTTGCGTATAGTGCACACCCTCATCATAAGTTTGCACTACCATGGCACCTATGACTTGGCTTCCTCGTTTAAGGGGCACGCCCAGCAGCTCAAACGGCTGTGAGCCAACTAGCTTTATATCATGCTGAGAGGCAAAGTTTTCTTCATCGTCACGTTTGTAAAATAGATGATCACCGGTTTTAAGAATGTAACCGGTCATGCCGTCCATTAACGATTCAGCGGGGAGCTGGCGAACGGTTTGTTCGTCGAATTCGTCAATGAAGTAAGCGAAATCGACAACGTTACTGTCGGGTTCGTAAAAGGCAACAAAGAAGTTATCGGCATTCATAAAATCGGCAATGATTTCATGAATAGCGGAATAAAGGCGATTAAGGTGACTTACAGAACTGGCAAGTTCAGAAATGTCGAAAAGCGCCTTCTGAACACGTTCAGCGCGCTTGTACTTGTCGGTGAGTTGCTGAAGCTGCGGTATAAGTTCGCGCAGTTCTTCTTCCGTCAACTCATGTTGCGTCGAATCTTGTGACATTCCGCTCGCCAGTAAAAAAGTAACGTTTCCCCAAAGAGTTAAATTACCCGATTAGAGGGTAAAACGCTACTTTTTCCATCAAGTTGTTATGATTTAGCGGGTATTAGATACCTTCAATCATATACTCGATTGCAGCTTTAATTTCGTCATCAGAACAGTTACCGCATGTACCTCGAGGAGGCATAGCGTTAATACCGTTCAATGCGTTTTGCCATACGCCATCAAGACCGCGCTCGTCTAGACGTGGTTGCCAGTCTGCTGCAACGTGAACTTTAGGAGCTCCTAAAACGCCTGCTGAGTGACATGCAACACATGCAGAGTTGTAAACGTCTTCACCAGACTTTGCACCGCCAGCTGCGCCAGCACTTCCTTCAGCCGCTGCGCCTGCAACGTGTACCTGACCTACCGGCTTAATGCGATCGGCAATTTCATCGTTACTCATTTCTTGTGCTTGTGCTGCAAAAACAGTTAGCGCAGTAGCAGCAACAGTTAACCAAGTCTTTAATTTCACATCTGTCTCCAGGCAATGATGAATTTGTTTAAAATATAACTGGCCAGATTATAACGGTTAATTGGGGTTGAACAACTATTTGAAGCCAATTACCCATAAAAAGTAAGGATTTTTAACACTTGTTCCAAGCCACCTAAAGAGATTTTAATAAATGAGTTGAAGCCAACCCACCGCGTAAGTATTATTACGCCCCGTTTGCAGCGTACATTTAACTGCGTATTTTTCCTTTGCGAATGTACACGGTTATTACAACCGTAGCACGATCCGCCCTTAGCTCAGCTGGATAGAGCGCGGCCCTCCGGAGGCCGAGGTCAGAGGTTCGAATCCTCTAGGGCGGGCCATTTCCTTTTCGGATTACCTATTAAGGAATAATCCCCTTAAGCGTTTCTATATCGGTATCGGGTACACCAACCTTGGTAAAATAAGATATCCATTCATTAGTTAACGCTTGCACACTAGAGATGATTGTTTTGGCTTTTGCTTGAGAAAGTCCAAACCTTTTAGATTGAGACAGCGCATTTTCGACCGTTCCTTCTCTGCCGTGAACCCCTATTCCAATTCCATGTTGGCGGGAGTTGTTTATCGGCAATACGTCGTAGGCTGGAGATAAGCGCCAGTTTTTATCTGAGAAGGAATACAAGAAAGCGTGATTTCTGGAATGGTCATCAGTGTTACCCATTAAGATATTAAAAACCATGCGTGTGTACAGTTCATGTGCATCTCTCGGCTCTGCTCCATGCTTCATTATAAACTCTGCCAAAGCACCATAACTATAATTCTCAGTTAGTGCCTGATTCGTCAACTTTTCATGGTTAATTAGGGAATTAGCACTTAAGAAATGGTGTGTTGGTCTATCAGCGTTACAGTCGAATCGCTCTACCAATAATATATCTTCTTGTTGGTTGGTCACTATAGACGTGGCTGCAACTCTAACATCCAGTTCTTCTAGCATTGTCATTGTTGCATGTTCTACTAAACATACGTTGTATAAATCATCTGGACGGTTGAATTTCGCTAAGTAATTTATACCACTGTCTTCTATCAGTGTTTTAGGTCGGGCGCCACCCATACTGGACCCGTATTCAAATGCTTTTTTGACTTCCTTAGGAATGTCTTCATTTTTAAGAATTGCCCTTTTCCCCTGCAAAAGCATGGGAATATCGCCAAGCGTATTCTTATTCTTCTTTGGCTTACTTGCACTTCTAGATAAGCTAAAAGTAAGTGCGCCAACACCCATCCCAGAACCAGCCAGAACGAGTTCTAGGTCATTGTTAGGCTTAGTTGAGTGCAGTGACAAAATAAGCTTTTTACCCCAACTATCTGCTCCAGCATCTAAAATAGCGCCAAACATCCCTTTATTTACTCTGGTAATAAATTGATCGCTAAGTAGGGGGAGGTGAATTGGATCTAGGGGGAATGCATCATTCCTTTGTAGGTAGCTTTGTCCATATCGAAACTTCCCGATATTGGTCTTTGGGTCTAACTCAACAACGCCACATATAACCGGGTTATTTTCGAGTCCGTCAACAAAAACATAAGCTCTAGAAGTCATTAGGTAACTCCTTTTCTATGAGTGAGCTTTTTCTCAAGGGGTTATCGCTTACTAATTCGTACTCCTTTTCGATGGTTTCAATAAGTGGGTCAAGCACTTCGAGTTGATTTAATATTGTAAGCAACGTATCCGAATTTATTCCTTTTCCTCGCTCTAACCTGCTAACAGTATTTTTGCTAATACCGGTTCTAAGCGCTAACTCTTCTTGATCCATAGAAGCGGCTCTCGCTTGTTTTACGAGGTTACAAAGTAGTTTTTTCGTATATTCAACCTTGTCCATAAAACACCAAAAATAGCCATTAGTGACGTGATTATTTAAGTATGGCTATTTATTATGAAGTGTCAATTAATTAGCCATAAATGGCGTTTAAAGTTTTAAAGCGCCATTTATGGCGTATTAAAAGGAAATTGTTGGTTAGGTTTTCTCATTTAGGCAGCACTTGTTGGCTGAACGGGCCATTGCTTTCTAAAGCACTGGGCTTATTTCAAGCCTATTCAACTTCAAAGTCATTCCAACGCATAGCAAAGTCGTTATACTGTTTTTCACTACATTTATTTTTTCTACCGTATCAACGAGCCCTTCATGTCGCCTCAGACTTTACGTAACCCTAGTTTTGCTCGGTCACTGGTTTGTTTTAGCGTTATTGTCGCTCTAATAGCAGGAGGGTTGTTTGGCCTAGGTATAAGCCTACACGTACTTATATTTATGTGCTTACTGTGGGTGGGTATTAACGCGTTTAGTTTGGGATACACATACCTGCAAATCCGCGATTTAATGACCAGCGCATTAACCCGGGCCATGCCAGCAATCTATATTTTTATCCTCATTGGTATGGTTATCGCCAGCTTTATGCAAAGCGGCACTATCTCAACGCTAATTTATTACGGTTTAAGTTGGCTAAACCCCAGTATCTTCCTTGCGGTGGGATTAATTTTGTGTGCGGTAATGTCGGTAGCTACAGGCACATCGTGGGGTACGGTGGGCACTATGGGTGTAGTGCTGATGGGTATTGGCGCTGCCATGAATATACCACTCCCCATTGTGGCAGGCATGGTGGTATGTGGTGCGACGTTTGGCGATAAAATGTCCCCGGTGTCTGATACGACTAATCTCGCATCCATGAGCGCGGGTACCAACCTGTATCGGCATATGTACGCCATGCTGCTAACTACAATACCTAGCTTTCTTCTAACTTTTGTAATTTTCTTGGTAATTGGTTTCAGCTACGCAAACCAAAGCTTAAATGTTGACGAAATAATTGAAATAAAAGCAGCACTCGCCAGTCACTATAACCTTGCACCCTATATAACACTGTTACCGCTGGTGTTGCTTACGGTAATGAGCATCAAGAAAGTGCCGGCTGAAGTAACCATGTCGTGCAGTATTCTTCTTGCCGTTATCATCGCTATTTTCTACCAAGACACCAACACCATCAGCGTGCTTAACGCACTGTGGGAAAACACCCCTCAAAATACGGGTATCGCAAATTTAGATGCCTTACTAGGACGAGGCGGTATTAGCAGTATGAGCTGGACGTTGCTCCTCGCCTTAATGGCAATCGCATTGGGTGGCATACTGCACGGTGCAGGCTTTCTAGCTGCGTTACTGACAGGCATTATTGAACGGGTAAAACGCACAGCAACCCTAATTGCCGTGACCATTGCGTCTGGTTTTCTAGGCAATGTGGCCATGGGCGAGGCCTATATCTCTATCATTTTGAATTGCCAGCTGTTTAAACCGAAATATGAACAGCAGAACCTTGACCCCGCTGTGCTATCTCGGTCGGTAGAAGAAGGTGCCACTATGACCACAGGCCTTATTCCGTGGACAACGGCTGGTGCGTTTTACTCTGCCACCCTGGGCGTTGACGTGCTCGATTACGTGCCCTATGCGTTCTTCAACTATCTAAACGGCGTTATTGCGGTATCCATGGCCGCATTGGGCATGGGCATGCTAACAACCAAAGCACGAATGAATAAACGCACATCGATTTGAAGTAACCCATTAGCTAACACAATTCTGATAAACTGTTTTTTAAGATCGCCCGTTTAAAGCCAAACGTATAAGGCATCTATAAAAACAAAACAAAGGATCGTGTATGAGTAGTAATACCCGAGATGCGGCCTCCTCCAAGGCCATTATTAAACAGGAAGGCGCGTTTAGCGTAATCGACAAGCCCACTTTTTTTGGCTCTCTTATTCTTCTTCTCTCTGTCACCATTCCCCTAATTATTTGGCCGGACCAAGGCGCACAGTGGGTGGCAGCCGCAAAAGACTTCGTAACCAGTAAACTTGGTGTTTTATATCTCTTGCTTGGTGTTGGCGCTGGTGGGTTCATGGTTTACATCATGTTCAGCGACATCGGGCAAATAAAACTAGGCGATCCGGAAGAGAAACCCGAGTTCTCGCCAGTATCATGGGCTGCCATGCTGTTTTGTGCAGGCATTGGCGCGTCTATTTTGTATTGGTCCATGATTGAATGGGTGTACTACTACCAAGCGCCACCGTTTCACATAGAAGGTGAAACCCCCGAAGCCGCGAAATGGGCTGCAGCCTACGGTATCTTCCATTGGGGCCCGCTTGCCTGGGCTATTTACCTCATTCCCGCCGTACCTATTGCGTACTTCTACTATGTGCGCAATCACAGCGTTCTTAAAATTTCTGAAGCACTCATGCCGGTTATTGGCGAGAAAATGGCTCACGGCTGGCTGGGTAAAATTATCGACATCAGCTTTATCTTCGGAATGTTAGGCGGCGGGGCGACCACGTTAGGTTTGGCTGCGCCTATGATCAACGAAGGGGTGCACGAACTATTCGGCGTACCTAAATCGCTTACCACCCAAGTTCTGGTACTAGTAACCTGTACTGCTATCTTTGGTTACAGCGCGTATGTAGGTTTAAAGAAGGGCATTAAGCTGCTGTCAGACATTAACTTTTGGCTGGCCATAGGGTTGCTACTATTTATATTTGTTGTGGGACCTACGTTGTTTATGGCCAATACCGGCCTAGATGCTTTGGGCCGAGTACTTAGCAACATCATTAAAATGGCTACCTGGCTAGAGCCTTTTGCTGAATTTAATGGCTTTCAAAACACGCATTTCCCTCAAGACTGGACCATATTCTACTGGGCATGGTGGCTGGTATTTGCACCAAGCGTAGGGCTATTTATTGCGCGTATTTCAAGGGGGCGAACCATTCGCACTATGGTGGCGGGCTCCATGTTCTTCGGCACCATGGGCTGCTTTTTATTCTTCATGGTAATGGGGAATTATGGCTTGTATTTGCAGCTTTCGGGTGAGCTAGACGTGGTGAGTATTCTTAACCAAGAAAGCCCTACGGCCGCGATTTTCGCCATGCTACACACGCTGCCATTGGACTACATAGTCATTTTCGTATTCACCTTGTTAGCGCTAATATTTACCGCAACTACCTTCGACTCCATTTCTTACATTCTGGCAGCTGTAGTGCAAAAAGAAGTAGACGAAGAGCCATTGCGCTGGAACCGATTGTTCTGGGCATTCGCACTATCGTTTATGCCTATAGTGCTTATGTTTGTAGGTGGATTAGAAACGCTTCAAACGGCGTCGATAATAGGGGGCGTTCCGCTATTAGCTGTGGCCTTAATGTTATGTATTGCCATAGTGCGGGCGGCCAATTACGACATGCGTTACCAGCCCGATTACTCGGTAAAAGAAATCAATATAGGGGAATTCCCCGACGACGACCCGTGGAGCGAAGAAGGTACATGGGATATTGATGAAGAAGGCGAAGAGAGTGATGGCGAAACGCCTATTGCCGCAAAGCCTAAACAAAGACCGCCAAAAGGCCACGTTGAGGGCGACCCGCACAGCAGACCGTCGCGGTTGTAGCTTTTATCGTAACTGAATGAAACAAACGCCGCACAAGGGCGGCGTTTGTATTAGCTGAGCACAATTAGCGTACCCTAAAAAAGCGACTGTGGTACTGTAATCACCGTTTGCACCCTTTCAACTTTACGCATGTAGCAGAATGTCAGTTAAGAATTATCAGAAATTCTATCAGCCACTAAACGCGGTACATTCGGCTGATTTTAATCGCTGCATTTACTGCGGCTGCGAAGCTGCACGGCAAGACTTTATTCCACCCATAAAATTCATTCACGACTGGCAAGACGGACATCTACAGGCCGACTTTATTTCCGTGCCTGCATGCAACGAATGCACTGAACTTTTAAAAAATGAAAACAACGCCACGCTAGAACCCAGAATAACCGTGTTAAAAAAGCGGTTGGCGGAAAAGTACAAAAAGGCCATTCGGGTATTTAACCACTGGAGCATGGAAGAGATTGAAGAAATGGACGCGGCATTTCAAATAAGCCTAAAAGGCGGCATGCGATTAGGCAAAGAAACCCTTTCCCGTCTTCAATTTGCAGGGTTCGATTATGAAGTGAATGGGAGTATTACGCGGGTGGCAAAACCACAACGCGAGGTGTTCACTGTACTCAATGAAGAGTTTAGCAGCTTTAGAGAAGCACTAGCCTTTGCCAGCGCTACCTACAAAATAAAGAAAAGCCGACTAAGTCAGCTTTATTTCGATAATGACGAAAGCTTTGATAGGGCGATTGAGGCTTTTCATGGGCTGGTTAAGGGTAATCTATAAAGCGCTGATTGGTGGTTTTGCGCTCCGGAGTCAGAGGTTCGAGCACTATCGGGCCCTCCATTTTTTAGGTTTTGCCGTTAATCCCCAAGAGCAAAGTAGTTCAATGGTCTAGTATGTGTTGAAAGGGCGGAACCATCATTCTTGACCGTTTTTTAAAAAGTACAAATCAGAAAACCCCATTTTTACAAATTCGGTATCTCTGAAGTTTCTTACGGTTTTTTTGTCTTTACTGATAGCGGCAAGTTGCTGTTCAGTTTGCAGGAACTGGGAAAGGTCTATTCCCTCAGCTTTGGCCACGGCTTCATGCATATTTTGATGGCGGCTGTAAGAAAAATTTATCTCTTTTGCCACACCTTTAAACTTATAACGTACTTTATGGGCCATGTTCTACTCAAGTTGGTCGATGTAATTCAAAAACAGTTTAAACGCTATTATAAACTCAATTAGCGCTAATAATTAGCGTATTAAAAAAAGCGGGTGGCAAAACCACAGCGTGAGGTGTCCGATGAAGAATTTAGTCGCTTTAAAGAAGCGCTAGCCTTTTGCCAGAGCGACATACCAAATAAAGAAAAGCCGGCTGAGCCAGCTTTATTTCGACAACATTAAAAGCTTTGATAGGGCGATTGAGAGTTAACCCATGAAAAGCTGAGCAATGGCTTTTCACTCCGGAGGCAAAGGTCAGAGGTTCGAATCCTCTCGGGTGCGCCATTTTTAAAGGGATGTAGCCCGATTTTATTCTTCCGAAAATTTCATTTCTAAAATATGTAGCAAATGTGTAGCAGGGCTATCTTGATTTGCAAGCCAAACTAGAATGCTGAGGGCAACAATGGAAACGAAGATTCTGAAAAACGAGCTCTGTTTGCTCATGTAATAAATTTCTTTTACACGTATAGCATTGTGCCTAATTTTGTAATATTTAGTGAATAAGTGATATACAACTCCAGCGAGGATAAATATTGCAACTGGCACCACATAAGCTTGTTTTATCTTATATTTCGCTGGTTCACTGACAAATAGAAAGTTGGATATACCCCAGAGAAAAATAAGCGAAAAGCCTAGCCACACCTTAGCTTTTGAGGCGATAAGCTCATAGGCGGAATCTATAAATTTGATACTGCTATCTAATGCAGAGAAAGATTCTTTCACATTGTCTAAGCGGTCTAGCTCGACCTTAGCCTTGTCTTCGGACAGCATACCTAATTCTCGACAGGCTATTACTAATGACTTGCTGTAAGCGATAATTCCAAGAGAGTTATTTGTAGGATGAGTAGAATTGTCAAATTTTGCAATTCGGCTTAAGGTCGTGAGCTCTCGTTTGAGCTGTGCTAGCAATCTAAGCGATGCTTCTTCGTCATTTGTTGTGATTGTTGTTAAAGAGTCTTGCTCATCTATATGATGTTTATGACTGTGAGTAGAGTATTTGACGTAGTAGTAGACTTGTCGAGCTATTACGTACTTACTATCTTCGTCTAATGCTGAGCTTGAGTCTTCGTAATCGAGGAAAATTAGTCCATTAGGCTCAATTTTTATATTTAGAACTGCCTTCCAGCAATCCTTTTTTAGTCCGCTAATCTGCTCCCCTTTTCTTAGTAAAGTTTTGAGCTTGGTATATTGCTCGTCAATGTTATCCTTGCAGATATCATGAGATAGCTCATGTAACGGCATCTTCTGCTTTGCGGTTAAGTCATCTGGCTCTGCATCTAATGGATAAATAAGTACTGTAGCGTGCAGAGCTCGCTTATCCATATCTGGAGACTCATTAACTTCGCCACAAGTGAAAAGTCTAAATCGACCAATGGAACTATTTTCGTTATCTAACTCTGTATCTCGCCAATCTACCCAAGATTGAAGCACTATTCTTCGGACGTGTGAGTCAGCATGAGAGCCATTTGCGGAAAGGTTTACGTTTATGACGGAGAGGTCTTTATGTTCTGGAGTTGTAAAACCTCCTTTTATTCCGACTTTTGTTAAACCAAAGTCTAGATGACCATTTACGCATGGTATCCAACCGACATAACGATAATCTTTAATTTCCTTCACCTTTTACTTCCGTATAAACAAAAAAAATCCTGCCATAGGCAGGATTTCTAAAAAAATAACATTCCGTCAGGCCAAACGACTATACCATGCTGATGATTTTTTTTGGTCTTTAATTACGCCTGATTTATTGTGGTTCAACTTCATTCCATGACATAAACCTGAGCCGGATGGCGTAACACCTGCTTTTTTAAGTTCATCTTCTCTACGTTTCATTTTGCTCTGAAGACGAATTATAGCCACTGAGTACACTACGTATGCACAAATAGCTAAAGCTAAGGCATAAAATAAGGTAGCCATTTTATTCTCCTTGGGTTCCCATTCGAGGGGCGTGAAATTGTACACATATGCAGCAGTTCCGTCAACTACATATGATTTCTCTTTATCTAGATTCGTTTACATCGCGCATATTGTCAACAAAAAAACTATTACTAGTACGTAAAGATTTGATGAATGATCAGTACTATCGGATTTGGAATAAGTATTAGTACACTTATTTACAGAACTCCAAGTAAAAGCAGGAGAGCCGTCAAGCGGCTCTCTCAGAGCTGTGTTCAATACGCCATTCATGCTCACGTGTAATGATCTCCTGTCCTAGATATCGAACACCCTTTAACGATGTCGTTACCGTTCCGTCAAACCAGCTTTGTCTAAGTTCGCCGGATTCTTTGTCTACCTTTGGCTGGTAAAGAGGGCGAATAACCTGTTCATCACGCTTACAGAATACGCCACCCATTAGTGATACGAATTCTTGCCAATCGCCGGAGTCAGCGGCAGCATGAATGGATTTGAAGTTGTCAGCTAAGCCTAATAACTTTTTGAGTCTGCGGAGTTCACGCCATACCGTTACAGAGCCAGCGCCGATTTGCTGAAATTGACGGATACCCCAGCAACTTGCCCACGCCTCTATGCGCTGTGAGGCTTCAGGCGCACTCGAACCATCCTTGTCAGTACCCACCTCCTTTCCGTTAATGCCTTTGCTAATATATTTGGCTATATATCCTGTAGCGCTTCCGCGCGTGTAATCGATATCAACGAAGTCACAGCGATTTTCTTCCGCTCCAGCTTCATCACCGTCTTCCTGAAGGGAATATTCAGTAATAACGCGCTTAAAGTCATCTACATGCGCTTTTTCAAGGAACAGCATCAAATGCCAATGGGGAGTCGCATCGTGCTGTGGTTCTGCAACACGGAAGCCATACGGCTGTATTTCTAACCTGTGAAGTTCGGCTCGGATACGCTTCCATGTTCGATTTAGATACTCCTGACCATCCAGAGGTGTCGAACCATCCCATTTAGGGTTTCTGTCTCCAGACGATGCGAAGGTATTGTGATACTTCGAAGGACAGGTAAGAGTAACCATGGTTGCAAAGTGCCCCATTTCCTTTGATAACTTCTCAAAACCGCTTATACGCCTCATCAGCTTGTTTTTCTGTTAACGGGATTCGATACATTTTTGTCTGAGATTTCAGCTAACGAGAATGACTCATCTTGTTAGTTAACGATGATCAGACTCTTCAACATTTCCCGCTGTAGTTCCAGTTGCCATAACCGGTAGCTAACAGCGAGGTCGCTACAGTATTTTCCCTTTCGACTGTTAACCTGTCCTAGATGGATAAGAATCTCTTCCCGTCTACGAGTGACTACCCTTCGAAGCTTTCTAAGCCACCAATACTTATCTTGTATCCGCTTGATTGCGCCGGTTAACGTAACGACTTTTGATAATTGTGGTTCGTTGATACCAAACTCGTTAACGAACTTGGAATAAGTCTCATAAAGCGCTTCATTCCCGTTAACGGGATTTGTGCCCGTTATGTAACGGAATTCTCGTGGTGGCAGGCTTTCTTTAGAGAGCTGACGGCAGAGCGTTGCGTATTTCTCTGCAACTTCCCTGAGTTCATGTTCACCAGCATCAAAGTGCGGAATTAATTCTGAAGGAAGTAATTCATTGAGCTTTTTAGCCGTAACTCGAATGTAGGTATTCGCCGCAAAAGGTTTATCAATTTCTTTGTAACGGTCTACAAGAATAGTTTGTATCTTTAACGGGAAATGAGAGATTAGCCCTTTTACGAATTCACGATCTTCCACACTCAACGATTTGTAGAAGTCGCCAAAGACATTATCAAGGTCATTGAGTGTTCTGGTCAGTGTAGATTCTTTAAATCGCTTCATCGGAACCCTCCCTACTAGAAACGAGTTTCGTTCCACGATTAGATATTTCGACGCGTGACTATCTCATGCCAAAATGAAAATTCTCATCAGTGGGAATGAGCAATCCGTATCTTAGTAATGAGTTCATATCCAGCTTATTGAAGCTTTTGGGCTTTGCTTTCGGGAAGAGGGCTTTGCCTAGTTGATTGCCTAACGATGTGCAAAATTCTACTGTGCCACCATTAGCGAAATATTTAAGCAGTTCAGTTTGTGCAGAGGTTAGCTTCGCCATATCTTTGCCCCTTCATGAAAAGCTTTATAGCCTTCGTCCGTCAACTTGTACTGTTTGAAATGTTTGTCGTTCAATGTGCAGATAGTGAAGGCCACATAGTTATGTTGGGCCAGATAAGCGAGAACGCGACTATCGATGAAAAGAGGCGTAATAGGATGAAAACGAAAATTTTCCATAATCAGCCCCTTCGGTAATGCACTCGAAGATTTGGTGCTTGTCGTCAAGATAAAGCAGGGTAGTTTGAAGCCCTTCTTGCCATTGGTAGTTATTCATTATGCGGCCCTCTCATCCTGATACAGGTGAGTGCGACGAACAAAGCTATCCATCCAGCTATCAAGATCTTCTCGCAGATAGCGAACAGAACGTCCAATCTTGATAAACGGCGGTGCAGGTGTACGGTTTTCGCGGTTGCCGTCCATCCGCGCTTGGCGCAGACAAGAACGGCTCATGCAGATATATTGTGATGCTTCTTTTTCAGATAGAAGGCGAGGTTGTATTGATACATTCATAAGATTCTCTCTCGATATTAGTTTTTTCATCGAGGGCGAATCTAAATTTCACGCGATATCACGTGAAAAAAAACGTGAAATTATTTATGCAATTTATTCCAGTCTGACACTACGTTCTCAAAGCGTCGTCTGTCTGTGGTCTTGTCGATATCTTCGTCCTGAAACTTATTCGGGATATTCCAGTAGACAGTATCTTTGTCTATTTCGTATATGTCACCGTCAGGATCTAGTGTATCCATAAGCTCTTCATTTTTCCTGTGAAGCGTGAAGCAGCTTCCAAAAATACGCGGCTCCCTTGCTCGGATACATGCCTTTAAGATGCCATACTAACTTTTTGCAAAGCGACCCCCGCGTATAGTAGTCGAGAACCGGTTCACTTAAGCTATTAGGTTGGGGGCTAAGCCTATTAGGTCTAGCAATTAACCTATTAGGTTTAACTGCTACATCGTTGCTCGTCTTTGTAGAGGTAACATTAAGCCGTGTAAGCCGCTTCCCATGCGGCTTAAAAGCGCTATCGGGTTGATCACTTAAACCGAAAGATTAAGTGCTGAAGCGCTTATGCATGCATCAGCTAATTCTATGCTAAATGACTGTGGTGAAAAGAATGAGTTAGTGATGCCCTTGGCTTTTTCGCTGGTAAACTCTTCAGATGCACCATTGTCCTCATTTTGAAACTGAGAGAGACCAGTGAGGAGCTGTTTAAACGTATCCTGCACGTTTTTTATTTCTTCAGGGAAAGGCTTCGCGAACAGCCTAAATTCCTTTGCTTTTTTAAACTCCGTTGGTAACCAACCTAGAGCTAACTTTTTAGGTATCGCACTCTCAAAAGGATTTGACGGCTCCCAATAAGAGATTGAGTCTGATGAATGAACCCTAGCGTAATCAACTTTAATCGTCTCACCGCGCAATAATTCTAATGAGCTAGCAGGGCTAAGAGCGAGTAACCCGCGAATGCAACCTGAACCTAGAAGTACAAATGCCTTTTCACCATGACCTGCGAAAAGGCATTTTTCTGATGCGAGATAAAAGGATAAGCATAGGCCGCTGTGCTCAATTGCATAACGAATATGGTCATTGTTGACAGCAAAATCTGATTTCAGTTCTGTTAGCCTATAATAGAGTTTAGGGGACATTTGGAACTCCTCAAAAGGCTTAAAGAATCAATGTTAATGAAAATCGATGCTATTTAGTAGTCCTTTCAGTAGTAGTCCTCCAGTAGTATAAGCTTAACAGTTAACTGTGACAGCTGTTGTAATTGATATTAAAAGGTGTAAAAAGGTAGCTTAGAAAAGCCTCTGAGATTTGATGTGAAGTATTTCATAACTCGGGTTTGTGGTTAAGGGAAATTTAATAATGATGGAAGACGTTGCCAAACAGGCAAATAAAGCAATATTTAAAAGGGTTTTAGAAAAAGCGGGAGCTCTTTGGGAAGAATACAAGCATTACTGCGAGCATGCTTTTCTACCTTTTCTTGAAAAAAATTATGACTCTCTAACTATTTCCACTTCACAACTTTTTAGAAATGAAGGTTATAGAATAGAAGATTTATATGTTCCGTTGATTATAGAAAATTCTGATCTTGGAATGGTCGAAGTTGATTGCTTTCCGAAGGGGATTTTTTTAAAGGAGAAAAAAGTATTACTAGCAGATAGTGCTGGTATGGGAAAATCAACTCTTTTAAAAATGATTTACAAGTATATTATTGATGAAGGTGTATGCATTCCATTTTACATAGACTTGAAAAATCTAGTTAGAGAGAATGATGTTGTTAGTGTTCAAGATTACCTCTATTCATCATTCCCATCCTTAGAAAATAAGCCTTCTAAAGAATTCTTTTTCAAGCTTCTTGAAAATAACTTTTTCATATTTCTATTTGATGGTGCAGACGAAGTGCCTGATGATAAAAAAGAAGATGTTTTCAAAAATGTTGATTATTTTTCTAAAGTTGCTAGTGCTAGTCAATTTATGGTTGCCACACGGAAAGAGGATAGGATTTTAAGTTCTTTTTTTACTTACAAAGCTTTCTCGATTCTTCCGCTTAATAAAGAGCAGTCTTACGAGATACTTAGGCGCTATCAGTTTAAAGATGTAGGGGCTGATGATTTAATTAAAGAAATAGAGAAAGAAAAAAATACCGCAGTAAAAGAGTTTTTAAAAAATCCATTATTGACTACGCTTCTTTATACCGCTTTTGTATTAAAAAGAAATGTTCCCCTAAAGAAAAGTTTGTTTTTTGGACAGGTTTATGAGTCTTTGTATGAAAATCATGATTCTACAAAGCCTGGGTATTTGACTAGAAAGAAAAAAAGTGGACTGGATATAGATCAATTCGAAAAGATTCTCTCACACTTGGCTTTTCGTGGTCGAAATCGTGAAAAACTGGAATATGAAAAGAAAGATTTGATCGCTGAAATAAGAAGTATATCGCAACTATATCCCAGGGTGAGATCGTGAATATTTATTGACCAGTTGGCGGAAACTAAAC
>CESI01011476.1_pt1 | contig 31111 bp, 23 predicted proteins | sample 356301 | NCBI WGS metagenome assembly CESI01 (sample SAMEA2621423, study PRJEB7988) | marine metagenome | biome: marine biome (ENVO:00000447); feature: deep chlorophyll maximum layer (ENVO:xxxxxxxx); material: "saline water (ENVO:00002010), including plankton (ENVO:xxxxxxxx)" | depth 40 m | reverse complement strand
GAATATGAGTTTGGTTTTGTTACAGATATAGAGTCTGATAAGATACCTAACGGATTAAATGAAGACGTTATTCGTTTGATTTCTACAAAGAAAGATGAGCCAAAGTGGTTGTTAGACTGGAGATTAGATGCTTTTAAAGCATGGAAAAAAATGACAGAGCCAGAGTGGGCTCACGTAAATTATGCCAAACCAGATTTTCAATCAATTTCTTACTATTCTGCACCAAAGCAGAAAGTTTTATTGGATTCACTAGATGATGTAGACCCTGAATTGAGAAAAACCATGGATAAGCTTGGCATCTCTACTGAAGAGCAGAAAAGACTGCAAGGAGTAGCCGTAGATTTCGTGATGGATTCTGTCAGTGTTGCCACTTCTTTTAAGGAAAAGTTAGGAGAGTTAGGAATCATATTTATGTCTATTTCAGAGGCTGTTAAGGAGCACCCTGAGTTAGTAAAGAAGTATATAGGTTCTGTAGTTACAAAAAAAGATAATTTTTATGCAGCGCTTAATTCCGCTGTGTTTACAGATGGTTCATTCTGCTACATTCCAAAAGGAGTAAAATGTCCGATGGAGCTTTCTACATATTTCAGAATTAACGAAGCAGGAACAGGACAGTTCGAAAGAACATTACTAATAGCGGATGAGGGCAGCCACGTGAGTTACTTAGAAGGTTGTACCGCCCCACAAAGAGATGAAAATCAACTTCATGCAGCGGTTGTGGAGCTAGTAGCATTAGACGATGCTGAGATAAAATATTCTACAGTTCAGAACTGGTATCCGGGAGATGCCACTGGAAAAGGTGGGATTTTCAATTTTGTAACTAAAAGAGGGATCTGCCAGAAGAACGCAAAAATCTCTTGGACTCAAGTAGAAACTGGCTCTGCTGTAACATGGAAATACCCAAGTTGCATTCTGAAAGGAGATAACAGTGTAGGTGAGTTTTATTCTGTAGCTGTAACTAATAATTACCAGCAAGCAGATACTGGAACTAAGATGATTCACATCGGGAAAAACACCAAAAGTACCATCATCTCCAAAGGAATCTCAGCTGGTAAAAGTCAAAATTCTTATAGAGGATTGGTACAGATAAATAAGTCTGCAGATAATGCCAGAAACTTTAGTCAGTGTGACTCTCTGTTAATGACAGATACTTCAGGAGCACATACGTTTCCATATATAGAGGTAAAGAATCACACTGCTAAGGTAGAGCACGAGGCAACGACTTCTAAAATAGGAGAAGAGCAATTGTTCTATTGCAAGCAGAGAGGATTGAACGAAGAAAAGGCTATTAGCATGATAGTAAATGGCTACGCTAAAGACGTACTTAATAAGCTTCCAATGGAGTTCGCGGTAGAAGCTCAGAAGCTTTTGGCTATTTCGCTTGAAGGCTCGGTAGGATAGATGTCCGGGCTCTTAACCCCTACCGTTCATTATTATTAGATTAGAGTTAACAACATACAGACTTACCAGCCAGCTATTCTCTTTGAATAGAAGTGTGGAAAAACAGAAAAATAATAGAAATATCCGGCTCTTGAGCGTTAATCAGAGAGTAGTGGGTCTAGAATACAAAGGAAACAAATATGATTTCAATAAAGAATTTACACGCAGAAGTAGAAGGAAATAAAATCTTAAAAGGCTTAAATCTAGAAGTGAAAGCTGGAGAGGTTCACGCTATAATGGGGCCTAATGGAAGTGGAAAAAGTACTCTAGCGTCTGTATTGGCGGGGAACGAGGCGTATGAAGTGACAGAAGGCACTGTAGATTTCGATGGAGCAGATTTACTCGATTTGGATGTCGATGAGAGAGCTAAGGAAGGAATGTTTTTAGCTTTTCAGTATCCGGTAGAAATTCCAGGAGTAAGTAATATCAATTTTCTGAAAGCTGCGCTGAATGAGAAAAGAGCTCATCAAGGATTAGAGCCTATAAAGGCAAAAGATTTTTTGGCCTTGGTTCAAGAGAAATCAGAATTAGTGGAATTAGCAGGAAAATTAAAAAATCGTTCGGTAAATGAAGGTTTCTCAGGAGGAGAAAAGAAGCGAAATGAGATTTTTCAGATGGCTATGCTTGACCCGAAATTTGCCATTCTAGATGAAACAGACTCAGGTTTGGATATAGATGCATTAAAAGTAGTTTCTCACGGAGTAAATTCTATGAGGAGTACAGAAAGAGCTTTCCTTGTTATTACTCATTACCAGAGACTTTTAGATTACATTGTTCCTGATTTTGTACATGTGCTGTACAATGGTAAAATCATCAAGACTGGTCCTAAGGAATTAGCGCTAGAGTTGGAAGAAAAAGGATACGATTGGTTAATAGAAGAAACAGTTTAAGATGAGCGTAGCAATATTGGTCGAGAAGAAAGAAAAATTCTTACAAGCACTAGAAGCTAACTTCGGTGCCCCAGACTTACTTTCGGTTACTGAAGGATTAGACTTTCCTACAAGAAGAGCTGAGAAATGGAAATACACACGTGTGAATGCCATTTCTAAAGAAGCCTGGCAGATGGGTGCAGGCGTATTAGATAACTTAGACAGCTACAATCCTTTTCCAGAGCTCGACGCAGTTTCTATATACTTAGTAAACGGTCAAGTGGCTTACCTTTCAGAAGAACTCCCAGAGGGTTTGACTATAGAGTCGGAGCATGATCAAGAGGGAGCCTTGATACGCAAAAATATCTTCACGGCTTTAAACTATGCTCTTAATCCAATAAGCTTGAAAATCAGTGCCGCCAAGAATCAAATAATAGTCAAGCCAGTGCACATCATATTCGTGAATTCAGGGGAGTTGACTTCCGCTCAGACAAGAGTAAGGTTAGTAGCCGAACAGAGCAGTTTTCTGCATGTAATGGAATCATTTGTTTCTGCAGACAGTGCCAAGAAATGGGTAAGTCATGTGAATGAATCTGATGTCCAGGCCAATGCCAAATTGACAATTTCTAAATGGCAAGCTCTAGGAGAGAAGGGCTACATGATGACACATGAGTTTTCTCAGCAGGAAGTAGATTCCACGTATACTTCTAACGTAGTTACCAAAAACGGAACTTGGACTAGAAACGATAGTTGGTCTGACTTAAACGGTAAAAACGGAGAGTGTAACCTAAACGGAATTTACCAGCCTACAGGTAAAGAGCATGTAGATAATACGACTACTGTGGACCATAAAGTAGCTCATTGTGAGTCTAATGAACTATACAAAGGAGTGATTTACGATGCGTCTACAGGAGTATTTAACGGGAAAGTATTCGTTAGACCAGATGCTCAGTTGACCAATGCATTTCAGCAGAATTCTAACATAGTAATGACCGAGAACGGGACTATGAATTCTAAGCCGGAGTTAGAGATTTATGCAGATGACGTGAAGTGTTCACACGGGTCCACTACAGGTCAGTTTGACGATATAGCATTGTTTTATCTCATGGCCCGAGGAATTGCTAGAGAAAATGCCAAGCTTATGTTGGTTAACGCTTTTTTCCAAGAAGTCTTAGATGAAATGAAGGTAAAAGAGTATGAGGAATCTTTAATAGTTCATTAGGCTAATGCTAGAGTGCTGGCAGGAGTTGGTAAATCTCATTATATTCTGTGACTTGGCGGCATTCTTTTACTCAGTTTATGTTTTTCATTAGTGGATTATGAATAGATTGAAAGGTGCTGTGAAAATAAAATAATCGCTTGAATTTATTTTGTACTATTAAAAGTATTGGTCTTTCATGAGGGGTTAACAGAGCTCTCAGAAAAGGTGTAGATCCCATAAATATAGAAATCACAAAATCAAGATATATTTATAACATATCGATTCTAAATAGTAGAAATCCTTTGTCCGCAATCGTTTGGACTTTACATTTGCAGGTAAACCAAAAAAGCACTGTTTAATGGCTAGTAAAGGTCTGTTGAGTTCATCAATCGCTAGAAAGTTCGCTATGGCTCTTTCGGCATTATTCCTTATTGTATTTCTGTTACAGCATATGTCTATCAATATGTTATCCGTGCTCAGCCCCGATGTGTTTAATGAAGTTTCTGACTTTATGGGGACCAATCCATTGGTGCAGTTCGTCTTGCAGCCTGTGTTAATTTTTGGTGTGTGTTTTCATTTTATAGTGGGTTTCATACTAGAGTATAAAAACTGGACTTCTAGAGAGGTGAAGTATGCAAAGTACAAAGGAAGCGCAAATGCCTCATGGATGAGTCGGAACATGATTATCTCAGGAGTTGTGATCCTTTTATTCTTAGGGCTTCACTTTTATGATTTCTGGATACATGAGATCACTCACAAATTTATTGAAGGAAAAGACAGCTTCATCGTAAATGGAGAATCTGAATCAGGGTTTAGATTTTACGAAGAACTGAGACATAAATTCGCTGGAGACTTCCCTAGAATGATTCTTTATATAGTTTCATTTATCTTCCTAGCGCTGCATTTAAACCATGGGTTTGAATCTGCTTGGCAGTCTATGGGAGCACGCAGCAAAAAATACACTCCAATAATCAAGAAAATCGGAGTAGCTTATTCTGTATTGGTTCCTCTTGGATTCATTTTCATAGCAGCTTACCATTACGTAACACAACTTTAATAACCACTTATAAAAGACAAATTAGATGGTACTAGACTCTAAAACTCCAGAAGGTCCTTTAAAAGACAAGTGGACTAGGCATAAAAACGAAATTGACTTAGTTAACCCAGCCAACAAACGTAACATAGATGTTATAGTAGTAGGAACAGGTTTAGCGGGAGCATCTGCTTCAGCATCTTTAGCAGAGCTCGGGTATAATGTGAAAACATTCTGTTTCCAAGATTCTCCAAGAAGAGCGCACAGTATAGCAGCTCAAGGGGGGATTAACGCAGCTAAAAATTACCAGGGAGATGGTGATTCTACTTACAGATTATTTTATGATACTGTAAAAGGAGGAGATTACCGATCTAGAGAATCTAACGTATACAGATTAGCTGAGGTCTCAGCTAATATTATTGACCAGTGTGTAGCACAGGGAGTTCCTTTCGCTAGGGATTATGGCGGATTGTTAGACAACCGTTCTTTTGGTGGAGTTCTAGTAAGTAGAACATTCTATGCCAAAGGGCAGACAGGCCAGCAGTTACTCTTAGGAGCATATTCAGCACTTTCTCGCCAGATAGCCAAAGGGAAAGTAGAGATGCATAACCGTCATGAGATGCTAGACCTTGTAAAGGTTGACGGAAAAGCCAGAGGAATTATTGCTAGAAACTTGGTTACTGGAGAAATCCAAAGACACTCTGCTCATGCAGTTGTAATAGCTTCAGGAGGGTATGGAAACGTATTCTTTCTTTCTACCAATGCTATGGGTTCTAACGTAACCGCGGCATGGAAAGCCCATAAGAAAGGGGCACACATGGCTAATCCGTGTTTTACGCAGATTCACCCCACATGTATTCCAGTTTCAGGAGGATTCCAGTCTAAGCTTACGCTTATGAGTGAGTCGTTAAGGAACGATGGCAGAATTTGGGTTCCGGCTAAGCTAGCAGACGCAAAGGCTATTCAGGCAGGGACACTTCAGGGAAGAGACATTCCTGAAGAAGACAGAGATTATTACCTAGAAAGAAGATACCCGGCATTCGGAAACTTAGTACCTAGAGATGTAGCGTCTAGAGCAGCTAAAGAAAGATGTGATGAAGGTTTTGGAGTAAATAAAACAGGAGAAGCCGTTTATTTAGATTTCAAATCGGCTATAGCTCGATATGGAAAAGAAGATGCTTTTGTGCATGGGAATAAAACCCCTTCAGCAGAAGAAATCCAGACATTAGGAAAAGCGGTGGTGGCCTCTAAGTATGGAAACCTCTTCCAGATGTATGAAAAGATTACAGATGAGAATCCGTATGAGATGCCTATGAAGATTTATCCAGCGGTACATTATACGATGGGAGGTCTATGGGTAGATTATAATTTGATGACAGATATCCCTGGATGCTATGCAGCAGGAGAAGCTAATTTCTCTGATCATGGAGCTAACCGTTTAGGGGCTTCGGCACTTATGCAGGGATTAGCAGATGGCTATTTCGTTCTTCCTTACACTATAGGAGATTACCTTTCTCACGAGATTAGGACAGGAGAAATAGCTAATGACTCACCAGAGTTTATGCAAGCCGAAAAAGAAGTGAAGGATAAAATAGATGGCTTCATAAATGCCAAGGGGGAAAAGCCTGTAGACCATTTCCATATGCGCTTAGGTAAAATTATGTGGGAAAAATGTGGAATGGCTAGAAATGCTGAAGACCTTCAAAAGGCAATTGACGAAATTAAAGCCCTAAGGATAGAATTCTACGCTAACGTAAGAGTCCCTGGATTAGTAAATGGGGTAAACCAGGAGCTAGAGAAAGCAGGAAGAGTGGCCGACCTTATGGAGTTGGGAGAGTTGATGTGTAAAGATGCATTGCAACGCACCGAGAGCTGTGGAGGACACTTTAGAGAGGAGTCGGTAGAAATAGACGGAGAACAGAAAGGAGAGGCGAAGAGGGATGATGAAAACTTCACATTCGTTTCTGCATGGCAATGGAAAGGAGAGTCAGGAAACCAAGAATTAGTAAAGGAGCCTTTAGAGTTTAAGGATATAGCAGTGAAACAAAGAAGCTACAAATAATTGATATATAGAAGGAATTAAATCAAGTAAAATGAAGTTACTACTTAAGATTTGGAGACAAGACGGACCAAAGGAAAAAGGGCAGATGGTCGATTATAATGTAGACGGAATAGAAGGAGATATGTCTTTCTTGGAGATGATGGATATCCTAAACTCTCAGTTGATAGAAAAAGGAGAGGAGCCAATTAATTTCGATCATGATTGTAGAGAGGGAATCTGTGGGTCATGCAGCATGTTCATTAATGGAGAAGCGCACGGACCAGGAAGAAACGTTACAACCTGTCAGCTTCACATGCGGTCGTTTAAAGACGGTGAAACTATTTTTATAGAGCCATGGAGAGCTAAGGCATTCCCGGTGATTAAGGATTTAATGGTAGACCGTTCAGCATTTGACAGAATTATACAAGCGGGAGGTTATGTATCTGTAAACACGTCAGGAAATACTCAGGATGCTAATTCTATTCCTATTCCTAAAGAAGATGCGGATTTAGCATTTGATGCAGCTACATGTATCGGTTGTGGAGCATGTGTGGCCACGTGTAAAAACGCATCTGCTATGCTATTTACATCAGCTAAAGTTGCTCAGCTTTCACTACTTCCTCAGGGACAAGTAGAAGGAAAAGAGAGAGTAATTAACATGGTAAACCAAATGGACCTGGAGGGATTCGGAAACTGCACCAACACCGGAGCATGTGAAGTAGAATGCCCAAAAGGAATTTCTTTAGACAATATAGCTCGTATGAACAGAGAGTTCCTTTCGGCTACCGCGAAGGGGAAAAAGTAATTCTCTTAATTAGAAGTATTCACTTCGAGTACTTTAGACACTAAGCCTGTATTTACTAATGTACAATGATTTATATTTATGCTAGAATATGGCGTTTAAAATAAAAAATCAAGATATAAAATGAAAATTAGTACATTATTCACCCTTTTGCTAGTCGCTTTTTTAGGAAATTCTCAATCATTGCCAATTGATTTCGAGTCAGTTGTGGAAACTGGCGATTTCGAAAATTTTGATGGTGGTGTAGCCACTGTAATCACCAATCCACAGTCTAATGGCATCAACACCAGCTCTACTGTAGCTCAAATAGTTAGAGACGGGGGAGCTATCTATGCTGGCAGTAAAATTCTGTTAGATGCTAATTTAGATTTTTCGACTAACACTGCACTAAGCATGAAAGTATTTACCACTGCGCCTGTTGGAACTATAGTTAAATTCAAGCTTGAAGGCGGTGAAATCGCTGAAAGAGATGTTCCTACTACCGTGACAGGTGAATGGGAAACGCTGACATGGGAATTCGCAGGCATTACTGCTACTAATAATTACGTGGTTTTCATGTTTGACTTTGGTAATGTGGGAAACGGTTCAGAAACTTCTACGTTCTTATTTGATGATGTAGTTCAGGGACCTGGTGAAGTGCAAGAAGAGCCAGGAGATCAGTTAGACCTTCCTGTTACTTTCGAAGATCCTGATGTAGAATATTCTGTGATAGATTTCGAAGGAAATGCTTCTATGGTTATAGTAGACCCTACAGACCCTAGTAATACTGTAGTAATGTCTACTAAAACCATTACTGCTGCTCCTTGGGCAGGAACTACAATAGGAACCAATGCTGGATTTATTACAGATATTCCTCTTACACTGACTGATTCTCAAATGTCAGCTAGAGTATGGTCACCGACGGCAGGAACTCCAATTCGATTAAAAGTAGAAGATGCCAATGATGTAACGCATACGTGTGAAACAGAAACCAACACTACTTTGGCCGGAGAGTGGGAAACAATTGTATTTGACTTTACTAACGAAGGGCCAGGAACGGCACTTCTTAGTGTTGGTTTAGACAATGGTTGGATTTACAATAAGGCTTCGATATTCTTTAATTATGGTACAGATGGAGCTACCGTTGGAGAAGAAATTAGTTATTATTTCGATGATGTACACTTCGGTGTACCTGTAGCTTTAATTGAGGAAGCAAAAGAAATTACATTTAATGTTTCCCCAAATCCTACTTCTGATATATGGTCAATCTCTAACGAAAACTTAGAGATTTCTAGAGTAGAAGTTTATGATCTAAATGGAAAATTAGTCTATATCGAAAGGCCAAATTCTACGATTATTAACATCAATGCATTAAACTTAAAAGAAGGAGTCTACGTCTCACGACTTATCACTCCCTCTGGAACTGAATTTGTCAAACTAGTAAAGAATTAGAGCTTAAAATACAATTGATGTAAATGAAAAGCAGTCTTTTAGAGAGGGCTGTTTTTTTATTAGCATTTTTTCAGTGAACCAGAGGGCTTGATTTTTCATATGGTGGAACTAGGGTTAATTGTAACACGCATCCCATTCTGTACCTCGATTTTACTTTACATTTACCACTATAAAACCGAAATTAGGTTCTGTCCGTCTCTAGTTACTCATAACGTAGGAGTTGTCCAGATAGAATAATTACACTTTTATCGTAATTTTAGAATGACGAATTAATACATACTATAATTATTGTGCATTCTTTTCTTGCTTTGTCGTGTCACGTTTAAAACTTAAAAGAGATAATAGAGGTATAGCGTTTTAATTTGAATCAAGTCTTTAATTCAATAAAATAAGAGAAAATGAAAAATATAGTAAGAAATAGTTTTGCCTTAATATGCTTTATTGCCCTCATTTTCATACCCTCATGTGATGAGGATGACGAAGTAATAGTTTGCTCTTCCTGTCCGGTCCCATCTGTATCTTCTCTAAAGATCACCTTCATCCCTACTTGGAATAACGTGCCAGTAACCAACGGAGATGAGTACGAAGACCAATTCGGAAACAGGCTGCTGCAGTTCAATTTTAAAACCTTCGTTTCTAATATTATTATTTCTTCAGAAGGAAGTGAAACAGAATTAAGTGAAATAGAAATTTTGGAAGTAGGAGACGGGGCTATAGAGTTAAGCTATAGCGTTGCAAATGACATGTCATTTGATGAGCTCAAATTTCACACAGGTGTTCCTCCAGAATATAATGTGGACTATGACCCTAGCACATGGCCTAATAGTCATCCACTAAGCGTTCAAGGCGCGGCAGGGATGCATTGGGGATGGAATACTGGGTATATCTTCACCAAGTTTGATGGGAAAGCAGATACTACAGAGATGGCGGAACCTACTTATCTATATCCATTTGCGTTTCACACAGGAGATGATGCGTTTTACATTGAGCATGTGTTCGATTTAGATATTGCTACGCAGACAGAAAGTGAAGCTGAGATTAATGTAATTATCCATATGGAAAAATTCTTGCATGGAATACACTCTATAGACATAAGAGAAGATGGCGAAACTCATACAGGAGGTGATTTTGAACTAGCCCAGCAGTTTATAGATAATTTTAATTCGAGCTTAGAATTAGAATGAGAAAATGGCTGGTTATAGTGATTTGTGTAGTAGCATTATCCAGTTGTAAAAAGCAGAATGAGGTAAAGTGTGAGCCAGCTGTGGATGCTCCATTTAATTTGGTTCTTCCATCCCATTTTCCGCCTATAGAATTTCCTGAAGATAATGAACTAACGGAGAAAAGGGTAGAGCTCGGAAGAAGGTTGTTTTACGACACTAGATTAAGCGCAGACAATTCGATTTCATGTGGATCATGCCACCACCAAGCCTCGGCTTTTACAGATAACCTATCCATTTCCCAGGGGATAGAAGGAAGGGTAGGATTTAGAAACTCGCCCACACTAGGAAATGTGGCTTACCAAGAGAGATTATTTGCCGAGGGCGGGGTACCGAACTTAGAGGTACAAATACTAGCGCCTATAGGAGATGAAAATGAATTCGATCATGATGTGGTAATTATAGAGGCAGAACTTCAAGCAGATCCCATTCTAAATAATTTAAGTCGGATAGCCTACGATAGAGATATAGATATATATGCTATAACTAGAGCTATATCTTGTTTTGAGAGAACGATGATTACGGGTGGAAGTCCTTATGATAAACATGTGTTGGGAGAAGAATCATTATCCAAAGATGCGCTGGCAGGAATGGAATTGTTTTTTAGTGAAGAGTTAGCTTGTGGAACCTGTCATTCCGGCCATAATTTTACAGACGGCGGTTTCCATAACATAGGCTTGTATGAAATTTATGAAGATGCGGGAAGGTTTAGAATCACGAACGATGGTGAGGATGAAGGAAAGTTTAAAACACCGTCATTAAGAAATATAGAAAAGACATATCCATACATGCATAACGGTTCTTTGCAAACATTAGAGGAGGTCATAGACCACTTTAGTTCGGGAGGTTTAGGGCACATAAATCAGTCAGAATTAGTCGTACCTTTGGAGTTAACAGCGTTAGAAAAGAGTCAATTGTTGGCATTTTTAACGTCACTTACAGATTTGGAGTTTTTAATGAACTCAGAATTAAGCCTATTAAATTGAAGACAACCAAGCTAATAATAGTATTGATAGGGATCGCACTTTTCGCTTGGCAATGCCGAGATGGGCTCGATGATCAAAACGATTGCACAACTGTTTCTCTCAGCGCTACACCATACGAAATAGTGATCCCCCCATTTTTCCCCCCCATGGATATCCCTGCAGATAACCCTATGACATTGGAAGGAATAGATTTAGGAAGACATTTATTCTGGGAGGTGAAATTAAGTGAAGACAATACACTTTCATGTGGGAACTGCCATTTTCCTGAGCATGCATTCTCAGACCCCAATCAATTTTCATTGGGAACTCAAGGAATAGCAGGAACCCGACAAGCTATGCCCTTATTTAATTTAGGATGGGCCCAAGATTATTTTTGGGATGGAAGAGCATTAACTTTAGAAGAGCAGATATTAGAGCCAGTGCCTAATCCTATAGAAATGAATATCCCTTGGGAAGATGCCATTTTAAAACTAGAGGATGATGCGCTTTATCCTTCAAAGTTTGATAAAGCTTTTGGCTTAGGAGCAATCACCAAAGAAAAAGCTGCTAAAGCCATAGCTCAGTTTCTAAGAACTATGGTCTCAGCCAATACGAAATACGATGAATTTAGACTAGGTCTAGCAGAACTAACTCCGTTGGAAGAAATGGGATTAGATCTTTTTATAAGAGAAGGAGGAAACCCTGAAGACGGTAATGGGGGTCAGTTCGGAGCAGATTGTTTTCACTGCCACGGATTTGGGAACATGCAGTTTACAGATTATCTCCCCCATAATAATGGGCTGGACGCTGAGTTTGAAGACCTCGGTTATGGAGGGGTTTCTGGAAACCCATTGGAAATGGGGTTATTTAAAACACCGAGCTTAAGAAACATATCCTTCACCGCACCTTACATGCATGATGGACGTTTTCAGACTTTAGAGGAAGTATTAGATCATTATGACTCAGGAGGAGTGGCTTCTACTACTATAGATCCTTTTATGAAGTACACCACAGGAGGGCTTCAGCTAACAGATATAGATAAGCTAGCTCTCACCGCATTCTTAAATACATTAAACGATGAGGAGTTTCTTCTTAATGAAGACTTTTCGGATCCTTTTGAGTGATATGTATTAATTATTATCCAAATATCTGCATTTGAGTAGTGGTTCTGGTATCATCATAGCGTGGGTCAGGCACTATGGAGAGCTTGTCTAAAAACTCAGCTTCTATTTGATAACAACCAAACTCTTCGGTTACCTTTCCATAAATAAGGTAAATACCTTTCCCTCTAAACGGATATTTCTCAGCTATAGGAGGAAAGTGAACAGAATCTAGCCAGTCTCCTTTTTGGTCTACAAACGTCCCGAAAGACATAGCTCTTCCGTTAGCCGTTTTGGTAGTTTTTACAGTTACTAGGTAGCCTAAAGTGGTTACTTTTTTACCATTGCAGCGCGGAAGATCCTCACTCAGTACATGGCCTTCTACGCCTGTTTTTAACAACTCAAAAGGATGGCATAACGGAAAACCAAGAAGCTCTAAATGGTCAAAAGCATCTTCTAAATGAGCGGTGTAAAGCGGAGGAATTTTATACTCTTTAGGAGCTGATTCCAGTGCTAGTTTTAGCGGATTCTTAGTCCTAGGGTTTTTATGAATACTTAGATGCGCCTTCCATAAAAGCTCTTTTTTTCCCTCGCAAGTAAAGCGGAATGCGCCCACTCTAATCAGCAGACTTACTTGTTCCAGACCTAGATTAGTGCGCTCTATAAAATCATTAAAAGAGAGAAATTCATCTCCTTCCATTTTGCATTTTAGTATGTTTTTAATGGTCTCATGGTTCAGCGCACGAATCATCCCAAACCCCAGTACCACGGCTTTATCATAAATAATAGTCTCCGCACCAGAGCGATTAATGCAGGGCGGCTGAATATCTGCTCCGTGCATTCTGGCTTCATGCACATAAAATTCTGGAGGGTAAAAGCCTCCAGAATTATTGATGGTAGCCACCATGTATTCTAGCGGATAGTAGGTTTTGAGAAACAGGCTCTGGTAGCTTTCCACAGCATAAGAAGCCGAATGGCCTTTGGCAAATGCATAACCTGCAAAACTCTCTACCTGCCGCCATACTTCGGCCACCATTTCTGCGGTATGCCCTTTGGCTTGTGCCTTAGTGAAAAAGGCATCTTTGGCTTTATTGAATTCATCTCTAGAACGAAATTTACCGCTCATTCCTCTTCTCAAAATATCAGCCTCTCCCAGGTCCAATCCCGCAAAGTAGTGCGCTACTTTAATCACATCTTCCTGATACACCATTACGCCAAATGTGTCTGGCATGATTTCTAGCATGGCGGGATGGGCATCTTTTCGTTTCTCAGGAAAGCGAAACCGCTGAATGTACTCTTTCATCATCCCACTTTTAGCCACTCCAGGCCGAATAACGGAACTGGCAGCTACCAAGCCCAAATAATCATCTACCTGAAGCTTACGCAGAAGCATACGCATGGCGGGAGATTCTACATAAAAACAACCTATAGCCTCGGCATTTCTAAGCATGTGTTTTATGCCTTCATCTTCTTTAAATCGTTGTATATCATGTATGTCTATGTGTGCTTCCATCGGACGATTGTACCGTACTATATCGAGCGTATCTTTTATTTTTCCCAGGCCACGCTGACTTAAAATATCGAATTTATGAATCCCCACATCTTCGGCTATTACCATGTCTATCTGTGTGGTAGGGTATCCTTTAGGCGGGAGGAATGTGCCACAATACGTGTGAATAGGGTTTTGAGTGATTAAGATGCCACAGGCATGTACACTGAGGTGATTAGGAAATCCTTGGATGAGCGTACTGTAGCGAAGCACCAATTGCGAGAGATGGTCCAGCGCACTGACAGTAAACTTACCAGAACTCAGTAGATCTATTTCATGCTTTGGTAACCCAAAAACTTTCCCCAACTCTCTCACCACCGCTCTGTACTGAAAGGTATTGTAAACTGCCAGCAGCGTTACATGGTCAAACCGCTCAAAAATATAGCGGGTAACATCATCACGGTCTGTCCATGAAAAGTCAATATCAAAATCTGGAGGATTCTGTCTGTACAAGTTAATGAACCGCTCAAAGTACAGGTCTAAATCTATAGGATCCACGTTTGTGATTTTTAGCAGATAAGCTATTACGCTATTGGCTCCACTACCTCTTCCTACATAAAAGTAACCTTTAGAACGAGCGTAGCTGGTAATATCCCAGTTGATAAGGAAGTAAGAAATAAAATTTTTCTCCTTGATGATGTGTAGCTCCTTTTCTATTCTATCCAGTACTTCCTGCGTAGGTTCGGGGTAGCGGTAAGCCAGCCCATCCATGGCTAACTTCCGTATTAGCTCGTAGTCATCTTCCTCAGAATTCGAGTACACTTTTAGGTTCTTATGCGGATGCTCAGTACCGAAATCATAGTGAATAGAACACTGTTTCAGTAGTTCTTCAGATTGCTTTATGATGTGCGGAAAATCAGCATAGATTTCTTTGAGTTTTTCCACAGAGAGAACCTTGTCTTCAGGATTTCCCTGCTCAGAAACGGGGAGTTTACTCAGCAAACAGTTATTAGCTATAGCCCGCAGCAGGCGGTGCCCGTTAAAATCTCTTTTCCCTCTAAAAGTGATGGTTTGGAGTATGACCAGTTTCTCTTTTAGTAGCGTTGCAATTTTTGAAAATCTTACTACATTCAAATCTCTAGGGGTAACTCCTATGAATTCATTGCAACCCAGTTCGGTAATCCAACTGCAGTTTTTAACCGCAGAAAACGGATAAATAATGAGAGTGTCTTCCAACTCAGGGGCACGTTCTTCGAAGTGTTTCTTAGCGTGAAGGTGTTCTGAAAGATGAGTATTTAGTTGATGGAAACCAGTATTGTTTTTGGCTATTCCTATATAGCATTGCCACGCAGAATTTCTGAAATCTATGCCCAGTATAGGTTCTATTTCCATATCCTGAGTCATGCGTACGGTATCCAAACATGCGGAGGTATTGTTGATGTCAGAAAGCACAAATTTTGTGGCTCCAGCCTCAGTGAGGTTTTGGAGAAGTGCTTTCGGTTCAATAGTTCCGTAGCGAAGGGAGTAATATGTGTGGGTGTTTAAATAAATGTTAGACTTAGGATTTATTGATCCTTACCTCAGGACACTAGCTTCTCCGGTTCGCCAACAATGCTGGTGGTCCACCGTTAAATGGATTCGTTCCTCCTATAGTTCTAGCGCCTATTCCTGCTGCTCTGATAATGCTTCGGTCTCCGTAGCGCTCTCTCATTTTATCCATGGCTTGGTAGAGATTCATTTGTTTTTTAGTGTCTTCGAAGAGGTTGATTTGGTATGCCCCTCCTACGAGATGACTGAACCGAACTCCTATGAGTCTGACTAATAGTCTTCGGTTATAAATTTCTTTAAACAGTTCCATTACTCTAGGAATGATGAGGTGGTCTGCAGAGGTATATGGAATTCTTACCTGCTTGGTGTAAGTACTGAAATCTGAGTAACGGATTTTTACAGCCACACACGAGGTGAGCTTTTCTCCTCTGCGCAGCTGGAAAGCTAGATTTTCAGCTATAGCTAGCATGATTCCTTTTAGTCGTTCTACATCTATTGTGTCTTTATCGAAGGTGCGTTCTGTAGAAATAGACTTGCGCTCCGAGTGCTGCTTCACTGGCGAGTTATCTATACCATTGGCTTTTTTCCAAATTTCTTCTCCGTTTTTGCCTAGCACATCCGTAAGCATCTGCATAGGCATTTCTTGCAGTGTGTGGATGTATCTAATGCCCAGATGTCTTAGTGTTTGGTAGGTTTTGTCTCCCACCATGGGAATTTTTTTTACAGACAGAGGAGCTAGAAAGGGTTTCTCTTCTCCTTTCATAATTTTAAGTTCGTTATTAGGCTTGGCTTCTCCTGTGGCTACTTTAGAAACGGTCTTGTTCATAGACAATCCGAAGGAGATCGGAAGGTGCGTTTCTTGAATGATACGCTGCCTCAGTTCGGAGGCGAATTTAACACAACCATGAAACTGGTCCATTCCGGTAAGGTCTATGTAGAATTCATCTACAGATGCTTTCTCATAGAGCGGGACATCTTCTTTAATAATGTCTGTAACTATGTCTGAAAACTGCATATAATTAGCAGAATTTCCTTTCACTTGGATGGCCTCTGGACAGAGTTGTTTGGCGAGTTTCATAGGCATGGCAGAATGCACTCCGTACTTTCTGGCTTCATAGCTACATGCAGCAACCACTCCGCGGTCTGTTACTCCTCCTACGAGCACAGGTTTCCCTATGAGCTCTCGGTTTAGGAGTCGTTCTACAGACACGAAAAAAGTGTCTAAGTCCATGTGTAGGATACTTCTTTGCATAGCGTTTATGTGAGGCCGGGCCTCAAATTTTACATTAATAATCTCTAAATTTCACCGCGTACTTCTCTCTGGGAAAGACTGAAGGGTCTTGTCAGATTTTTTCTGCGTTGCAAATAGCCTTTCACAAGCACTAACAGTTAGCACATCGTAAAACGGTATTTCCATTTTTCTGAATGGACAAGTGAACACAAATACTGAAATAATTTCATCATTTGGTTTTTCTTTCGTTAGCGCTAAATAATCCGGCTATAGATTGCTGCCTACTCACATAGATTAGATAGTAGCACATGTGCCGAACAGAAACGATTACTCGTATTCAATAGAGGTACGCAAGCCGAATCTGGGCGAGACATATTGTAACGCAAACTGAAGGAGTCTTTAGCTAGTAAAACCAACTAAAAGCGGGTAGAAAAAAGTAGTCTGCACTTACGGTTAAGTGCCTTTGGGTATACGACTATTTTTTCAGGGACTTTACATCGTTTCTTAATTCTGCCACTTGGTTAATTAGATCCTGCATCCCAGACGGAACTGGCAGCTGTTCTGGCAGTGAAAAAGTGGTGTAGCCTACTGATTTCCAAACTTCTACTACTTGGTTTATGTTTAGGTAATAGGGTTCATAATCAGTATTATCCGAAATGAGTTTAATTTCTTTTTTATCGGTGATGTGGTTTTCTAATCGCTTATAAACAACACCGTCTTCCTGTGTTACTACTACATAGCAGTGGTTGTCTCTAATAGTCTTCCAGTCTTGTACGTATTCACAAATCACATAAGAGCCGGTGACTAAAGGGTTCATGCTATCCCCTTCTATCTGGAACACTCGGTAAGATTTCTGTCCTGCTAGTTCCGGGAAAGGAAGGTTGAAATGGGGTAATTCTCCTATGTAATCGGAATCTCCATAACCGAGCGCATATCCTGCAGACACTTTTACTGGAACTAGTGGAGTCTGTTCTTCATCTGTATTTCTATCTACTATAATAGGAAGCACTCTAAGGTTATTTCCTGAAACATACAGAGGAGCTTCGTTTTTCTCTAAGTCTTTGGTTAGTAAGTCGTCTATAGAAACTTTGAAATACCGACAGATATCCTGCAGCAGATTCAGTTTAGGCTCTGACCTCCCTTCTTCATAAGCACCTATAACAGATCTCTTCACGCCTATTTTATCAGCGAATTTAGCTTGGGTAAGGTGCTTTTGTTTCCTGAGGATTTTTATGTTTTTACTTAAATACATTTCAGAATGCTAAAATAATAAGAATGCTAAAATAAATGGAGTTTATTGTGTGTTATTTTTCATCTCTAAAAAGAGGAATAAAGAACCGTGGATTAAGTTCCTTTATAACAGATATTTAGGAAGCTGATTTAGCTATGGAAAACAGAGGAAGGGTCGTTAGGGTTTTACAGCAGATTCTGAATTATATAATCTGTGTTTCTGTTTTAAGAATGAAACAGAAGGGATGTATAATTTTATAGGGCACGGAGAGGGATGTTCTACAGAATAGTATTGAACTAATTACGTATCGCAGTGTAGAGATAACCCTATCTAAGGAGTATCTTTTTATTACTAATTTTAGAATCATTGACCTGTACTAGATAAACTCCAGGTTTTAGGTTTAAATAAATTTTCCTGGCGTTAACAGTAGAGTTCAGAACCTTACTACCTAGTAAGTTATATATTGAGTAAGTTCTAGTATCGGCGGGAAAGTATAATTCATTCGTTATATCTGAATAGTAAAAGTCAGAATCAGGCGCGGTATTCTCTTCTATGCGTTGAAAAAAATCAGAAGTAGTACCTAGGTTTTCTGTAGTAGAAAAATTCTCATCCGATCCGTTATTTCTGGTTCGAATTATGAATGCATCAAATTGTCCTTGGCCTAGACCGTCAGTCCTTCCTACTGCTATATATGCATTAGCTATTCTAATAAAGTGCTCGGGATAATCGTCATTATTGGTTCCGAAAGTAGTCTGGTTTACGAATGTGTTCGTTCGGGTTATTCTTTTAATAAAGAAGTCATTTCCCTGATTTCCGAAGCCAGCATCTAAGATGCTGCCTGTGCACACGAGTTCATTAGATCTACCAATTTCAGCATTTAGCCATTTAGTAGTTCCTGAGCTAGCTATAGTATCTAGCCACATCACGTCTCCCATATCATCTAACCTAGCCATAGTAGCATTGGTAGATTCCGTGTTTGTGTTATAAATTTCTCCTAGAATAAAGTAAGTCTCATCTATAGGGTCTGCTAAAACTGCGTGAAGAATGTTGGTTCCTTCTGTTCCATAACTTCTCTCTAGAATGACTTCTCCCTCATTATCGGTGAGTACAAACCATTGCTCGGAATTTTCATTGTCCAATTTCTTTTCACCGCCAAACATTAGTAGTCCGTTCCCAGATTCTCTTCCGTCATTAAACAGTTCGTTAAATTCAGAGGAGAAGGTTTTTTCCCAAAGTACAGTTCCGTTCTCATCTATCTTAGCAGCATAGGCGTCTGCATTTTCAGAATAACTATAGGTTTCCCCAGTAATAAGAAAACCGCCAGAAATAGGAGAGATGGAATTACCGAAATCCCAATTGTCTCCACCTAAGTGTTTATCCCATAATAGCTCACCGTCTTCAGAAAACTGAGCAAGTAAAATATCATAGCTAGTAGATGGGTTTAAGAGTTTACCTATTGCCAAATAACCTTCGCCATTCGGTACTATATCTTCAAAAGAAGCATCAGAGTATTCGGAGTAGGTTACTGACCAAAGAAGATTCATCAAAGAATCCGTTTTTACCAGATATCCCTTATTCCCATTGCCATTTTGAGAACTCGTGTAGCCACCAAATACGAGGTTAGAATCAGTATCGAAAAGAACAGCGTTAAAGCCATCTTCAAAAACCCCGCCTAGCGTAACGTACATAGAAGAATCTGATTGCGAGAAGCTCATAGCGGTGCAATAAAACATGGCTACGCAGAAAAAAATATTCTTTAAAATCTTAGAAGATGTGGTCATTTCATTACAAATTAAATCAATTTACACTAAACTTTTAAGGGCTAAATATTCAAATATTTCATGAGTTCTTCATACCTATTCTGAAGAGAGTCGGAAAAACGCTGCTTCTGGTATGACGCCTTTATGGTATAGTCATATCGTTCGAACGTTTGGATGATAGCGCTTAAGTCCTGTCTGTTTATCTTTAGCGTAACCTCAGAGTACTTTTGGCTAACCGAAGAAGTAATACTAGCACTTAAAATTTTAGCATCATTTTCCTCTACTAATCTAGCTATTTCTGTTAGAGAATAATCTCTTTCAGGCATTTCTAAGACTAACACTCCTCCTGGCGCCTTCACAGATTTCATATCTGTTAATTGGTTCAGAAGGTCAGGTGCAGAAACCGCACCTACATAAGTAGTGCCTTCGATAGTAACAGGGAGTAGACTTAGCTTATAGTTAGACATAATACTGAGCGCATCAAATAAATGTGAATTGGCATCCACAGAAATTTGCATTAAATCATGCGGAATAGAATTAAACGCTGAAGTAGGGTTCTCCAAAAGAAGAATTTCTTCCTCAGAAATAACACCCATAAAAATATCACCACTTACTACAGGAAGATGTTTAACATCAAACTGCTCCATAAGAATGAGGGCATTTTCCCCACTTTCTCCTGGTGTAAGTAAGGGTAAATCTTGTGATATGATTTCTGCTGCGTTCACTATTAAAACTTTATGCTAATAATACACTTTTATGATTATATACCCTATCCATCTGACATTAGTTACCACTATCTTTGTCCCAGATAAATCTGATAAATAACTCTGATGATTAAACTCAGCGTAAACGTAAATAAAATAGCTACTCTCAGAAATGCTAGAGGAGGTAGTGTTCCTAATCTATTAGAGGCTGTAAAAAACATAGAGCGATTCGGAGCAGATGGAATCACTGTTCACCCTAGGCCAGATGAACGTCATATTACCTATAAAGATGTTTATGACCTGAAGAAAGTAGTCTCTACTGAATTTAATATAGAAGGGTATCCAAACCAGCGATTTATTGATTTAGTGCTTGAGGTAAAGCCTGAGCAAGTTACTCTTGTGCCAGATCTTCCAGACGCGCTTACTTCTGATGCTGGATGGGATACTATTAAGCACCATGAAATGCTGAGAAAAGTGATTTTAAAATTCAAGGCTGAAGGAATTAGAACTTCTATTTTCATAGAGACCGATGCTGATATGATTAAGGCTGCAGTGAAAACTGGGACAGACAGAATAGAACTCTACACTGAGAGCTACGCTAAAGAGTTTGATGCTGATAAGAAAGCTGCAGTGGAGCCGTTTGTAACCTCTTGTAAGTTAGCTGTTGAATTAGGGCTAGGAATTAATGCTGGCCATGATCTAAACCTAGAGAACTTAAGGTATTTCGCACTGCAGTGCGAAGGTCTACTTGAGGTTTCTATAGGACACGCTTTAGTTAGTGATGCTCTTTATTTAGGCTTAGAGAATGTGGTGAGAATGTATAAAAGAGAGTTGAGATGAGGCTGAATTATAAAGTGAAAGGTGAGTCGGGAGAGCCACTAGTAATTATTCACGGGTTATTTGGCTCATTGGATAACTGGCAGACCATAGCCAATAGACTATCTGAAATATTTATGGTTTACTTGGTTGATTTAAGAAATCACGGAAAATCTCCTCATTCAGACCATCATTCTTATGAGCTCATGGTGGAGGATTTAAAAGAATTTTTCGAAGATAATTTTTTAAATGAAGTGAATCTCATTGGTCATTCTATGGGAGGAAAAACCGCTTTATTATTCTCAGACAAATATCCAGAATATATAGCCAAATTGATGGTTGTAGATATAGGAGTAAAAGGATACCCCCCTCATCACTCCGAGATATTAAAAGGATTAAATGCTATTCCTCAAGGAGAGTTTTCTTCTAGAAATCAAGCAGATGAGATCCTTGTGAATTACGTTCCAGATTTTCCTACACGGCAGTTTTTATTAAAGAACTTAACTAGAGACGAGCATAAGAAGCTAGTTTGGAAAATGAATCTTCCTGTTTTAGAAAGATATATTTCAGAAATAGGCGCGGAACTTCCTATAGATAGGATTGCAATAGAAACCATTTTCGTTAGAGGAGGGGTTAGTAATTATATTTTAGAATCAGATTATAGGTCTATAAAAGAGCTGCTGCCAAATTCTAGCGTAATAACCGCTAAAAATTCAGGACATTGGGTTCATGCAGAAGAACCTGAGTTTTTTTATGCAGAAGTAATGAAATTCTTCGGAGAATAAAAGCGGCATTCATGGAATTATTTTCGGGATTACTTCGTAAATTCATATGCTTTTTCAAAATTAGTTTTAATGAATATTGCCAAATTGAGCTATCTGTTGATAGGTGCTTCCGTAGTTTTTTACTCTTGTAAAAAAGATGAATCAGCTAAATGTGAAGACACTACTATAGATTTAGACATTAAGCTTCAGGCTGCTATAGATAGCGCCACAGAAGGAGAGGGAAGGGCGGCACTATTATTACCTGACAGCTATGATTTCAGTAATATCCCACAAGATCCTTTAAATACAATTACTACTGCGAAAGTAGAGTTAGGAAAGCTCCTTTTTCATGAAACTGCTATTGGTATAAATGCTAAATATGAGAATGGAATAGGAACATTCAGCTGTGCGTCATGTCACCATGCTGCTGCTGGATTTCAAGCTAACAGAAAGCAAGGAATTGGTGATGGAGGTTTAGGTTTTGGCATAGCAGGAGAAGGAAGGGAACCGAACCCTGAGTATTCCTTGGATAGTTTAGATGTTCAGCCGATAAGAACCCCTACGGCTATGAATGGAGCTTATCAGAAAATCATGCTTTGGAATGGGCAGTTCGGAGCTACTGGAATGAACGAAGGAACAGAAGACCAGTGGTCAGAGCTCACTCCTATTGTAAATAATCAGTTTGGTCATGAGGGCTTAGAAACTCAGGCCATAGCGAGTTTGTCTGTTCATAGAATGGATATTTTTCCTGAAATTTCAGACCAACTGCCTGAATATGAGCTACTGTTCGACGCCGCTTTCCCGGATGTCCCCGCAGATTTAAGAATGTCAGTTCGTTTTGCAGGATTAGCTATAGGCGCTTATGAAAGAACGATCCTTTCAAATAAAGCGCCTTGGCAGGATTATCTGCGGGGCAATGAAAGTGCCTTGACGAACGGTGAAAAAAGAGGAGCAGAGCTATTCTTTAAAAAAGCCAACTGTTACCAGTGCCATAATGGACCTAGTTTAGCTAACATGCAATTTGATGCTATAGGAATGGCCAATCTTGATGGCCCAGGAGTTTATGGGACAGCTGGAGCAGAAGGGACTAATAGAGGTAGAGGAGGATTCACGGGGAATCCAGAAGATGATTACAAATTCAAAATACCGCAGTTGTATAATTTGAAAGACTCACCATTCTACGGACATGGAGGAAGCTTTACTGATTTAAGATCCTTAGTAGAATATAAAAACTCTGCAGTTCCTGAAAATGACATGGTTCCTTTTGGACAATTGTCAGAGCACTTCGTGCCGTTGGATTTATCAGATGAAGAGGTTACAGATTTAGTAAGCTTCTTAGAAAACGGATTGTATGATGGGGACTTATTTAGGTATGTTCCTATTGAACTTCCATCAGGAAATTGCATTCCAAATAACGACCCAGTATCACAAGTAGACCAAGGGTGTGTGAATTAGGGAGGGGTTCACGAGTTACAAGTTTTTCTTGTGCATTACAAAATAAAATGTTTTTTTCACACCCTTGATTCGCCTGCTAAGCGGTCATCGAAATGCATCACCCCAAAATACAAACAGCTAATTTGGTCTATCCGTCAGACATCAAAATTTGAACTCCGGATCTCCTCTCGATACGCAGCTAAAAGCTGTGTCCTAGAAATAACTCCCACATAAGTAGTGTGATCGACCACGGGGAGTTTCCAGGCTTCGGTGTCTTCGAATTTCTTCATTACTTCCTGGATGTTATTAGTTATAGAAATTACCTCAGGAGGAGTGGAAAGTAAATCGGCTATTTTGGCCTTAGAGAAGACTTCAGGGTTGAATAGAATAGGCCGTAAATCATCGATGGTTATTTGACCCAGTAGGTTTCCGTTCTTATCTATTACCGGATATATAAGCTGGTCTGTTTGTTCTAAAACGGATTCTACATCTCTAAGCCGTTGTTCTGGAGAGAAGGTTTTAAAATCGGTGTGGATCAGTTCTTCTAGATTCATAAGTGTCATAGCAGCCTCATCTTTATCGTGTGTGATGAGTTCTCCTCTTTGAGCTAATTCTCTTGTGTAAATAGTTGTTTTCATAAGCGACTTGGACACATAATAGGAAGTAGCGGCTGTGAGCATCAGCGGGATATAAAGCCCATAACCCCCAGCTACTTCTGCTATCATAAATATGGCGGTTAAAGGAGCATGAAGTACACCTGCTATTAACCCAGCCATCCCAACTAAAGTGAAGTTTTCTGACGGTAGAGTAGTATTGATTTCATAGTATTTAAAAAACCGAGAAAAGAAGAACCCGAGAGTTCCCCCCATGAATAGAGATGGAGCAAAAATTCCCCCTATTCCACCAGAGCCTATTGTGAGCGAAGTAGCAATTACTTTAAATAAAACCAAGCAGAATAGGAACAATAACATCATCGACCCGCTTTCGGTCCAGTTACCGAAGAACGTGTCCTCCGCTATCTTTCTAAACTGCTGATTGAATCCATTATCAGAAATAAGTTGGTTCAATATTTCATACCCTTCACCATAGAGGGGAGGAAAAATCCAGACTACAGTTCCCAGTAGAATTCCACCAGAAATAGCGCGTGCCTTCCAGTTTTTTACAGCTTGAAATTTAGAAGTAATAAAAAGGTAAAACCTACTGAAGTAAACAGAAGAAAGTCCTGTAAGAACCCCAAGTAAAATGAAGTAACCAGACTCCTTTAATTGAAATTCATGAATCAGATTAAACCTAATAATAGAATCATCGCCACCATACAAACTGGTAATCATTACCGCAGAAATAGACGCTACTAGAAGTGGAATCAAACTAGAAACAGAAAACTCTAGCATGAGCACTTCCACTGCAAAAACTACTGCAGCTAGTGGAGCTTTGAAAATGGCAGCCATGGCAGCGGCAGCGGCGCAACCGATGAGAAGAGTTTTTGTTTTGTAATCTACTTTAAAGAGTCTTCCTAGGTTAGACCCCCATGCTGCATTGGTTTGAACTAAAGGGCCTTCTAGCCCAGCTGACCCACCAAAACCAGCGGTAAAAATACTGGTGAGTAGAGAGGAGTAGAGGTTGTGTGTTTTAACATTGCTGCGCTTCTTACTTATGGAATAAAGTACGCTGGGGATACCAGAATACAGCCTTTTTTTTAAAATTTTATTTACAATAAAAACGGTAATTAAAATCCCTATAAGTGGATAGAAAACGTAGAGTCCGCCTAAAGTTTTAGTCATAGACCCAGAAGTAATAAATTCTCTAATGGAACTCACTGACCATTTCAGAAAAACGGCAAAACAACCAGATAAAAGGCCGATAGCAATAGCTAAAACGACCAAAAGGTGTTTCCTTTTAAGTTCAGATAGTTGGGAGGCTAGAGAAGTTAGAATCGATTTTACCATAGCTTAGCACAAATATTCAATTCATTTTGGCTTGTCCTTCATAGCTGGTCTAAAATTGCTAACAGTTCCACATGACTAAACTTTCCGAAAAAAACGAGATAGCCTCTTATTCTGATTTGCGTTTAGTGACGTTGCAATTGCAAAAGGATTTTATGATGTTCGCTGAGGATATAGAAGTGGAGGATATTCAGACATTTGAAGACCTAGAAAAAATTATTTTTTCTGAGATAATTGAGTTATTACAACGCAATAAATCTAAACTCACTCAAATAATTTACCGAATAGACATTCCAGAAAAGGCTATTTCAGAAGCGTTACATCCAGAGAATGAAGAGAGTTTTGAAAGAGCAATCAGCCGATTAATGGTAGAAAGAACGAAACTAAAAATTGAGATAAGGAAATCGATGAGTGAAAATCACTAATACCCCCAATTTCTTTAAACTCAAGGCATGATTTATACGTTAAAAAGGCATTTTTAAGATTCAAGTTTGTAACTTTGTTTCTACGCGAGTCCCAACGGATTTAAAAGAAAACATGGATAAATATTCCTATCTAAGTAATGGTGATGTTACCGCCATAGAAGAATTACACAAACAGTTCAAGAGTGACCCCTTATCGGTCGATTTTGGTTGGCAGAAATTCTTTGAAGGTTTCGAGTTTAGTAAATCAGATTATTCTGAAGGTGCTGCGGTTCCGGAAAATGTAATCAAAGAGTTCAAAATTCTAGACCTAATTAATGGTTACAGAACTAGAGGACACCTCTTCACTAAAACCAATCCCGTAAGAGAAAGGAGAACCTACGAGCCTACGCTAGCGCTAGAAAATTTTGGCCTATCGGATGCAGATCTGAGCACGGAATTTCAAGCTGGAGATACAATAGGATTGGGCAGAACTTCTTTAAAAGTTATAGTAGCTCATTTGGAAGAAACCTACTGCCAATCTATAGGAGTAGAGTATATGTATATCCGTGAGCCAGAGAAAATAAAGTGGCTGAGAGACAGAGTCGAGCTAAAAAACAGGACAGTTTTTTCTGTAGAAGATAAAAAGCGATTTTTCAATAAGCTCAACCAAACCACGCTTTTCGAGCAGTTTCTGCAAAAGAAATTTGTAGGTCAAAAAAGATTTTCTGTAGAAGGAGGAGAGTCTCTTATTCCAGCACTAGATGCCATTATAGAAAAAGGAGCTCAAAAAGGAGTGAAGGATTTTGTTATCGGAATGGCGCATAGAGGACGGTTAAATACACTTGCTCACATTATGAACAAGCCTTATGACCAGCTTTTTGCTGAGTTTGAAGGAAGAGAATTCGAGGATGAGTCATTTGATGGAGATGTAAAATACCACTTAGGGTATTCAAGAGATATCAAGTCTGATGAAGGAAAAGATGTGTGTGTAACACTCTGCCCTAATCCATCACATTTAGAGGCTGTAGATCCTATAGTAGAGGGATTATCTAGAGCCATTATAGATTTAGATTTAAAAGACGAAAATAAAATAGTTCCTATCCAAATACATGGAGATGCAGCCATAGCTGGTCAAGGTGTAGTGTATGAAGTAGTGCAGATGGCACAACTTAAAGGATACCGTACAGGAGGGACCATGCACTTGGTAGTAAATAACCAAGTAGGATTTACTACAAATTACCTAGATGCTAGATCTAGTACTTACTGCACAGATGTAGCTAAAACTACGCTTTGTCCTGTTTTTCATGTAAATGGAGATGACATAGAAGCGGTAGTGCAGACAGTTTTAATTGCACTGGATTATAGAAATAAATGGAACAGTGATGTATTCATAGATTTATTAGGGTATCGGAAATATGGACATAACGAGGGTGACGAGCCTAAGTTCACGCAGCCTAAGCTTTACAACGCCATAGTCAAGCATCCAGATGCTAGAAGAATTTACCTAGATCAGTTAATAGCTGAAGGTGTAATGACGGAAGAAGACGGGGAGTTGGCCAAAGGAGCACTGTTCGAAAAGCTCGAAGCACATTTTGATAAGTCTAAGAAGATAAAGAATGTAAAGGTAGAGCACTTCTTAGAAGATACCTGGAAGAGTTATAGATTCTCGGAAAGAAAAGATTTTGAAAAAAGTCCTACTACTGCAGTCTCTATTAAGAAACTAAAAGAACTAGGGACCAATATGAGCACGCTTCCAGAAGGGAAGAATTGGTTCAGAAAGGTGAAAAAGTTAATGCAGGACAGACTAAACATGCTAAAGGCGGATCGTTTAGATTGGGGTTCTGCAGAAATGCTGGCTTATGCCACATTGTTAGAGGAAGGACATCCGGTAAGGATTTCTGGGCAGGATGTAGAGCGCGGAACTTTTTCACACCGCCATGCGGTAGTAAAAGACGAAATGACAGAAGAAGCTTACATAGGGTTAAACCATGTGAGTAAAAACCAAGCATCATTGACCATCTATAACTCACTACTCTCTGAGTATGGAGTGTTGGGTTTTGAATACGGATATGCTTTCGGTAATCCTAACGGATTAACGATTTGGGAAGCGCAGTTTGGAGACTTCAATAACGGAGCACAGATAATGATAGACCAGTTCATCACCGCGGCAGAAGATAAGTGGCATGCTATGAACGGGCTCACAATGCTCCTCCCTCACGGGTATGAAGGAATGGGCTCTGAGCACAGTTCAGGAAGAATGGAAAGGTACCTGCAGATGTGTGCGGGAGATAATATGGTAGTTTGCAACGCGACTACACCAGCAAATTATTTCCATTTATTAAGGAGACAGTGCAAATGGCCTTTTAGAAAGCCTCTCGTAGTGTTTACCCCTAAGAAATTGCTAAGGTATCCGAAGGCAGTCTCCTCATTGAGTGAAATGGCCAAAGGGGGATTCCAAGAAGTACTGGATGATAAAGGAGTAACTGCTGCCAATGTGAAAACAGTGGTATTCTGCTCAGGTAAAATCTATTATGATATTTTAGAAGAAAAAGAAAGCAGAGAAAGTGGAGAAGATATAGCTGTAATTAGATTGGAGCAACTTTATCCATACCCCGATACTCAGATTAAAAAAATTCTGGCTAAGTATATGAAGGCAGAAAGAGTAATTTGGATGCAGGAAGAACCAGAGAATATGGGAGCGTGGTCTTTCATCCTAAGAAAATGGGAGGATAGGAACATAGAGTTACTCTCTAGAAAGTCTAGTGGTAGTCCGGCTGCAGGTTCATCTATGGTACATGCCAATAGGCAAGAGAAATTAATGGATAGCTTATTTGAGTATTCCACGAGTAACGTATTGAAATAAAAAACAGATAGAATATGCCCATTTTAGAAATGAAAGTCCCTTCACCGGGAGAATCGATCTCTGAAGTAGAAATAGCCGATTGGTTAGTATCTGATGGAGATTACGTAGAAAAAGATCAAGCCATAGCCGAAGTAGATTCGGATAAAGCTACACTAGAACTTCCGGCTGAAGAGGCGGGAATTATCACCTTAAAAGCTGAGGTAGGAGATACCGTAGATGTCGGGGCCGTAGTGTGCCTTATAGACACAGATGCCAAAGCACCAGCTAAGGCAGCCGCACCTTTACCAGCAGCTGCAGAGGCCCCTAGGGCCGAGGCAACTAGAGCAGAAGCAGCACCCGTTCCTACACCAGCGCCAACCCCTGAAAAAGAGAGCTATGCCAAAGGGCACCCCTCTCCAGCAGCAGCTAAGCTGATGACTGAAAATGGGGTAAAAGCCAACCAAGTAAGTGGGACCGGAAAAGACGGTAGAATTACCCAGCATGATGTGGTCGCTGCCATGGCAGCAGGATTTGATTCATCAGCCACAGCAGGATGGGGCGGAACTAGAGACACCAAAAACGAAAAAATGTCTATGCTGCGTAGAAAAGTAGCAGAGAGATTGGTAGCTGTAAAGAATGAAACAGCCATGCTTACCACATTTAACGAGATAGACATGAAGCCTATCATGGACATGCGTAAGCAGTATAAAGATAAGTTTAGAGAAGTACACGGAGTGAACCTTGGGTTCATGTCATTCTTCACTAAAGCGGTGACTGAAGCGCTGAATTTATATCCAGCTGTAAATGCTATGATAGACGGTAAAGAGGCTGTTTTTCATGATTACGCAGACATAGGAATAGCGGTGAGCTCACCTAAAGGATTGATGGTTCCTGTGGTAAGAAATGCGGAGCAAATGTCTCTTCATGAAATAGAAGCGGAAATCAAAAGATTAGCCATCAAAGCTAGAGATGGTAAGATTACCATAGATGAAATGACAGGAGGAACATTCACTATTACTAATGGAGGAGTTTTCGGAAGTATGTTAAGTACGCCTATCATTAATCCACCGCAGAGTGCTATTTTAGGAATGCATAACATCGTAGAGCGTGCCGTGGTAGTAAACGGAGAGGTGGTCGTAAGACCTATCATGTATTTAGCGCTAAGCTATGACCATAGAATCATAGACGGCAAAGAATCTGTAAGCTTCCTAGTTAAGGTAAAAGAAATGCTAGAAAACCCTGAGCGCATGATGTTCGGAGCCAAGCCGCCAGCAGAGGTGCTGTTAGGTTTATAAGCGTTGCAATAAGAAGACTCCAGTACACCTTATTTTAAGAACCCTGTCCTTAGTTGGACGGGGTTTTTTATGACCTGTAATCCTGCCGAGTTATGAGTTTGTGGTTATAGTGAAAGTCAGACCGGCAGTGTTCGGCACACTATTTTTTGTCACTGCGCTCTGCCTTAATTTCTTAATGAAAACAATTGCCTTTTCTCGTATCCACTTTACAAATGCTTACAATCGCTTAAAGTGTTTTATTTATCAGTTATTCAAAGAGTTGAGTGTTTTTGTGTGTAAATTAGTCTCACCAATATATAGTGTGAATAAATATCAAAGCCTTGGTATTGAAAATAGAACAAACCTTGTTCCTAGTATAGGACAAACCAATAATGATGACAAGTATCAATTTCTTGTTGATTTTGCTTTATCAGTAATTGAACCTTGTCAGTGAAGAATGGGATAAAAACAACTACCTCCAACAAGGTGTATAGTGGATACCCTTTGGGATACGGACCATACACAGATTTTTAGCACCAATTAAAAGAAAAATGAGACTGAACCTATTATTAATGTTACTTCTGTTTTCAAACGCTGGAAAAAGCCAATCAAGCTATTCTGGTTATTTAGGGAAATTTCCAATTACATTGGTGATGTCCCATTATAGTGACGGAGTTTCTTTAGCTTATTATGCTTACAATAATTATGATAGCCCAATAACAATAAATGGGAGTCTTAAAAAAGGAACATTAGAGCTTTTCGAAAAAAATAAGGATGGAAACAATTCAGCAATATTAATTTTTGAAGGGTTTGAAGAAGGTAACCAAGAAATTAAGGGAAAATGGATCGACTCTGATAGCTCAAAAACTTATCAGATTACATTGAAAAAAGATTTTGACATTGGTTATGGAGACAATTTAGAATGGGCAAATAAAGAATTGCTTCAATCAAAATCAACTAAGGAACATTATTTTAAAACCATAATAACTAAAGATAAAGGCGATTTTTCTGCTAGAATATCAGGAGTGAAAATATTTCAAAAACAAACTGATAAGTTAATTCAGACTATTGAATTAGACTGTCAATTATTTGGATTAGATAACGTGAGTGTTGGAGATTATAACTTTGATGGCATGCAGGATTTTTCTGTCTTTGAAGTCAGTTATGCAGGTCCAAATACTTCAAGTGTTTACCTTTTGAGAAACCCAAATTCCGATCAACATATAAAAAGTGATTTTAGTGGAACTTCTTTAGAGTTTGATTATGACTCAAAACTGATTTATGAGTATAATCAATGTTGTGCCGGAAGAAGTCATATGAATGCTACATACGAAGTAGTCAATAATGAAATGGTTCTGATTGAAAAAAAATGTTTGGAATATGATGACGAAAAAGAAGACTTTATTGAAGCCGAATGTGAGTAAAAAGGGGCTAACACTTTATAACAAATCATAGCCGCCTATCGGCAGGCTTAGCCTGTTATCATAGCCGTTGTGCTTCATTATGACAAACCAATAACCAATGATAAAATTCTTTAGAAAAATACGATACGACCTTATGGGAAAAAAT
>CESI01017847.1_pt1 | contig 31650 bp, 25 predicted proteins | sample 356301 | NCBI WGS metagenome assembly CESI01 (sample SAMEA2621423, study PRJEB7988) | marine metagenome | biome: marine biome (ENVO:00000447); feature: deep chlorophyll maximum layer (ENVO:xxxxxxxx); material: "saline water (ENVO:00002010), including plankton (ENVO:xxxxxxxx)" | depth 40 m | reverse complement strand
TTTAATAAAGTAAACTCCATTAGATAATGTTGAAATATCTAATATTGTATCTGTTTGATTAATGTTTTTTTGGATCAATTTTTTCCCAAAGATACTAAATACTTCTACGTTTACATCTTGGCTAAATTTAATATTTAAAAAACCGTCTGAAGTTGGGTTTGGGTAAACAGATAATTGTTTCCACTGATCTTCTTCAGTACTCAGAGTAAGGTGAGTTCCACCGATATCATCAAAAGTATCCATAGGGAAAACTTCCCATTCAGTATCGAGATCAAAATTGATATTAGGTTCAACCACTGTAGACTTTCTTCTCAGTGTAACATCTTTTGCAAAATTTGAGCTACCTCCACCAAATTCACCTACAATGTCTATTAGAATATCATCCTTGAATAAGCCAACAGGATCATTTCCATTAAAGTTTAAGGGTTCTCCATAATTAGTGCTTTGGTTATTAGCAACTACTATATCTGCTTGATCAATAAGGATTTGAGAATTTGCATTTGCATTTACAATGACGATAACATCTCCTACATCAATTGTTCCAGTTAAATCAAATTTTTCTGACCATTCACCACTACCATTACTATCTCTTCTGAGGTTGTATCCATCAAGTTCTACAGGAGACGTAATTAAATTTGCAATTTCAATTGCTTTATTATTACTACTGCCCTCCACATATTCCGAAATTAAAAGTTCCATGATAGTATTTGAATTACCATCAGTTGTTGTTGCATTTACAGGAGCACTTAGTGCTGATGTATTATTAACTTCATCAACTGCTTCAAGTGTTACGACATAGGTTGTCGCTGCTGTTAAACCATCAACTGTATACGAACTAATATTAATCATATCATAGAAAATATCATCTATGTAAATATTATAATGAAGAACTTCTGTATTGTCTGTAGATGCATTCCAAGTAATTTTGAAGGAGACATCAGTTTCATCACTAATAATTACATTCATAGGAACTGAAGGAGCTTCTATATCTTCCAGAGTTGCTACTGATAATGGTGAACTTTGTGCTGATACATTATCTACAATATCTCTAGCTGAAACAGTTAAATCATATGTAATATTTGAAGATAGCCCCAAAATTGTATAGTTTGTGTTTGAAGTTGAGGCTTCTATATTTCCATCAACATAAACATCATAACTGCTAACTCCCACATTGTCAGTAGAGGCATTCCATGAGAGGTCAATCGAATATGTTGTAGTATTCGAAGCTGTTAATCCAGAGGGCACTGAAGGGGCTTCAATATCTGTATTCGAATAGATACCCCAAATATCTTCAGCCTCTGGTCCACCCCATATTCTTGTGGCTAACCTTGGATTATCTATAAATGGATTTCTATTTCCTTGCGCGTCAGAATTAGAAGTATTTTCATGATATGGATTGCGTTGTTTTTCTATATCTGATACTGGGTCATCAGCATTCCATTGCAAAAATAAATCAATCATATTGTCAGGAGTATTTGAACTACTTCCAATTCCAACATTAGATGGCAGAGTTCTATCATCATATCGTAGATACATATACATGATAATTCTTGCCACATCACCTTTCCATTCATCACCTGGATACCATCCAGTTCCTGTTGCTCCGGAATTTCCTGAGCCTTCTATGAATTTTTTATTTCCTCTAGAAGAATTTCTTTGTGAATCACAGGGCCTTAAGTTATGTGCATCTGCATAGGGAGGGCCATCTGTTCCCCCGTCGTTCAAATTTGGAGTTGCTAGAGAATTGGGATATACATGCTCTCTATTCCATAGACCAGTGCAACTACTTGATGTACAATTATCATTTATATTTCTTTCACGATCATTGGTGCTATTTGAGTCTGATCCGTCTTCAAACCCATAAATTAATAGAACCTCACTATTATCTATTGGGTTCATGTCGGTAACCATAACCGCATTCCATATACCAGGAGTGTAGGACAAATTGTTTGTGTGGGTCGTTATAATTTTGGTGGCAAGAGCTTCTTTTAAACTTATTCCAGTGAGATTTAAATTTACATCATCGTAGTAGCTTTCTTGAGCTAAGATAAAAATAGAATACAAGCTTATACTTAAAAAAAGTATTTGTTTTTTCATTATTTACTTAATAAAATTAATAATTACTCAATTACTTGAGTACTTAAAACAAAACTTTTTCAATGCATTTTTTTTTTTCACTTTTTTACATCTTTTTTTCAAGATGTGGAGCAAGTGATACTCATTTATTCCCGTTCCAATTGAGCCATATAAAACCCATCAAAACCAGAAGTATGTGCTAAGACTTTATTGTCCTTTACTAATTTAAAATCTTTACCAGATTCTGAAGCTAAAAATTCTGCAATCTGATTCTGATTTTCTGACGGAAGAACAGAACATGTAGCATAGACTAATTTACCTCCATGTTTCACCATTTTAGAATATTGTTGTAAGATATCCTGTTGTACTTTTTTAATATTATCAAGAAATTCGGGTTGAAGTTTCCATTTAGAATCAGGATTTCTTCTTAAAACACCCAATCCTGAACAAGGAGCGTCAATTAAAACTCTGTCAGCCTTACCGTATAATTTTTTTATAGGTTTAGTAGAATCTATGACTCTTGTATCTATATTATGAACTTTATTTCTTCTCGCTCTTACTTTAAGTTTTCTTAATTTACTTTCGTAAATATCCATGGCAATAATTTGTCCTTTATTTTTCATAAAAGAGGCCAAATGCAATGTTTTTCCTCCCGCACCAGCACAGGTGTCAATGACCTTCATTCCAGGTTCAACATCTAAATATTCTGCCACCAATTGTGAGGAGGCATCTTGAACTTCAAAATATCCATTTTTGAAAGCTTCTGTTCTAAAAACATTTGCTCTTTCAATTAATCTCAGTGCATCTTCATGGTTGGGAATAAATTCAGTAAAAATACTTTCTTCTTGAAGTATTCTTTGAAGTTCTTTTTTGGTAGTATTTAACGTGTTGGTTCTTAAAATAACTTCTGCTTGTTTGTTTAGAGCGGCTAATTCTTTTGTCCATAATTCCTCTCCAAGTTCAGATACAGCAACATTATCTATCCAATCAGGAATAGATTCCCTATATTTTCGTATTCTTGATAATTCATCAAACCTCCCTTTAATTCTTCGTGAGGGAGTAGGTTCGATTTGATTCCAATCTGGCAAAGCAATACCCTTTAAGACACACCAAACTGAAAACATTCTCCATAAATTATTTCTATCAAAAGGTTCTTTAACAGTTGCTATTTCAGCATATAATCGTTTCCATCGTACAATTTCATAAATTGTCTCTGCTACAAATTTACGATCGCGGCTTCCCCATCGTTTATCTCTTTTTAATGCTTTTTCTACTGCTTTGTCTGCGTAAACACCTTCATTAAAAATATCACGGATACTATCTATAACGGTATATACTAAGTTTCTATGTAACCTCAATATTAAAAATTTAAGATTACAAAGATAACAATAGACTTTGAGTAAAAAACCTTAATCGTTTTTCTTTTTTGGGATCTTTTTTTAATTATTCTTATTCACAGAATAAATTGATTTAATATGATTAAATTCGCTCTAAATAGTCTAATTGATGAACTTAAACAACCCTATTTATTACATTAATGGTGTTAGTAACGTAAGGGCTAGTTTAATTGCTGCTGAACTTAGATTGTCTTCTATAAATGACTTACTTCATTTTTTTCCCTTCAGGTATATAGACAGAACTAAGTTTTATAAAATTAATGAACTCATAGATAATAATTCTGACATCCAAATTATTGGAAGAATTACTTCTCTTAAAACAATTCAACAAAAAAAGGGTAGTAGATTAATAGGGAAGCTTCAGGATGAAACGGGTACTATGGAGTTGGTTTGGTTTAAAGGTCATAAGTGGTTGAAAGATGCCATTAAAATTAACACACCCTATGTTGTTTACGGTAAATTAAATCATTTTAAAGGTAATTTTTCAATTGTTCATCCTGAAATGGACTTGTTAGAGAATCATAAAAAAAAAATACAAACAAAATTACAGCCAGTATACTCTTCAACGGATAAGTTAGTCAATAGCGGATTGAGTAATAAAATCTTTAGAGGTTATGTTCAGAATATTTTGTTACAAATATTTGAACAAATTCAAGAAAGTTTGTCCAGTGAATTAATTTCTAATCAAGGACTTATAGGTAAGAAAGAAGCTCTGCTTAATATACATTTCCCTACTTCTCCAGAAATGTTAGAAAAAGCTCAATATCGATTAAAGTTTGAAGAACTTTTTTTTATTCAGTTACAATTAGTTCGTAAAAAACTCATCAGAAAAAATAAAATTAAAGGCTATGTTTTTGCAAAAGTTGGAACTGTTTTCAATGAATTTTACAATCACTATTTACCTTTTAATTTAACCAACGCACAAAAAGTAGTTCTCAAAGAAATTAGAAACGATGTTGCTTCCAATGCTCACATGAATCGTTTATTACAAGGAGATGTTGGTTCAGGTAAAACAATTGTTGCTTTACTAGCAATGTTGATAGCCATAGATAATGGTTTTCAAGCCAGCATTATTGCTCCAACAGAAATTTTAGCTACCCAACATTTTAAAGCAATTAATGAATTATTACAGAATATAGATGTTTCTGTTGCGCTATTAACTGGTTCTAGTTCAGTAAAAAAAAGAAGAGAAATTCATGAGAGTTTAGAAAATGGAAAACTTAATATACTAATTGGTACACATGCATTGCTCGAAGATAAAGTTAAATTTCAAAACCTAGGAATTGCTATTATAGATGAACAACACAGGTTTGGTGTAGCACAACGCTCTAAAATGTGGCAAAAGAATACGTTGCCACCGCATATTTTAGTAATGACAGCAACACCTATTCCTAGAACATTAGCCATGAGTGTCTATGGTGATTTGGATATTTCTGTAATTGATGAACTACCACCAGGTAGAAAGGAAGTGAAAACTGTGCATAGGAATGATAATAACAGATTAGCTGTTTTTAAATTTATGAAGCAAGAAATTGAAAAGGGCAGACAAGTTTATGTTGTATATCCGTTAATTCAGGAATCTCAAGCCATGGATTATAAAGATTTAATGGATGGATATGAGAGTATTTCAAGAGAATTTCCTGTGCCAAAATACCAAATTAGTATTGTTCATGGTAAGATGAAAGCAACTGATAAGGAATATGAAATGCAACGTTTTGTGAAAGGAGAAACTCAGATAATGGTTGCAACTACTGTAATAGAGGTAGGTGTTAACGTACCAAATGCCAGTATTATGGTAATTGAAAGTTCGGAACGTTTTGGTTTGAGTCAATTGCATCAATTAAGAGGTAGAGTAGGTAGAGGTGCAGATCAGAGTTATTGTGTTTTATTGTCTAGTTTTAAATTATCAACTGAGGCGAAAACAAGATTAAAAACGATGGTGGAAACCTCAGACGGTTTTAAAATTGCTGAGGTAGATTTAAAATTACGTGGACCCGGGAATATGATGGGTACTCAACAAAGTGGTGTGTTAAATTTAAAAATTGCGGATGTTGTAAGGGACAGCCCAATTCTCTACAGAGCGAGAAATTCAGCCCTAGAAATTTTACAAGATGACCAAAACCTTACTAAGGTTAAAAATAATAGGATTCAAAAAACATACACTGAAATATCCAAAACTACAGGAGCTTGGTCAAATATCAGTTAGTACTCCATTTAGGTTTCTGTTTTAAAATTTTTTTATAAATGGTACAGTTTTTTTGATGAGCTCCCTCTAAGTATCCTGTACTCATTAAAAATTCATTAGTAATTTCTCCTCCAGTAAATTTAAATGTTTGCTTAAATAATTTGACCCATTCTTCTTTCGTCTTTGGATGATTATTATTTAGCCAAGATTGAAAAGAGCCAAACTTTTTTTGAATTTCTATTAGTATTTGAGCATTGTGAATAACTGCATTTATTTTAAGTCTATTTCTTACAATTCCTGCATCATTCAATAAACGTTCACGTGCTTTATCGTTATAATTAGCAATTATTTTAATTGAGAAGTTTGAATAAGCTTTTCTGAAATTTTCTTGTTTATTTAGAATAGTATTCCATGATAGACCAGCTTGATTAATTTCTAAAATTAACCTACCAAATAGCTCATTATCACAGTCTAATGGATATCCGTATTGAGTGTCATGATAAATTTTATTGACATTATTTTTATCCAATTTTTTTGTAAAATCGCAATAAGTAGATTCATTTTCCATAAATAAATATAATTTGTAATTTAATGAAAGAGAGTATTTTTATGCTTATTGGTCTTACTGTAGTTATTAGTTTTTTATGTTCTTAAAAATAAATGTAAATCATAATATTTTTCATCTTGGAAAGATATTAAATTTTACTCTTCGTAAAATCTTAAAAATCTTCCCTAAAAAAACTTTAATTTCTTTAAATTTGCAACTAAATCTAAAACATTAGATGAAAATATCATATAACTGGTTAAAACAATTCCTACAAACAGATTGGGAAGTAAATAATACAAGTGAATTATTAACTGACCTTGGTTTAGAGGTTGAAGGAGTAGAGACCATTGAGTCTATTAAAGGGAGTCTTGAGGGAGTTGTAGTAGGAGAAGTTTTAACATGCATTCAACACCCTAATGCAGATCGTTTAAAACTAACAACTGTAAATTTAGGATCTGGAGACCCAGTTCAAATTGTTTGTGGAGCTCCCAATGTTGCTGCAGGTCAAAAGGTTCCTGTAGCTACAATAGGAACTATGTTGTATGATGATTCAGGTTCTGGTTTTAAGATTAAGAAAGGAAAAATTAGAGGAGAGGAAAGTCATGGAATGATTTGTGCTGAAGATGAATTAGGTTTAGGGGCTAGTCATGATGGTATTCTAATTCTTGATGATCAATTAAAACCTGGCACCAAAGCAGCTGACGTCTTTAATATAGAGATTGATGAAGTTTTTGAAATTGGTCTTACCCCAAACAGGGCAGACGCTATGAGTCATTATGGGGTTGCTAGAGATTTTCGTGCTGGATTAATTCAACACGGTATTAACTTAGAGCTCATTACCCCGTCTGTTAGTGATTTTCAGGTAGATGAAAGAAGATTAAGAGTAGATGTTGAAGTAGATAAAAAAGAATCAGCACCTCGTTATTGTGGAATATCAATTGTAGATGTTGAAGTGAAAGATTCTCCAGAATGGATTCAAAACCGCCTTAAATCTATTGGCTTAACACCTAAAAATAACATAGTAGACATTACAAATTATGTTTTACATGAATTAGGTCAACCTCTACATGCATTTGATGCAGAAAAAATAGAGGGTAATAAAGTTGTAGTAAAAACATTAGAATCTGGTACAAAATTCACCACCTTAGATGGTATTGAAAGAGAATTACATTCTGAAGATATCATGATTTGTGATGCGGCCTTAAACCCGTTATGCATTGCAGGTGTTTTTGGAGGAATAAATTCTGGTGTAACAGAAAAAACGACTTCTATATTTTTAGAAAGTGCTTATTTTAATCCTGTTTCTATTCGAAAAACAGCTAAAAGACATGCGTTAAATACTGATGCCTCTTTTCGTTTTGAACGAGGTATAGATATTAATTTCACGAAATATGCATTAAAGCGTGCTGCAATTTTAATAAAGGAATATTCAAACGGGAAAATAGCTTCTGATGTGATGGATTTTTATCCTGAAAAAATGGAAGATTTCCAAGTTTTCCTTTCTTATGACAACGCTTTTAGGTTAATTGGTCAAGAACTAGACAAAGAAACTATTAAGAATATTTTAGCTTCTTTAGAAATTAAAATAAGTAGTGAGACCGAAGCAGGTCTGGGGTTAACAATACCATCATTCAGGGTAGATGTTCAAAGAGAAGCAGATATTATAGAAGAAATTCTTAGAGTTTATGGATACAATAATATCAAGTTTTCTCACAAATTAAATTCATCAATTTCTTTTAATAGTAATAAAGATACTATAGTAGAAAATGTTGTTGCTAACCATTTAACTTCATTAGGTTTTAATGAAACAATGGCTAATTCCTTGACAAAAGAGGATTATATATCTCTCTCTAAAAATTTAAAAGCAGAGTTTAATGTAAGTATGTTAAATCCATTAAGTAATGATCTTAAAGTATTAAGACAATCATTACTTTTTAGTGGATTAGAATCTATATCCTATAATCTCAACAGAAAAAATAATTCACTGAAATTATATGAATTTGGGAAAACATATCATAAGTATGAACATGGATATCAAGAAGATAAACACCTAACTATCTTTATCTCAGGGGCAAGAACTAAAGATACTTGGACAATCCCATCACAAAACTCTGACTTCTTTTATTTAAAAGGAATTATAATTTCAATTTTAGATAGAATTGGGATTTCAAATTTAAAAACAAGCCCAATAAAGTCTGATGTATTTTCTGAAGGTATTGTATTTAGTTTAGGGAAAAAGAAATTGGTGGAATTTGGTATAGTTACTAAACAAATACGAAAAGAATTTGGGATTAAACAAGAAGTTTTATTTGCAGATTTTGACTGGTCAACTATCCTTTCAATTTCTGGAAATAAAAAAATAAAAGTTTCTAACTTAACTAAATTCCCATCAGTAAAAAGAGATCTAGCACTTTTATTAGATGAAAAAATTACATTCAAAGAAATATATGATTTGGCATTTCAATCCGAACGGAATTTGTTAAAAGATGTTGATTTATTTGATGTTTATCAAGGAGAAAAGCTTCCTGAGGGGAAAAAATCATATGCAGTGAGTTTTGTTTTACAAGATAAAAACAAGACCTTGGAAGATCGTCAAATCGATAAAATAATGCTAAAATTACAACAGTCATTCGAAAATAATTTAGAGGCTGTTTTAAGATAATAATAAGCTCCTTTAGGAGCTTTTTTTTAATTTAATATGTACAAACTATTTATTCGTCCATTTCTGTTTTTATTCGATCCTGAGAAGATACACTACATAACTTTCTCATTGATTCGTTTTTTCTGTAAAGTTCCTCTTATGGCTCTGATATTCAGAAGTATATATAAAATTGAAGACAAAAGATTAGAAAGAAAACTATTTGGGATTACATTTAAAAACCCAGTAGGTTTAGCTGCCGGTTTTGATAAAAATGCAGTATTGTTTAATGAATTGGCAAATTTTGGTTTTGGTTTTATAGAAATTGGAACGGTAACACCAAAGGGTCAAGAAGGTAACCCTAAAAAAAGACTATTTAGATTAAAAGAGGATTATGGAATCATAAATAGAATGGGTTTTAATAATGATGGTTTAGAGATCGCAATTCAACAATTGAAAAAAAATAAAGGAAAACTTATTATTGGTGGAAATATTGGGAAAAATACACAAACCAGTTCAGAGCTTTACACAAGGGATTATGAATTGTGTTTTAAAGGTCTTCATCCTTATGTAGATTATTTTGTCTTAAATGTAAGTTGTCCTAACGTTGGAAGTGATGCAAAGTTAAACGACAAATCTTATTTAATAGAATTAATTTCAGCTATTCAAAAGCTGAATAACCAAGAAATTATTCAAAAACCAATTTTATTAAAAATTGCACCTGATTTAAACAACAATCAACTAGATGAAATTATTGAATTGGTTGCAGAAACAAAAATTGATGGTGTTATAGCGTCTAACACTTCAACCACTAGAGATCATCTAAAAACTTCAAATCATCTTTTAAAAGAAATTGGTAATGGTGGTTTAAGTGGACAACCAATTAAGGAATTAAGTACTAGAGTAATTAAGTATTTAGCTCAAAATTCTAATAAAGCATTTCCAATTATTGGAGTAGGAGGAATACATTCAGCAGAAGATGCTCTCGATAAAATTGAAGCTGGTGCAGATTTGGTTCAGATTTATACTGGTTTTATCTATGAAGGACCGGGGTTAATCAAACAGATAAACAAAGCTTTATTAAATTAATTTTTAAACAGCAATAATGGATATTTTGATCTCATTTGTATTGGCTGTTTCTTTGTTGGCAATTTCCCCTGGCCCAGATAATGTTTTTGTGTTAATGCAAAGTGTTATTTATGGAAAAAAATATGGACTAGCGACCATTACAGGACTAATGACGGGTTGCATTATCCATACCCTATTATTAGCGGTAGGGATTTCTTCACTTATTAAAAATAATACTTTTATTTTTCTAGGAATTAAACTATTCGGTGCTGTCTATCTTTTGTATTTAGCATATACTGTATTTAAGAGCAGTTCAGTGATTTCTGTTAGTACTGATAAAATTGAAAAAAAGACACCTATTCAATTGTTTAAAATAGGGTTTATTATGAATGTACTAAACCCTAAAGTTACCCTCTTTTTTCTAGCATTATTTCCAGGGTTTTTATTTACAGAAAGACTATCCATAAGCCTTCAGTTTCTTATTTTAGGTGCTTTGTTTATAGTGGTGTCATTTGTTGTTTTTTCTTGTATAGCTTTGCTAGGAGGAACTATTTCTGAGAAAATTAAAACGAGTAAACATATTAGTATTTGGTTAAAATGGATTCAAATTTTTGTATTTATTGGCATTGCTGTCTTTATTTTGATCTAGAGTGAATGCTTTAAATTGTATCTTTGAATAGATGAATAAAGTGAAAATTATAGAATGTCCAAGAGATGCCATGCAGGGTATAAAAAGTCATTTTATTTCAACTGATGCTAAAGCAAGATATATTAACTCTTTACTTAAAGTTGGTTTTGATACCATAGATTTTGGAAGTTTTGTATCCCCTAAAGCAATTCCTCAGATGCGAGACACCGCAGCTGTTTTATCAAAACTAGATCTTTCACAAACTCAAAGTAAATTATTAGCAATTATTGCCAATACGAGAGGTGCCAATGATGCTACCCAATTTGAAGAAATTAATTATTTAGGATACCCATTTTCAATTTCTGAAAATTTTCAAATGCGTAATACACACAAAACAATTCAACAATCTATTAAAGAATTAGAAGAGATTTTATCAATTGCTACTAGAAAAAATAAAGAAGTTGTTACCTACTTGTCAATGGGGTTTGGAAATCCTTATGGTGATCCTTGGAATATTAATATTGTAGGAGAATGGACAGAAAAACTATCCAACATGGGAGTTAACATTATATCGCTTTCTGATACTATTGGCAGTTCTACACCAGATGTAATTAAGTATTTATTTTCAAATCTAATTTCCAACTATCCAAAAATTGAATTTGGAGCTCATTTACATACTACTCCTAACTCTTGGCATGAAAAAGTTGATGCTGCATTTAATGCAGGATGTAAGCGTTTTGATGGAGCTATAAAAGGATATGGTGGTTGTCCAATGGCTAAAGATGAATTAACAGGAAATATGCCTACAGAAAAACTCATTTCTTATTTTACAGCTCAAAAAGTGGTTACAGGAATTAAACCAATGAGTTTTGAAAGTGCTTATAATCAAGCCTTGAAAACTTTCTAATCCAACTAGTAAAACCTATGAAATATTTTAAATCAATTTTATTTTTTTTATCTACACTTGTAGTATTATCGTGTTCTTCAGATGATGGTAAGATCTCATTTACGCTGTTACAATTAAATGATGTTTACGAAATTTCTTCAATTCAGGGAGGAAAATTTGGAGGAATGGCAAGAGTTAAAACGATCCATAAAGAATTATTAAAGGAGAATAAGAATACATTACTAGTAATGGCAGGGGATTTTTTAAATCCTTCCTTAATTGGAACCATGAAATATAACGGAGAGAGAATAAGAGGTAAGCAGATGGTAGAAGTTATGAATGCTATGAATTTTGATTTAGCTGCTATTGGAAATCATGAATTTGATTTATCTAAAAAAGACCTTCAAACAAGAATGGATGAGAGTATTTTTCCTTGGATATCTTCCAACGTATTCAATAGAACTAAAGACAGTATTAAACGATTTTATCAAGAAATAAATGGACTTAAAACCCCAATTAAAGGTTCATTTATAAAAGAAATTTCAGATAATGATGGAACAAAGATAAAAATTGGTTTTATAAGTGTTTGTATTCCTTCAAATCCTAAAGATTATGTGCTATACAAAGAAATGTTTAGTTCTATTCAAAAAGAATACGAGTCAATTAAAAATAAAGTAGATCTTGTTATTGGACTTACTCATGTGAAAATTGAACACGATAGGGAAATTGCTAAATTATTACCTAATATTCCACTGATTATGGGAGGTCATGAACATGATCATAAAAACGAAATGATTGGTAATGTTAAAATTACTAAGGCAGATGCTAATGCTAAAACCGCTTATATCCATCATGTAACCTATAATAAAACATCAAATGAAACTAAGATATCATCAGTTTTAAAAACGATAGACAACTCTATTAGTGATGATGTAGAAGTAAAAGCTATAGTAGATAAATGGCTTAAAATAATGGAGGATCAAATATCCATGATTGTTGAAAATCCATATGATATTATTTATTCTACCGAAACTCCATTGGATGGTAGAGACATACCAATAAGGTCTATACAAACTAATCTTGGTAATCTTATTGCCAAGTCTATGGCTTTCTCCTATGGTAATAAAGTTGATTGTTCTATAGTTAATGGAGGTTCTATTAGAATAGATGATCAATTAGTAGGGGATATTAATAGTGTAGATATTTTTAGAGTTTTACCATTTGGTGGCCCTGTACTCAAAGTAAAAATTAAAGGAAGTTTGTTAAAAAAAGTAATTGAATTCGGTGAATACTCTTCCGGAAGTGGTGCCTATCTTCAACGAAGTAATATAGACATCATTAAAGGGGATATTTTTATTCATAAATTCAAGTTAATCCCCACAAAAATATATACAATTGCCATTAGTGATTATCTAATGAAAGGATTTGACATCCCTTTTTTAACTTCAAAACACCCTGATATTATATCAGTCTATGAACCCATCAACGGTGAACTTTCCAATGACATTAGAAAAGCAGTAATCTCTTTTTTAAAAAAATAACTTTTTTATTTAAATTTAATCTAAATAAGCTTTGTAATACAAACTCTGTTATGTATATTTGCAAAATATATTAAATACTATTTTTATTAAATCTAAATTAAAATGAAAAAATTATTCTTTTTTTTAACAATTTCGTCACTATTATTTATGTCTTGTGATTCAAATAATGAACCCGATCATGTAGATCCAGAACCAACTGTTGCTCCAGCTACCTATAGCTTTTTAAGAGATGGAGTTACAACAGTTTCTTACAGTGGTCAATCTACAAGAATTGCAATGGGTCAAGAATTTGTTTCTGCCTTAAAAGATGAAACAAAAACTGAAACTCAATTGGATGGAATGTTTGACCATCAAGAAGGTGCTTCAGACTTTTCTGATACTAATTTAAATGCTTCTTCAAAAAATATTCGAAGTAAGACAGCTGCTTCAGCAGATTTATTCTCCTCAAATACAACTGATGCTACAGCGATTAAAAATCAATTTGATTCATGGATAGCTGAACAAGTAAGTGATGTATTTCCTAATTGGTCTGCAGATGCCTCAGCAGGTTCAGCAGGTAAAATTCAAGAAGCTGGAGGAGGATCTACTCGTTACGTAAATGGTAAGGGTATTGAAATTAATCAAGCAATTAACAAAGGATTAATTGGAGGTTTAATGGCAGATCAAATGTTAAACAACTACTTAGGTTCTGCTGTTTTAGATGCTGGAACCAATACTGCTGATAACGATGCCGGAATACTAGCTGATGGTAAAAACTATACCACTATGGAGCATAAATGGGATGAAGGATTTGGGTATCTATATGGTGCTGATGATCAAGAAAACCCTACTCTTGGAGCCGATAGTTTTTTAAATAAATACCTAGCTAGAGTAGATGGTGACACAGATTTTCAAGGAATTGCAGCTACTATTTATGATGCTTTTAAATTGGGAAGAGCAGCCATAGTAAATAAAGATTACTTAACTAGAGATGCACAAGTAGATATTATTAGAGAAAATGTTTCTAAAGTTATTGCTATAAGAGCAGTTTATTATTTGCAACAAGGTAAAGCTAATTTAGGAACAGATTGGGGTTCTGCTTTTCACGATTTATCTGAAGGTTTTGGTTTTGTTTATAGTTTACAGTTTACTAGAAAACCAGGAACGCCATCAGCATATTTTAGCACTTCAGAGGTAAATGGTTTTATTTCTACATTAACTTCAGGTAATGGATTATGGGATATAACAGCTGATCAATTAGACACAATGTCTGACACAATAGCTGCTAGATTTGGTATTTCTGTAGCTCAAGCAGGGAGTTAATAAAATTATAAATAAAAGTGACTAAAATTAGTCACTTTTATTTACTTTTGTCTTTTATTTAGAATAAATAAACATAATATGATTAAGAAGTTTTTATCAATTGTTTTTCTGTTAGTATTAATAAATGCTTGTTCCTCCAATGACGAAGTTGAGGACCCAATAAGTTTAGTAGACGATTTTGATCGTGGATCAATGTTAACAAATTTATCGGACAATATAATTATACCTTCTTATGAGGGTTTTGCTGTAAAAATGACCTCAATGAAAGATGCTGGGCAGACTTTCATAGCCTCACCTAACCAAAATTCACTTGAACAATTTAGAGCTTCTTGGTTAGATGCATACAAAAGTTGGCAACGTGTAGAAATGTTTAATATTGGTAAAGCCGAGGAATTACAATATTCTTATTATATGAATGTTTACCCTTTAACTATTTCAGATGTTGAAAATAATATTGTTAATGGGGGTTATGATTTAAACAGTGTAAATAACCAAGATGCACAAGGCTTTCCTGCACTAGACTATTTGTTATATGGTATTGCAGACAATGATTCTGCTTTGATTGCTATGTATTCAACTGGTTCTGATGCCTCCAAATATTCTAATTATGTAAATGCAATCTTGAATCAAATGGATAGATTAACTCAAGAAGTATTAACAGATTGGAAAAGTTCTTATAGAAGTACCTTTATTAATAGTAAATCAAATACAGCAACTAGTTCTTTAAATAAATTAGTAAATGATTTTATTTTTTACTATGAAAAAGGTTTAAGAGCAAATAAAATTGGGATACCAGCAGGTATTTTTTCTTCAAGTCCATTACCCAATAAAGTAGAGGCTTTTTACAGAAAAGACATCTCAAAAGAATTAGTTCTAGATGCTTTGCAAGCTGTAGAAGATTTTTTTAATGGAAAACATTTTAATGGTAACTCTACTGGTGAAAGTTTCAAATCTTATCTACTATACTTAGATAGAAATGATATTTACGTTAGTACGAGAGACCAATTTAATGCAGCTAGGCTAGAAATCAATAATTTATCAAATAATTTATCTGATCAAGTAATTACTGATAATTCTAAAATGACAAGAGCATATGATGAATTGCAAAAAGCAGTTGTTCTTTTAAAAGTAGACATGCTTCAGGCATTTAGTATTAATATTGATTATGTAGATGCAGATGGTGATTAACAACTAACAAAAAGCATAAACCTGAAAAACATTTACCTATAAAAGTTTTTCAGGTTTTTTTTTAAATAAAAAAATGATTAAAAATTATTTTAACAAACACATAGATGCAAAGCCCTTAGTGGTTTTTCGTGTTTTATTTGGTGTAATGATGTTTGTTAGTATGATTCGTTTTTGGGCTAATGGTTGGATAGATAAATTGTATATAAAACCAAGCTTCTTTTTTTCTTATTATGGTTTTGATTGGGTAAAACCTGTAGGTGATTACACCTATTTAATATTTATTGTTTGTGCTTTAGCTTCTTTATTTGTTGCTGTTGGATATAAATATAGAGTGGCAATTATTCTTTTTTTTCTTTCTTTCACTTATATAGAATTAATGGATAAAACCACTTATTTAAATCACTATTATTTTGTAAGTGTTCTAAGTTTTTTATTAATTTTTTTACCTGCTAACGCACAATTTTCTGTAGATGCCTTTTTACGTAAAAAAGAATATAAACGTATACCAAGATGGACAATAGACAGTATTAAACTTCTTTTGGCTATTGTTTATTTTTATGCAGGATTAACTAAGTTAAACTCAGATTGGCTTTTTAGAGCGATGCCTTTAAAAATATGGTTACCCTCTAAATACGATCTTCCAATTATAGGTAACAACTTAATGCAGCAAGAATGGGTTCATTTTGCCATGAGTTGGGGTGGGGCACTTTATGACTTAATAATTCCTTTTCTTTTGATCATTAGAAAGACTCGACCAATCGCTTTTTTCTTGGTATTATTTTTTCACGTCTTTACTAGAGTTTTGTTTCCAATAGGAATGTTTCCCTACATAATGATTGTTAGTTCATTAATTTTCTTTGATGCTAATATTCATAAAAAAATAATTTATTGGATAAGAAAAATAACACGAATAAAACCTATAAAACTTTTACAAATTAAAGAATATAATTTCTCAAATTTTCACACTAAAATTATAAGCACTATAATACTTGTATTTTTTATTATTCAATTGCTATTACCTTGGAGATATTTTTTATATCCTGGAGAGTTATTTTGGACAGAAGAAGGCTATAGATATTCATGGAGGGTGATGTTGATGGAAAAAGCAGGTTATGCTAATTTTAAAATAGTAGACAAAAAATCAGGCAAGTTTTTTTATGTGAACAATGATGATTTTTTAACGTCTTACCAAGAAAAACAAATGAGTTTTCAACCCGACTTTATTCTTGAATATGCTCACTTTTTAGGAGATCACTTTTCTAGTCAAGGGCATAAGAATATTCAAGTTTTTGTGGAGAGTTATGTAGCATTAAATGGACGAATGAGTATGCCATACATAAATCCTAAAGTAGATTTATATCAAGAAAAAGAATCATTTTATCACAAAAACTGGATACTTCCATTTGAATCTGACATTAAAATCAAAGGACTATAATTTATGAATTTTAAGCATACTTTTTTTACTATATTTTTTGTATTTAAATTTATTTTCTTGGCGCAGTCACAAATTTCTGGTTTTGTTTTAACTGAGGAAAATACTCCAGTTAATAAAGTTCAGATTTATAATTCTGCAGGAGGTATTCTTGCAGAAACTAATCCTAAAGGTTATTTTCAATTTTCTATTAATGTAGAAAAAATGAAAGTTCTTTTTTACTCAGAAAATTTTAAACTTAAAGAACTCGTAGTATTTAAAAATAAATCATCGAACCTTAGTATTATTTTAAATGCTTTCACAGAAGAGCTTTCTGAAATTCAAATTAAATCTAGAAAAAATAAGATTTTTGAATTAAAGAGATTAAAGGATGTAGTTGGAACATCCATCTTTGCAGGAAAGAAAACTGAAGTGGTTTTAGTGGCTCAATCTACGGCTAATTTAGCTTCAAATAATGCCAGACAAATATATAGTCAGGTAGCTGGTTTAAATATCTTTCAAAATGATGATGCTGGACTACAATTAAATATTGGTGGTAGGGGTTTAAACCCAAATAGAACTTCAAATTTTAACACAAGACAAAATGGATATGATATTAGTGCAGATGTTCTAGGATATCCTGAAAGTTATTACACTCCAGCCTCTGAGTCACTTGAAGAAATTCAAATTGTTCGGGGTGCAGCATCTTTACAATATGGAACTCAATTTGGAGGATTGGTAAATTTTATAACAAAATCACCAAACCCAAATAAAGTTTTAGATATTACTACTAGAAATACACTGGGTAGCTATGGTTTATTCACAAATTTCACAAGTCTTAGTGGTACTAAGAATAAACTTTCTTATTATAGTTACATTAATTACAAGAGAGGTGAAGGATTCAGGCCAAATTCAGAGTTTGAATCAAAAAATGCATTTCTACATTTAGGATATGATTTAGATGATAAAAATAAGTTTACGTTAGAGCTTACCTATTTAGATTATTTAGCACAACAAGCGGGAGGATTAAGTGACCAGATGTTTGCAGTCAATCCCTTTCAAAGTAATCGAGAACGAAATTGGTTTAAAGTAGATTGGCTTTTGTATAATTTAAAATGGTCTCATAAAATCTCAAACAAATCAAATTTGACATTTAATTTTTTTGGTTTAAACGCTTCCAGAAAATCAGTGGGTTATAGAGTAAGAAGAGTAGACCTTCCAGACACAGGAGAGGCTAGAGAGTTACTTATAGGTGATTTTAATAATTTTGGTTTGGAAACACGCTTTTTAAGTTCGTATGCTATTCTAGGTAAAAAAGCTACATATTTAATTGGATCTAAGATATACAAGGCAGATAATACTGGTTATCAAGGACCAGGATCAGATAGTTCTGACGCCAACTTTAATAGAGCTATAGAAGAATTTCCTAATTATAGAGTTCAAGGAGATTTTAAAAACCCAAATTTAAATTTAGCCTTGTTTGGTGAGAACATATTTTATGTAACAAAAAATTTCTCTATTACACCTGGAGCACGCTTTGAATATATAAAAACAGAAAGTCAAGGTATTTCAAAAATAGTTAATTTTGATGCAGCAGGTAATCCAATAGGAGATGAGGAAAAAAATATAAATGAAGTTAAGGAACGTTCGTTTATTTTATTAGGGTTAGGATTAAGTTACAAGCCCTCATCATTTCTCGAATTCTATGGAAATATATCTCAAAATTATCGATCTGTTACATTTTCAGATGTAAACATTGTAAACCCCTCAAATGCTGTAGATGAAAATATAGGAGATGCTAATGGTTTTACCTTAGATATAGGAGCTAGAGGTAGTCTTAACAATTGGATTTCTTATGATATTAGTTTTTTTAATTTATTTTATAAGGATAGAATAGGGTTTTTATATACAACTATACCACCAGTCAATAATTTAGGTCAATTGAGGACAAATGTAGGAGATGCAAAAATTTTAGGTTTTGAATCTGTTATAGATTTAAATCTAAAGAAAATTCTAAACATGGGTGAACGTTATAGTTTTAATTATTTCATTAATACTTCTGTTATTGATTCGAAATATACCAGGGCTATTATTAATGGAATTGTTGGAAATAAGGTTGAATTTGTTCCGGATATAAATTTAAAAACAGGTATTCGTTTTGGGTTTGATAATTTTACTTCAAGTATTCAATACACCTATCTTTCTGATCAATTCTCAGATGCTGAAAATTCTTTTTCTGGTGATGTTAGTGGTATTGTTGGTGTTATACCCTCCTACGATATTTTAGACATTTCAGCTTCTTATAAATATAAGATTATGAAATTAGAAGCCGGTGTTAACAACTTGTTAGACAATAAATTTTTTACAAGACGAGCAACGGGTTATCCGGGTCCAGGAATTATTCCATCTATTCCAAGAAACTGGTATTTAACGCTACAATTTAAATTTTAATTCATTGTTTATTAAGAATAATTCAAAATTGTTACAATCATTATTTACTCACTTTGTTTTGAGTACTTTATTGTATTTTTATAAAAAAATAAATTGACGATGTTAAAATCTATAGATTTACAGAAAAAATTAATTGTAGAAAGAGGAAAAAACATTAAAACTCATAAAATTATTGATTGGGTAGAATCAATCTTTAATGAAATCTCTACACCTAATAAATCGGTTTTAGAAAGATTATCTGCTTCACCAATCGATAGAAATATTAATACTTTTGACATTGATGAAGTTGATACAAATGCTATTTTTCATATTTCTCATATTGAAAAAATATGTGTTAATTATCGTCTTCGTTTTTTAGATACCAAATATTTCAAAGGAACTTATCCCGAGGAAGTTGTTGAAAAGATTACTACCCTAGAAAAAAAACATAATACTGTACTGGATGGTTTTAAAATTATTGCTCCTTCAAAATTATTTCGTCTAGATAAAGCAGATGACCCTCTTCTTTTTGCTCCTATGGGGAATGATTATTATTACTTGATTCATAAATGGGGTACTGATTTACATCCATTAAGAAGACTAAAATACTGGGGTGTAAAAAATGTAGAAAATTTAGGTATATCAATTTTTGCTATCAGTTTTCTCCTTACAATCCTAACAAAAAACATTATTTATGGAGGAAACACTCATTTTGGTCACCTCTTTATGTTATTTCTATTTTACGTAAAGGGTGTTCTAGGGATGTTATTCATTGTGGGTGCATCTTCTGGTAAAAATTTCAGTGAATATTGTTGGCTTAGTAAGTACGATAAAATCACTTAAGAATTCTTCTAGTTATTTATTATCTTAATATCCATAAATATGTTGTAAATTTGTTTGCAATTAATTTTAAGTTAATTGCACTATGATTGCTCACAATTCTAAGATAGTAGGGGAAGGTTTAACATATGATGATGTTCTTCTAGTACCCGCTTATTCAGTTGTACTTCCTAGAGAAGTAAATATCCAAACAAAATTCACCCGTAACATTACCATTAACGTTCCTATTGTATCCGCTGCTATGGATACAGTTACAGAATCTTCTATGGCTATTGCTATTGCTAGAGAAGGAGGCATAGGGGTATTGCATAAAAACATGTCAATAGAAAAGCAAGCTCAAGAAGTTAGGAAAGTTAAAAGAGCAGAAAGCGGAATGATTATAGATCCAGTAACACTTCCTCTTACAGCTGTGGTTTCTGATGCTAATAATGCGATGAAAGAGCATAAAATTGGTGGAATTCCGGTTGTTGATAATATGGGTATTTTGAGAGGTATTGTTACCAATAGAGATTTACGTTTTGAACACAACAATGATAGAGCCATTGTAGAGGTAATGACTGAAAAAAATTTAATTACAGCTCCTGTAGGTACATCATTAAAAGACGCAGAATCTATTTTACAACAAAATAAAATTGAAAAGCTTTTAATTGTAGATGACGAATATAAATTACGTGGATTAATTACTTTTAGAGACATTACAAAAGTTACACAAAAGCCTATCGCCAATAAAGATAATTTTGGAAGATTACGTGTTGCAGCTGCCCTGGGTGTTACTTCAGACGCAGTAGATAGAGCAACGGCCTTAGTTAACGCAGGTGTAGATGCTGTAATTATTGATACTGCACATGGACATACCAAAGGAGTTGTAACAGTCTTAAAAGCTGTAAAAAAAGCTTTTCCAGCATTAGATGTAGTTGTTGGTAATATTGCCACGGCTGAAGCAGCAACCTATTTAGTTGAAGCGGGAGCAGACGCTGTAAAGGTTGGAATTGGTCCTGGTTCTATTTGTACAACAAGAGTTGTTGCAGGAGTTGGTTTTCCTCAATTTTCAGCAGTATTAGAGGTTGCTGAAGCTATAAAAGGCTCAGGTGTTCCTGTTATTGCTGACGGAGGAATACGTTACACAGGAGATATTCCTAAAGCAATTGCTGCAGGAGCTGATTGTGTAATGTTAGGGTCTCTTTTAGCAGGAACTAAAGAATCTCCGGGTGAAACTATTATTTATGAAGGAAGAAAATTTAAGTCTTATAGAGGTATGGGATCTGTAGAAGCCATGAAACAAGGATCTAAAGATCGATATTTTCAAGATGTAGAAGACGATTTAAAGAAATTAGTTCCAGAGGGAATTGTCGGTAGAGTTCCTTATAAAGGAGATTTAGATGAAAGTATCCATCAATTTATTGGAGGTTTGCGTGCAGGTATGGGATATTGTGGTTCTAAAAATATAGAGACATTAAAAAATACTGGAAAATTTGTTAGAATAACAACCTCAGGTATTAATGAGAGTCATCCTCATGATGTGGCTATTACAAAAGAAGCTCCAAATTATAGTAGAAGATAATATTATAAAATATTTTTATAAAAAAAAAGAGAGAGGTATAAGCCTCTCTCTTTTTTATTTTAAACCAAATTTTGGTTCTATTTTTTTGGTGGAGGAGGCATTTTTATACCCAACTTAGCCATCACTTTTTCTGTTATATCAAATGCTTCATCTATATAGGCAAACTCGTTACCAGATGAGGTTAATATTTGAGTAAAACCCTCAGACTTTGCTAGTTCAGTAATTGCTTCACCCAAGATTTGATACAAAGGATTCATTAATTGATCTCTTTTAAGATTAATTAAACTATTTCCATTTTGTTGACTTTTTTGTAAGTCTTGCTCCAATGCATTAATTTCTTCAATTTTAACTTTTTTAAAGTTATCTGATAAATTAGGATCAAGTTTTTGAAAAGCAGTAACCTTGGAATTGTAATCTGCTAATTTAACTTGGTAAGTTGAGTCTAATTTTGCTGCATAAATTTTTAATTCATTTAAAACTTGTTTAGCCTCGGGCATTAATCCAACTATAAATTCTGAATTTATAGTACCAACTTTGGTTTGACTGTTGGCAAAAATACCTGCAAAACAAAGAATAAATGTTAATAATTTTACTTTCATTTTTTTATAATTTGAGCAAAGATAAAAAAGGGATTTAATATTGAAAGCATTATATGCTTAAAAAAAAGTTAACTACTTTCTTTTATTTTTTTTAAAATAATACTAAAACTAGCCTCAAAATCAAACCAAGTTATATTGGTGTTTTTTTTAAACCAAGTGAGTTGTCTTTTTGCAAATCTCCGCGTGTTCTTTTTGATTTCTTCTATAGCATTCTCTTTGGTTATTTTTCCGTCAAAAAATAAAAATAACTCCCTGTACCCAACAGTTTGTAGAGCATTTAAAGATTTTTGAGGATATAATTTTTCAGCCTCATTCAATAACCCTTTTTTCATCATCAAATCAACTCTATAATTAATTCTATCATAGATTTTTTGACGGTCAGCATTTAAACCTATGATAATCGATTCAAAATTTCTTTTCTTTTTAGCTTTCCCTTTAAAACTTGAGTAGGGTATATTTGTTCCTATACAAATTTCTAAAGCTCTAATAATTCTTTGTGGGTTATCCAATGAAATTGAATTGTAAGTCTCTATATCTAACTTTTTAAGTTGTTGTTGTAAAGGAATAATTCCCTCAGACTTATAAATAGTTTTTAACTCATGTCTTATAGATGGATCAATTTTAGGAAAATCATCTAAGCCTTCTAAAACAGCTTGAACATATAACCCACTACCACCAACCATTACAACTGTGTTGTGTTTTTCGAACAAGGTATCTAATATGGCTAATGCATCTTTTTCAAAAGTACCTACATTATAATCCTCAACAACACTTCTATTCTGAATAAAATGGTGTGGAACAGTTGCTAGCTCCTCTTTTTCAGGTACAGCCGTTCCAATTGTCATTTCCTTGTAAAACTGTCTAGAGTCACATGAAATAACTTCTGTATTAAAATGAGATGCAATTAAGATACTTAGGGAGGTTTTTCCAATAGCAGTGGGGCCTACAATAGTGATTAATGTCTTTTTTGAGCTACCCATTATTCATTTAATTTATCACCACAATGATAACAAAATAAAGCATCATCTTGATGAGAATCTCTCATACAATTAGGACAACTCTGAGTGTTGGTATGAATTTTAGCACTTATCATTTCAGAACCTACAATTCCAGTGGGTATAGCTATGATTGCATATCCTAAAATCATAATAGCGCTTGCTATTAACTGACCAAGGGCTGTTACTGGAGCTATATCTCCGTATCCAACGGTAGTAAGTGTTACAATGGCCCAATATACACTTCTAGGAATACTTGTAAATCCGTTTTCTGCTCCTTCAATCATGTACATGATTGTTCCTAAAATTATACAAAGAATTAATACAAACAGTAAAAAAACTGCAATTTTAGCCCTGCTAGACCTTAAGGCTAATAACAATCGGTTAGAAGCTCCTATATAACGAGTTATTTTTAAAATTCTAAATATTCGTAACAATCTTAATGCCCTTAATACTGCTAGGTTATGACTATCTATAAGTATTAAAGAAACATATTTTGGAATGGTTGAAAGTAAATCTATGATACCGTAGAAGCTAAAAATATATTTCCAAGGTTTTTTAACAGTAATAATTCTTAATATATATTCTAGAGAAAATAGGATGGTGATAACCCACTCAGCTATATCTAAATAAGAGCCGTAAGCTTCATCAATACTTTGAACACTTTCAAGCATTACAAATAGAATACTTGCTAGAATTGCAATTAATAAGATGACATCAAAAAGTTTACCACCTCTTGTATCTGCTTCATAAATGATTTCATGAAGTCTATGTTTTAAAGATGGTTTATTTTCAGTTGTTGATTTCAATTAAAGTGTTATTATGGATATACAATATACTATAAATTAATTTTCTACATATTATTCTTAGTTCACACACGAAAAAATATCGTTTACTAAAAATTGTCTATAGTTAGATTTAGAACCGTTTAATTTTTAAAGCTGTGTTACTTTTTAAATAATTTTTGATAATTGTTTTTGCCAATTCTTTATGTTCAATTGGAGTTAAAATAGATTTTAAAATTGAAATTTTTGATTCTTGAAAAGATAAGTTTGTGTAACCATACCCAACAACTTCATTATTTTCAATTAAAATAAGTGCATTTTCTTCAATTTCTCGTCCTTTAAGTTCAATTATGAAATTTGGGTGAGAAAATTGTTGAATGGTTAATTTTTTCTTTTTTTTGAAATTGTATTTGGGCTTTAGCGTTTCTAATTCTAACTGGTATTTTAATTTATTAAATAATTCATTACCACTAAATTGGTACGAAACTTTATCAACTCTTTCCTGAATCTTGATAGCACGTTTACTTTGCTTCAGGAAAAGTTTAGTAACTTCAGATTTTAGATTATTACCCCTTCCTATAAAAATAACTTTGCCTTCTTTATTGTGAATATAATAGACTCCCATTTTGATAGGGATACCATCAAGTATCGCATTAATTTTATTTTTGACATTTCTATTATCAAAATATTTAATTGAGTTTTGTGTAATGTCTTTATTGGTGTCTTTGTTTAATAATAATTTAAAAAGTTGAACAGTTGCTAAAGCATCTCCAGATGCTCTATGTCTATCACTCATAGGTATCCCAAGAGATTTACACAATTTACCTAGACTATAGGATTTTTCATCTGGAATTAACTTTCTGCTTAATTCTACAGTACAGATTGAATTTCTTTCATAGTTAAAACCTAATCTATCAAATTCTGTTTTTAAAATTCGAGTATCAAATTCTGCATTGTGAGCCACTAGTGTTACCTCTTTTGTGATTTCAACGATACGTTTAGCAACCTCAAAAAATTTAGGAGCATTCCTGAGCATCTTATTATTGATTCCCGTAAGTTTTACTACAAATTGTTGAATTGGTTTTTCTGGATTTACGAGACTCACAAATTGATCTACAATTGAATGTCCATCAAATTTATATATGGCTATTTCTGTAATGCCTTCTTCATTAAATTTACCACCTGTGGTTTCTATGTCTAAAATTGCGTACAAATTCTATGCGATATAATTTCTAGCACCAAATATAGAGCTGCCTACTCGAATCATGGTACTTCCGTTTTTGATTCCTACTTTGTAATCTCCACTCATTCCCATTGATAGTATTGTGAAATTTGGGTGTTGTTTTTTGTGATGGTTGTATAAAGTTTTTAATTCAGAAAATTCTTCATTTAGAATATCTTCATTTTTTGTAAAAGTTGCCATGCCCATTAACCCCGTAATTTTTACATTAGTAAATGATTTCAAATCATCAGAATTTAAAATATTTGCAACTTCATCGTTTGTTAAACCAAACTTTGTTTCCTCTTTAGCTATTCTTACTTGTAACAAACAGTTTATCACTCTATTGTGTTTATGTGCTTGTTTATTTATTTCCTTTAAAGTCTTTAAGCTATCTACTCCGTGAATTAAGTCTACAAAATGAGCCATATACTTCACTTTGTTTCTTTGAAGGTGACCTATCATGTGCCATTCAATATCTTTTGGAAGTGCCTCATATTTGGTTACCATTTCTTGTATTTTATTTTCTCCAAATACTCTCTGACCAGCTTCATAAGCAACTTGTAAATCACTTATTGGTTTAGTTTTAGACACGGCAACTAATGCAACTTTGTTTGATATATCTGCTCTAATTTTTTCTAAGTTTTCTTTAATATAATTCATAACTAAAATTCATACATGGTCAAGCCACTTCTTAATTTAGGTTCAATATAACTCGTTTTTGGTGGCATTATTAATTTTGCATCTGCAATTTTCTTCATTTCATCAATAGTTATTGATAACATTCCAAAACCAACAACAAATCGCCCATCATCAACTAGTGTTTTGATCGATAATAAATCTAATTTATTGTTTCGATAACTTATACGATCATTATTATTCAGATTATTAATTCCTAATATAGGTTTTAAAATGGTTCGATGTAGAATTTCTGCATCAAGTTTAGATAGTGCATCTCCATTCAAAAATAAACTCTTTCTGAGGTATAATGAATAAAATTTACCTCCTAAATACATACTAAAATGATGTTTTTGAGAAGGTTTGTAAAAATGTTCACCTCTGTCTTCTATTCTGTAACTCTTATCCAATTCAATTAAAAATTCATCAATAGATAAACCATTTAAATCTTTTATAAATCTATTAAATTCTGAAATTTTTAAATTTGATTCAGGGATAATATAACTCATAAAGAAATTATAGTTTTCATCTCCTTTATGATGAATATTTTCTGCTTGTAAGTCTGTTTTAAGTAAAGATGAAGAAGCACTTCTGTGATGACCATCAGCTATATATAAGGCTTCTTTATCCTCAAAAAAAGAAATGATCTTTTTTATATTTTCTTTGTCATTAACCAACCATAAACGATGAAGTTTTTTATCTGTTGTTGAAAACTCATACTCTGGTCTTTTCTTCTTTAATGTTTGTAGTAAAGTATTGAATTTTTCATCATCTTTATACGTAAGTAGCACTGGCTCTGCATTGAATCCTGTTGTTTTTAAATAGGTTTCAAATAATTGCTCCCTTTTTTTTATGGTTCCTTCATGTTTTTTTATGGTTCCGTTATTGTAATCATCTACAGCAGTTGCTCCAATAATTCCACAAAAATAGTCATGTGCATTAGAGCTTTCATAGATATAAAAGGATGCTGTTTCGTCTTTAATAAAAATTTTATTTTCTTTAAATTCCTCATATCTATTATGAATCATTTGAAAACGTTGCTCACCTGAAAACTCCTGATGATATTTATATCCTGGATTAAGGATGTGAAGAAAAGTAAATGGGTTAAATTCTAGCTTAGCGTCTAATTCTTTATCTGTGTATGCATCAAAAGATTTAGAGGATACCAAAGCTACTTTATCTCTACTTGGTCTTACAGCTTTAAAAGGTTTAACGATGGCCATTAATAATAATTTAAAATCAAATTATGTGTTAATTTTACTCCTTTAATAATTTTATAACTTGTGATGCTAGTTCTGTTCCGATTCTGTCTTGTGCTTCAACTGTTGCAGCGCCTATATGGGGAGTTAATGAAAGTTCAGGATTCATTAATAGTTGAATTTCTGGATTTGGTTCTTTTTCAAAAACATCTAGACCAGCAAATTTTATTTTATTTTTTTCTATTGCTTTTATTAATGCCATTTCATCAACTACACCACCTCTTGCTGCATTAATAAGACCTACACCGTTTTTCATTTTTGAAATTTCTTCTGTACTAATTACATAATTTTCTTGAACAGGAACATGTAAGCTAATAAAATCGCTTTCTTTTAATAGGGTGTCTAAATCTGTTGTCTCAATTGTAATGGTAATTTTTTGACCATTAAAAAAATCTATAGTAATTGGTGCACTTTCCAAAAAATGATCATTAGCGATAACCTCCATGCCTAGACCTAGAGCTTTCTTTGCAACCTCTTGACCTATTCTTCCAAAACCAATAATTCCAATTTTTTTACCTCTCAGTTCGGACCCTAAAGCATATGCTTTTTTTAAGTCCTTAAATCTAGAATCTCCCTCTAAAGGCATTTCTCTATTAGATTGATGAAGGAAACGCACCATTCCAAAAAGATGAGCAAAGACTAACTCTGCAACAGAGTTAGATGATGCTTTTGGGGTATTAATCACATGAATTCCTTGATTTATGGCATAATCTACATCAATATTATCCATACCCACACCACCGCGACCGATGAGTTTTATACTTGGGCAAGCATCAATTAATTCTTGTCGTATTTGGGTTGCGCTCCTAACAAGTATTACATCTATTTGATGTTCATTAATAAATTTTTCTAATTGGACTTGTGCAACTTTTGTTGTTATTACTTCAAACCCTCCATTTTGTAATGCATCTACACCACTTTGAGAGATTCCATCGTTTGCTAATATTTTCATCTTATGCTTTTCTTTCTAATTCTTGCATGGTATCTACTAGTGCTTGAACACTAAACAATGGTAATGCGTTGTACATACTTGCTCTGTAACCACCTACACTTCTGTGACCATTTAATCCATTAATTCTTGCCTCTTTCCATAATGAATCAAAACGATTAGTTAAGGATTCATCAATTAAAGAAAAAGTTGCATTCATAATACTTCTATCTTCTTTAGCTACGATACCTCTAAATAATGGGTTTCTGTCTATTTCTTTGTACAATAAATCAGCTTTTTTGTTGTTTACTTTTTCAATAAAAGAAATTCCACCCAAATCTTTTAACCATTCTAATGTGAGCATAGATACATAAATAGGAAACACAGCAGGAGTATTAAACATGCTTTCTTTACCTATGTGAGTCTTATAATTTAACATAGAAGGTATCGTTCTTTCTACTTTTCCCAAAATTTCTTCTTTAACAACAACAACTGTTGTACCAGCTGGCCCCATATTTTTTTGAGCTCCAGCATATAGTAAATCAAATTTTGAAAAATCTAGTTGACGAGAAAAAATATCAGAACTCATATCACAGACCAAGGGTATGCCTAATGTGGGGAATTCTTTAATTTGTGTTCCAAAAATAGTATTGTTACTGGTGCAGTGAAAATAATCTACATCATTAGGAATATTATAGTTTTTGGGGATGTACGTAAAGTTTTTATCTTTAGATGAGGCAACTTCAACTAAGTCTCCAAAAAGTTTTGCTTCTTTGATGGCTTTGTCTGACCAGGTTCCCGTATTTAGATAAGCAGCCTTCTTATTTAAAAGATTGTAGGCAGTCATTAAAAATTGTGTACTAGCTCCACCATGAAGGAATAAAACTTGATACCCTTTATTTTCAAGTCCTAGTAATTCTAAGGTAAGTAGTTTAGCATTTTCTATAACATCTACAAAAGGTTTACTTCTGTGAGATATCTCAAGTAGAGAAAGATCATCATTATTAAAATCAATGACTGCTTTTGAAGCTTGCTGCAAAACCTCTTCAGGTAAGATGCATGGTCCGGCACTAAAGTTGTGTTTTTTCATTATAACTATATTTACAAGTGGTAAATTTCCAATATTTTAATTAATTCTTTGTTTTTATAAATTAAATTTTAGATAAAAATTCAATCGTATTGACACCGTCTGCGTAGTCCCATAATTTTGGATGTTGTGTTTGACCAAATTTCACTTCATTTTCAATAAAGTTATTGGCTACTATACATTGAATATTTTCTGATTCACTAACAATTTTTAATTTTAAATCAGTTATATCATCATAATATTCATAAAAAACTGTGGCTATAGGAGAAGCAAAATTTGCATCTTCTTTTATCATTAAAAATCCATTTTCTAAAATAGAAAATTCACTCATTAAATAGACTGCCTTATTGTAATCATAATTATTGGCATATTTTGCATTATTTATGATAGGGTGGTAGGTGTACATACCCTTAAAAAATTCATCAAAATTATACCTTTTTGGTACAAATAATTTTGATACACTTCTGCAGCCTAGACCAAAATATCTAAAAATATCTTCACTAAGATTTACAAAATCTTCTTTAGTTTCATTTCCAGTTATAACGGCAACTGAATTTCTATTTTTACGTATTATGTTTGGTTTGTTCTTAAAATAATATTCAAAATAACGAGTTGTATTGGTGCTTCCAGTGGCTATTACAGCATCAAAGTTTTTTAAATTTCCTTCAGTAAATGAGATTTTTCCCTTATAGTTTTCTTCAACATATTCTAAGTATTTTGCCAAATATGGAATAAGGTGTTTATCATTTGAAGATTGTTTTACTAAAACTGAATGCCCACATATTAATACAGATAGAAAATCATGAAATCCAACCAAAGGGATATTTCCTGCCATTACTATAGCAACAGTTTTTGATGATTTTTCAACTATATTTTCATTAGAAATCCATTGATTTAAATTTTCATATGTTAGGGCAGAAGCCCAATTATCTATTGAAAAAAGTATTGCTTTTTTAGTAAACCAACTGTTATGTTCTTCTGCTAATTTTATTTGATGAATAAATCCATCAAAAAATAGTTCATTGAATGGAACTGTAGATGATTTTTCAATTTTTTGTGATGAGAATTGACTTAAAAAATTACCTAATGCTACAAAAGCATTTATTCTACTTTGAATACTACTCATTATTTTTGGTTGCTACCTTTTTAGAGGTTATTTTTGCATTGCAAAGTTACACAAACTAAAGAGAATAAAAATGGCTATTATCATTACAGACGAATGTATAAATTGCGGAGCTTGTGAACCCGAATGTCCTAACACAGCTATTTATGAAGGAGCAGATGATTGGAAGTTTTCAGATGGAACTGACCTAGCAGGAGATGTAATTCTTCCTAATGGAACTGCAATAAATTCTGATGAAGAGCAGGAGCCGATTTCTGATGAAATCTATTATATAGTAGCAGACAAATGTACAGAGTGTGTTGGTTTTCATGAAGAACCACAATGTGCAGCAGTATGCCCCGTAGATTGTTGTGTACCCGACGAAGATAATGTTGAAACAGAGGAAGAATTGTTGGGTAAACAAAAATTCATGCATGAAGATTAAGCCAAAAAATTAGATCATTTTAAATCCCGATTTTTCGGGATTTTTTTGTGATAAAAACAATTATATTTGCAACCGAAATTATAAGATTTATGAAAGCTGGAATTGTAGGATTACCAAATGTTGGAAAATCAACTTTATTTAATTGTTTGTCCAATGCGAAAGCACAAAGTGCTAATTTTCCATTTTGTACCATAGAACCAAATATTGGTGTAGTTAATGTGCCAGATACTCGTTTGGAAAAATTAGAGGAACTAGTAAACCCAGAAAAAGTTATTCCAGCTACTGTAGAAATTGTAGATATTGCAGGGTTGGTTAAAGGAGCAAGTAAAGGTGAGGGCTTAGGAAATCAATTTCTAGCCAATATTCGTGAAACAGATGCTCTATTGCATGTCCTGAGATGTTTTGATAATGATAATATTATACATGTAGATGCTTCAATTGATCCAGTAAGAGATAAAGAAACAATTGATATTGAGTTACAATTAAAAGATTTAGAAACTGTTCAAAAACGTTTAGAACGCGTAAAAAGAACTGCAAAAACAGGGAATAAAGAGGCGCAAGCAGAATTAGTTGTTTTGTTAAAAATTGAGGAAACTTTATTGCAAGGAGTTTCTGTAAGAGCCATAGATTTTTCTGAAAAAGAACAGGAATTTATAACTCCATTACAGTTTATTACCTCTAAACCAGTTCTATACGTTTGTAATGTTGATGAAAATTCTGCAGTGTCTGGAAATGCATATGTAGACCAAGTAAAAGAGGCGGTAAACAATGAAGATGCGGAAGTTATTGTTTTAGCGGTTGGAACAGAGGCAGATATTACAGAATTAGAGGATTACGATGAACGTCAGTTATTCT
>CESI01156200.1_pt1 | contig 31912 bp, 32 predicted proteins | sample 356301 | NCBI WGS metagenome assembly CESI01 (sample SAMEA2621423, study PRJEB7988) | marine metagenome | biome: marine biome (ENVO:00000447); feature: deep chlorophyll maximum layer (ENVO:xxxxxxxx); material: "saline water (ENVO:00002010), including plankton (ENVO:xxxxxxxx)" | depth 40 m | reverse complement strand
TACTAATAGCTCAATTGGCTTGATTTATGCACTGAAAAATTTTTTTATGTGATTTTAAAGATATTTAATATTTTATTTTATTTTATAACCCCAGTTTCTGACTGGGGTTTTTTTTTATTTTTTTAATATTAGCCATTTACCGACAGATCTGTCGTCTTCCCAAGTAGAATCCAATATAGTTACATTGCTGTATACTTTTTTACAATGATTGTACCACCACGACTCTGAGTTATTAAAATAACTTTGATATGGTGTTATCCAACCCTCATCTTTATTAGACCTAGACATTGGAATTTGATGAAAAGAATAAAATTTTGTTACTTTTTTTACAGAAACTAGAAACTTTTCGATTTGTTTTTCTGTAAAATGTTCTAGCGACCCAATCGAATAAGAATAATTAAAACTATTTTCTTCATATGGCAAGTTGGTAGCATCGCATACAGATAATTTCTCGTCAGGTATACCCTTTTGTTTTGCTTTATTTATTAAAAAATCAGATATATCGCATCCATAAATATCTTTAATACCTATATTATTAAGAATTTCTATTACTTTTCCAGTGCCACAAGCTATATCAAGTATCTTACCTTTTTTATCAAATAACAAATGTTGAATTTCTATCCAGGTACTTCGCTCACCCCAAGAGTCCAAAACTTTTGCCATTTTTTCATCATAATATATATCTAAAGATTGACTTTTAGGATTTTGATTATTTACATTTTTCTTTATTAAAAATTTTTTTAATAGATCAATTATAGTCCTTGGTAAAATCTTTATTAGTATTTTTTTAAAAAACATCATAGATTATTATATATTAAGTAAATTTTATTTAAATTAATTAGTGTTAACTTACAATAGTATTTTATATTTTAGAATCATTAAAAAATTAATAAATAAATAGATTGAAAAAGTGAAATTAAAAATTTTTAATAAGTATTTAAAAAAAGAAAATCCAGTATATTTTATTGCAGAAATTGGAGTAAATCACGGTGGCAGTTTAAAATTAGCAAAAAAGATGATACTAGCAGCCAAATCTGCAAATGCGAATGCTGTTAAATTTCAAACCTTTAAAACTGATCAGTTTGTAACAAAAAAAACATCTAAGGTTAATTATCAAAAAGAAAACACTTCTTCAAAAGAAAGTCACTATGAAATGATAAAGTCTTTAGAACTTTCTGAAAAAGCTCATGAAATTTTAATGAATTTTTGTAAAAAAATTAATATTGACTTTCTGTCTACACCCTACAATATTGAGTCAGCAAAATATCTTACCAAGTTAGGTTGTAAAGTTTTCAAGACATCCTCTGCAGACTTGGTTGATTTAGAATTACATGCATATTTAGCAAAAAATAAAAAAACTGTTATAATTTCAACTGGCATGTCAAATCTAGAAGAAATAGAAGAATGTCTTAAAATTTATAAAAAATATAAAAATAATAAATTTATTTTATTACATTGTGTTTCTAATTATCCATGCAAAAAAAAATCTTTAAATATGCTAAGTATAAAAACTTTAGAAGAAAAGTTTAAATGTTTAGTTGGTTATTCAGATCATAGTGTTGATCATTATGCATCAATGACAAGTATAGCTTTAGGAGCTGTTATAATAGAAAAACATTTTACTATTAATAAAAATTTGCCAGGACCAGATCAAAAAACATCGTCACTGCCAAGTGAATTTAAGCTTATGGTCAATGTTGCAAGAGATATTAAAATCATTTTGGGAAGTAATAAAAAAAATTGTCAAAAAGAAGAAATCCAAATGAAGAATATCTCAAGAAAAAGTTTGACATTAAATAGAAGTGTTAAAGCTGGAGAAATAATAAAAAAAGAATTTGTGAATTTAAAAAGGCCTGGCACTGGACTTTATTTTAAGTATTTGAGTAAAGTAGTTGGAAGAAAAGCTATCAAAAATTTAAAAAAAGATTATCAGTTATCTCTTAAAGATATAAAAAAATAAAATAATTAATGACTATATATATTTCAACAGGTGGATTTAAAAGTGAGCCGGCAAGTAAATCAGTTATAAAGTTGATTAATTATGGTGCCAAAAATATTGAATTGTCAGGTGGAACTTATTCATCAACGAATATTAAAAGATTATCTCTTCTTAAAAAAAAAATAAGTTTTCAAATTCATAATTATTTTCCACCTCCAAGAGATCCATTTGTTTTTAATTTAGCTTCACAAGATAAATTAATTACACAAAGATCCATCAAGCATGTAAAGAATGCACTAGAATATTGTAAAAAGTTGAATGCAAGTTATTATAGTTTTCATGCGGGATTCTTATGCGATATTAAAGTCAGCGAATTAGGGAAAAAAATAGAAAAAAAAAAATTATATAATAGAAAAAAAAGTATTAGTATATTTTTAAAAAGAATTAAAAAGCTTTCAGTATTAGCAAAAAAAAACAAAATTACTTTATTGGTTGAAAACAATGTCCTTTCATTAAAAAATAAGACAGAATTTAGAGGAAACCCACTATTAATGTGTGACCCAGAAGAAACGCTAAAAATTGCCAAACAATTTCCTACAAATGTAAAACTACTTATAGATGTTGCTCATTTAAAAGTATCAGCAAAAACTCTAAGATTCGATCCACAAATGATGTTTAGGAAATGTAAAGAATATATTGGAGGATATCATTTGAGTGATAATGATGGAAAATCAGATAGTAATAGTGTTTTTACAAATAAAGCATGGTTTTGGAAATATTTAAATAAGGATTTAGATTATTTCTCTGTGGAAGTATATAATTTAAATAAGAAAAAGTTTTCAAATTTAAAAAAAATAATTTTAAAAAAATTAAATAAATCTTTTTAATGAAACCAAATAAAATAAATGAACTTATTATAAGTCTTCCTGTTAATTTAAGTAGCATTATCAAAAAAATAGACATAAATGGCCTAGGAATTATTTTTATAGTTGATAAATCTAATAGATTGAAAGCTTCAATTACAGATGGTGATATTAGAAGATTTTATTTAAGAAAAAAAAAATTACCAAAAGTAGTTAATTTAAAATCTCAAATTATAAATAAAAAACCTTTTTCACTTTCAATTAGTAGCAACATAGAGCAAATACTTAAATCTTTGGAATCAAACTCAGTTTTAGCAAAAAACAAATGCATACCCTTATTAAACAAAAAAAAAGAAATTATTGATATTGCAACTAGAGAAAATCCAAGAGATTATCCAGTGGCTCAGCCTGAAATAGGAAACCAAGAGCTGCAAAATGTAATTAATGCAGTCAAGTCTGGATGGATTTCATCTAGAGGTGCATTCATTGAGTCATTTGAAAATAAATTTTCTAAATATTTAAAAGGTGGTTTTTCTGTTTCTACAACAAGTGGTACTACTGCTTTACAATTAGCCATGAGTTCTCTTGGAGTATCTAAAAATGATGAAGTTATAGTTCCAAGCCTTACTTTTGCAGGAAGTATTAATTCAATTTTAAGTTGTGGAGCTAAACCAGTTATAGTAGATGTGGAACTAGATACCTGGACAATAGATTTAAAAAAAATTAAAAAAGCCTTAACAAAAAAAACAAAAGCAATAATGATAGTTCATATATATGGACAAGCTTGTAGAATTGATGAAATAAAAAAATTTTGTAAATCAAAAAGATTGTTATTAATAGAAGATTGTGCTGAAGCCATAGGAGCAAAGTATAAAAAAAGATTAGTGGGTTTAGATGGAGACTGTTCGTGTTTCAGCTTTTTTGCAAATAAATCAATAACTACAGGAGAAGGAGGTATGGCAGTCTTTAAAAATAAAAAGATTTCTGAGTATGCAAAAACTTTAAGAAATCATGGCATGTCCTCTTCTAAAAATTATTGGCATGAATATGCTGGGTTTAATTATAGAATGACAAATATACAGGCTGCCATTGGAGTTGCTCAAATTGATAGAATTGACGAGCTTTTATTGAAAAGAAAAAAAATTTTTAGTAATTATGATAAACTTTTATCCAAAATAGATAAAATTAAACTTTTACCAATGAATAATTGGTCACAAAACTCTTACTGGCTTTATACAATTACTCTAGAAAATAATGAATTAAGAGATCGAGTCCTTAAAAATTTACAAAATAAGGGTATTGACGTTAGAACTAGTTTTTATCCACTTGATTTAATGCCACCATACAAAAAATTTTCAAAAAATAGCTGTAAAGTTGCTAAGAAATTGGGATTAAGCAGTTTAAGTATACCATCATCAAGTATTAATTTTAATGAACAGAAATATATTGTTAAGAAATTGGAAGAAGAGTTAAAAAAACAATATTAAACTAAAATTTTTTTGCGATAGTATAATCTTGTGTGTCATCGATATCTAAAGACTCTATTTTAGATTTACTAATGTAAGAGTGTGAATTTTTTGGAATTAAAGTTTTTTCTTTTCTTAAAGTTGATGGATTTATCAAGTAGCCCAATCCATTAATTTTGTATAGTTTTTTTAGTGATTGAGATCTCTTAATAAAGTATGTTTTAGACATATAAGGTAAAATTTTACTATTTTTTAATTTTACCATCCATTCAGGGTGTTCATTGCATTTTGATACACTAATTACTGATTGTCTGTGATTCTTTTTAAAAATTTTTATCATGTCTTTTATTGTTTTTGTTTTTCTAAATGGAGAGGTTGGTTGTAAGATAAAAATTCCATCTACTTTACCAAATTTTTTTTCATACCAATTGTAAGCGTGTAATACTGCCTTGTAAGATGGAACAAAGTCACCTGATAGCGATTTTGGTCTAAGCCAGGGAGCCAAAATATTATATTTTTTTGATAATCTAATTAAATCTTTATCATCAGTTGTAAGTAATATTTTATCGAATGATTTTGATTTTTTTGCAACCAAAAATGTATGTTCAATTAATTTTTTTTTTTTTAAAAGTATTTTATTTTTGTTCTTAATTCGTTTTGAATTTTTTCTTGCTGGTATGATGGATAAAATTTTCATATAGCTAAATATTAATAAAATCCTTAAGCATTTTTAAGCCATCGAAAGAACTTTTCTCAGGATGAAATTGATAACCATAAATATTATTATCTTTTACCGCTGCAACTATATCTTTATTATTAACTTTGTAAGTAGCTTTTACTGTATTGTTGTTTTTGGGAAAAGCTTGATAGGAGTGAACAAAATACATATATTTTTTATTATGCTTGCTTATACAATTTTTTTCTTTAGTTGTTTTTATTCGGTACCATCCAATTATAGGAACATTAGTTTTTGGATAAATAATTCTTTTAACCTTACCTTTTATTAAATCTAACCCTTTGTGATTGCCAAATTCATTACTGTTTTCAAATAACAATTGCATACCCAAGCATATACCCAGCATAGGCTTTTTTGTTTTTACGTATTTTTTAATTATATCTGGTAAATTATATTTATTAAGAAGTGTCATTCCAGTTCCAAATGAACCAACACCTGGTAATATTAGATGTGAAGCTTTAAGTATCTCGCTTGCAGAGTTTGTTATAACTGGCTTAATTCCAATATAATTTAAAGACCTTGTTAAGGATAATATGTTGCCTGTTCCATAGTTCAATATAACAACTTTTTTTTTCATCCAAATCTTAAATTATGTTTTTTATTTACAAGAAATTTTTTTATATTTTTAATATTAAGTCTATTATAATGAAGAGGACTAGCAATTGAAACAGCATTAACTTTTGAAAAAGAAAAAACTTTATCCAAGTGTTGAAGTTTTCCACATCCTCCACCAGCTATTACAGGTATTTTCACTCTTTTGGAAACAATCGCATTTAACTCATAATCAAAACCAAGTTCTGTTCCTTCTTGGTCGATTGAAGTTACCAATAATTCCCCAGCACCACTTTTTTCACAAAATTTGACCCAATCTAATAAGTCAAGTTTTGTAGCCTCTCTACCTTTGTCTATATAAACTTCCCATCTATTTTTTTTTAATTTTTTTGCAGTGATTGATGCAACTAAGCATTGACTGCCAAACTTTTCAGCAATTTCACGTAATAGTTTTTTATTTTTAATAGCTCCAGTATTAATTGCAATTTTATCTGCACCATTTTTGAGTATATTATTAACTTGATCAAGCTTATTTATTCCACCACCTAGAGTAACTGGAATAAAAATATTTTTGGTACTTTCATTAAGAAAATTGATTGCAGTATTTCTTCCAAATAAACTAGCGACAGAGTCAATAATCAACAATTCATCGGCCCCATCTCTAAAGTATTTTTTTGCAAATTTATTTGCATCACCCAAATCTCTCATCCCATCAAAATTTATACTTTTGATTAATCTGTCTGATTTAACGTCTATTCTTGCTATAATTCTTAATGATCTGACCACTATTTAAATATATATAGATTTTTTAAACAAATAATATAGTAAATTGACAAAGTTTAAAAAAAGCAAATCAAATGAAAATTATCAAAAAAAATGTTTTAAAAAAATATAACCTTCCTAAAGAGATTGTATTTTGCAAAAAATGCACAATATCAAACCAAAGACCAAGAATTACATTTAATAAAAAAGGCATTTGTTCAGCTTGTCAGTTTAATGAATTTAAAAGAAATAAGATTAATTGGGGAAAAAGAGAAGAAGAGCTCTTAAGAATGTTAGATAAAATAAGAAGCAAAACAAATAAACATGATATAATAGTGCCATGTAGTGGTGGAAAAGATGGTAGTTTTGTTGCACATCAACTTAAATTCAAATATGGAATGAACCCACTTTGTGTTACATGGAGACCAATAGCACCAACAAAGATCGGAAAAATTAATCTTGAAAACTTTATAAAATCAGGATTTGACCATGTACTGGGTGTCCCAAAGGCTAAAGCACTAAAAAAGCTAACTGCACTATCAACCAATTATCTTGGTGAACCATTTCAGCCATTTGTTTATGGTCAATACAATTATCCTGTAAAAGTTGCAGTTGAAAACAACATTTCAGTAATGATGTATGGTGAAAATGGGGAAGTTGAGTACGGTGGAGATATGCAATACGCAAATAGTCCAAAAACAAATATGCTAATAAGAGACAGACACTACTTTTCAAGTATTCCAATTCAATATTGGAAAAAATATGGATTAAAACCTGAGGATTTAAATGAGTATAATGCCCCACCTATAGAAAAAATTATTAAGAACAAAACTGAAATGCATTTTTTAAGTTATTATAAGTTTTGGGATCCTCAAGAAAATTTTTATTACTGCAAAAAGCATACAGGATTTCAAACAAATCCAGATCGCTCTGAAGGAACATACACTAAATTTGCAAGTCTAGACGATAAATACGATGGTTTTCATTATTACTTAATGTTTATCAAATTTGGTATTGGAAGAGCTACAAGTGATACTGCTCACGAAATTAGAGATGGTAAAATATCTAGAAAAGAAGGTGCAATGTTGGTTGAAAAATATGATGGAGAATTTCCAAAAAAATTTTATAAGCTCTTTTTAAAGTACTGCAATATAAGTGAGGGTCAATTTAATAAGATTGTTGACAGCTGGAGGCCTGCACATGTATGGAAAAAAGAGAACAAAAAATGGACTTTAAGAAAAAAAATTTGGGAAGAATATTAATTAACATCGGCATTAAATTAATTGGTTTCATATATTTTATGAAGCATAACAATGGATGCGTCATATGATATTAAAAATAAATGTATTTATAAGTTTTATTTTAATTGGAAATTCTATAACGTTAAAAACTATAAATAGTAATTAATAAATGCTGTATTCTGTATTAAAATTATTTTTTTGTAATAAAATAATTATTATTTCGAATACTATGCAAATGATTAGTTTAACTGAATTTATTTATGTGCATAAATCATTTCAAAAAAAATTTAGTGATTTTATAATTATATGCCCATACACAGATAATCAAGTTTTTAAAAAGATTAAATCTTGTCATAAAGAATTTATTGCAAAAAATAATCTGATATTGAATTTTCATAAAAAAATAGAAATTAAGATATTATACTTAGTATTAGCTGTTAAAAAACTTTTCAATTTAAAGATTAAACAAATAATTATAGGTAACCTCTACTCAAATTTAAGCAAAAGATACTTAGAGATTTCAAAAGAGGTATTCGTACTCGATGATGGAACAAATTTATTAGAGAAACAGCATATAAAATTTATAAAAAAAAAAAAATATTCATTCTTTTCTTGTTTTGACAAAAAATTTTTTCCAAAAAATCACTATAAAAAAAATAATTTTAAATTTTTTAAAAATAAATTTATTGATAAAAAAAAAAGTTCGAAAGATATTTTAATTTTAGGTAGGTTGATATTTGGAGAGAAAAATCCACTTTTATCAGATAATCAATATTATTATGTTATAGAATATATAAAAGATAAATTTAAAAATAAAAATATTTATTATTTTCCTCATCCAAGAGAAAATGCATATTCTCTTGAAAAAAGATTTCAAACTATAAAGTTTATAAAATCAGAATATCCTATCGAAATTTATTTTTTAAAGATGAAAAAAAAACCAAAAACTATAGTCAGCTTTAATAGTAGTGCAGTTATTCCATTAAAATTATTTGATAAAAAATTAAATATATTTAATATTTATTTTAAAATAAAACTTAATAAGAATCATTATTGGAAAAAATATCTTCCTAGAGAACTATCCACTGTCAATTATTTTAGATCAAAGCTTTCAATTAAATCAAAAATACTTGAATTACCGAAATAGATAGTATCTAACTTCATTAAATAAAACTGTATTTATAACAAAAAAATAAAAAATTAAAAAAATGAGTAAAAAAATTCTTCTGAACCAAGAAAAAAATTTTAAAGCTGATTTTGGATTTGTTTATAGATCCTCTGCAACATTTTATGTACCAAAAAAAATTAAAACTACCATTTCAATTTTCAATTATTGGAAATTTAAAAATAAAAAAGATGTTGCCATATTAATTACAGAGAGAGAAATGGATGGGAAATTGGTGCGAAGACGAGAGAAAAATTTTTCAGCTAATAGTGTCTTAAATATATCGGATTTTTCAATTAAAGAGGGCTCTGTAGAGGTTGAGGCATTTTCTAATTCGAATATTAAAATTCCTTATGCTGCTGCTATGATTGTTTATGATTCTATAAACTCAATTTCAATGGTGCATTCATATAGTAGAAATCATTCTTTAGTCGAACTTGAAAGTAATGACGCTATTACAAAAGGAAGAGAAAGCTGCTGGACAATCAGACCTCAATTTAATAATTCAGCTTTATTTCATAATGGTCATTTAGAGGTAAATGAGCAAAAAGCAAAACTTATTTTAACCAACTCTAAAAATAAAGATAAAGTTCTTTTCTTTATTATTCCAAAATTAAAACCTTACCAAACTTTTAGATTTGATTTAGAAAAAATTTATCCAAAATTTAATAAACATTTAATAAATAAAGAAGGATTTGGGACATTGCATTTTAAAAATAATTCTAGTTTCACGAGACTGCTAATAGTTTGGTCTGACAAATCTAATAAAAATTTTCAAGCAACACATAGTAATTTTGATTATTCAAATTACGTAACCAATAAATTAAAATCACACAAAGGTGTCGAAATGCCATTTGCTCGTTTCAAAAATAATTTACAAAGTTCACAATTAATCATTTATCCAAAATTTGAAAAAAATATTTTTACACTTAAGCTTGATAATGAAATATTTGATAAAAAAATTAACAGTGGAAAAATCTTAAATATCTCAAAAAACACAAGCAGAGCAACCTTTTCTTTCATGAATAATATTGTACCTTCACGTTTGGTAACTGCACTATCTGGTAAAAGCAAAAATCAAAAAATACCTTTTGAGTGTTCTTTAGGTGTAATACATGAAAAAACACAAATAAAAAGATTTAGTTGGTCATTAATTTCTGCACAGTACAAAACTTATATTCATTTAAATTTTAATAACATTTTAAAACCTGAAAAAAAATTTCAATTATTTTTTACTGTGTATAATTCAAAAAATTCAGATACTTTAAATAAATCTATTTACATTGATAAAAAAGATTTCTCTAGTCCATTGATTTTTGAATTAGAAGAGTTGTTTCCCAAGCATAAAAATTTTTTAAAAAAAGAGTATGGTTATTTAACATTATTCACAAAAAATTCAGCTTTGAGAATGTTAACATCATTTTATAGTAGTAAAAAGGGAATAACTTTAGAGCATTCTTTCTAAAAAAATTATTATATATTTTTTAAATTTTTTATAGTGATTTCAGATTTAGGATTTTTTTGATTATTCTTTTTTAAGAATTTTGCTGGGTTTCCCACAACTATGTCATTTTTTTTAACATTTCGTCGAACAACTGACCCAGATCCAATAAAACAATTTTCGCCAAGAGTTAAGTTAGGAAATATAGTAGCATTATTCCCAACAGTTACATTTTTTTTAATCAAACATTCACCAGCTATAGATGCTGAGCCCATGATATCAATGCAGGGTTCTAAAATGCAATCATGCTCAATAACAGCAGAGGTGTTTACAACGCAATAATCATCGATTTTTACATTAGGATTGATTACCACGCCAGGCATAATCATTAACATTTTCCCCATTTTTACAGATTTATGTATGATAGAGGTTTTATGAATTAAACTTATAGGCTTCATTTTCCTCATCACTAATTTTTTCGCAATTATGGAGCGAATTTTTCCCCCATCATTTCCAATACAAACATGGAATTCGGAACACTGTTTAATAATATTCTCTAGGTCACTATATTTGTTAAAAAATGGAAAATTAGTTTTAAATTTTAATTTTTTAATAAAAGGGTCAAAAATAATTACATTCTTTAAATTAAATAGCTGCAAAGCCAATATAGCTTTTGCACCACCACCCCATAATAATTTTTTTTTTGCCATATTATTGAGTAGAATATTTAAAATTGAGTAAAGTCAACTATCTTTTTTACTATATGACTCATATAATTGGTTTACAGTTAAAAAAATAAAAATATAAAGCTGTTATGAAGAAAACAATTATTTTTTTACTTTTGTTGGTATTGGTAATATTATTTGTATTCAATTTTAGCCATACGATACCCAATAGATTAGCAATTAGAGATCAAGTAAAAAGTATTTTACCTCCTAAAATTTACTCTTTTATATCAGTTCTTACTAGTTCGGAGCTTAGTACAAAAAGATTAAATAATGACTATAATGAGTTCTTTTTACCATTTACCCAACAACAAAATTTTAAAGTTAGTGAAATTAAATTAGATTTTATTAAAGATAATATTTCTGGATACCTCAATAAAAAGAGAGCAAAAACATTTTATTTAGAAAACTATGATAATAATATTTTAATTGCAAGTAAAGCAGGAGAATTTTTTATTAGTAAAAATTTAGAGATTAACAAATCATCATTTACAAAAATTTCGTCTAATTTGAATGAATTAAAAATATTAGATATTTATATTGATGATGGGTTTCTTTATGTATCTAGTTCTAAAAAAAATAAATTATGTAATAAATTAAATTTATACAAAGCGCCACTGAACAATAGTTACAATTTCACTAAAATTTTTGAAAGTAAGGAGTGTGCAGATAAAATAATGGCGGGTAGAATTCAATCTTACGTAAAAAATGATAATAGATATATTTTGTTAGCAACAGCAGCAGATATATTAAAAGACAGAGTTACAGAAAAAGATACCAAGCCACAAGATAACAACTCTATTTATGGAAAAATTATTAGAATAAATATTGACACATTAAAATATGATATTTTTACAAAAGGACATAGAAACATTCTCGGACTCTATGTGGATAAGGATGTGATCCTTTCAACAGAAAATGGCCCTAAAGGGGGAGATGAGATTAATAAAATAGAACATGGTAAAAATTATGGATGGGATATTGCTTCTTATGGACTAAGATATAAAAGTCGAGAACCATATATTTCACATAAAGAAAACAATTTTCAAGAACCCATATATACATTTATACCATCTGTTGGTATTTCTGAAATAATCAAAATTAATGGAGATGGCTTTAATTCTCCATGGAAAAATAATTTTTTAATTGGCACATTAAACTACAATCATTTGTTAAGAGTAAAATTTGATAATAGCTTTAATAAGGTTGTCTATGTTGAAAAAATTTATGTAGGTAGTAGAATAAGAGATTTAATATATATAAAGGAAATAAACTCAATTATGTTATCTTCAGAGTTGGGAGAATTAATTGTATTAACACCTTTACGGTAGTTAAATAAAATTATATTACTATATAAATGATAATTGAAAGTAAAATATTTAACCCTCAAGCAAAAGTTTTGCTTCACTTCGAAAAAATAGAAAAATTTATAACTACTGGAAATGTAGATCCAATTTTAATTGAAATAGATCCTTCCAATGCCTGCAATCACTCTTGTCCATTTTGTATTTCAGGACATATTCATTTATCAAAATTTAAAGGAACCGAATTTTTTAATAGAGCCATAATGAAAGAAGAAGTTTTAATGAATCTTTCCAAAGAGCTTGTAAATATGGATATCCAAGCAATAAATTGGACAGGTGGTGGAGAACCAACTATGAACCCCTGTTTAAAAAATATAATAAAATATATTAGAGAAAATTCTAAGATTAAAATGGGAATGTTTAGTAATGGATCAATGTTAAAAAAATTTGATATGTTTGATGAAATTACAAAATCTTTAACATGGATTAGAATCTCAATTGATGCAGGAAATGCTGAATCGTATAACAAATTAAGAGTTACTAATAAAAATAATGACTTTAAAACCGTAATTGAAAATATAAAAGAGCTAATAAAATATAAAAAAAAAATCAAATCAAATTTGTCCATTGGGGCAGGGTTTGTAGTAACAAAAGACAATTATAAAGAAATAGTTGAATTTGCAGAAATTTTTAAAGATTTAGATATAAATTATTGTCAGTTTAAACCAGAAATAGTTCAAATTGAAAGAAGTGGAAGTGTCGACAGAAAAAAGGAGCAAATTTCCTCTAATTTTTGGTTAAATGACGTGATAGAGGCGCTTGATAAAGCCAAAGAAATTCTAGGAAATAAGTTTGAATGTAATTCATATAAATTAGATGACCTAATTTCAAATCCTGAAAATTATGGTAGAAATTATAAACAGTGTCTAGGTTCTCAGTTACAGCCGTGTATAGGAGCTGACGGAAATGTTTATGTTTGTACAAATCATAGAGGACACAAAAATTATGCATACGGGAATATTCTAGAAAAAAAATTTAAAGATATCTGGAATGATGTTAATAAAAAAAATCGTGTTATGCACCAAATTGAAAAAATTGAAAAATTTAGTAAGTGTTCTCAATTATGTAAACCACATGAAAGTAATAAGATTGTTTGGACGATAAAGAACAATATAGATAATAAACAATATATTAAAGATATAAAAGAAAAAGCAATAACTTTAAAAAAAAGTATTCGTCATCCAGAATTTATTTAGTGAAACAAGTTAACATTTGCATATTAGGTAGCAATGGATTATTAGGAAGTGTTTTGTCAAAAAAACTTGTAAGTCCTAAAAATAAAATTTTTTTAATTTCAAAAAAAAAATTAAAAGGAAGCAAAAATTCTTTTCATTCAATTAATTTAAATAATTTAAAAAAATTAAAATATTTTTTTGTATTATCAAAACCAGATGTAGTAATTAATTGTGTTGCAAATACCAATGTAGATGAATGTCAAAAATTCAAGAAAAAAGCTTTAAATTTAAATTCTCAAATAGTAAAAAATATTGTTTTAGTGTTGGATAAAATTAATTTAAATCCACATATTGTTCATATATCAACTGATCAAGTTTATAATCAATTACCCAATAAGGTTAATAGAGAAAAAGATATTAATTTGTCTAATTATTATGGAATATCTAAGTATAAAGGTGAGGAAGCCTTAAAAGATTATAAAAAAAAAACTATTTTAAGAACTAATTTTTTCGGTAAATCTATAAAATCAAAAAAAAAAAGTTTTTCGGAATTAATTATTGAGTCTTATAAGAATAAATTTTTTGTATCTGTACCAGAAAATATTTACTTTAACCCAGTTAACTTTAAAACCATTGTAAAGGTTATTAAAATAATAATTAAAGGTAAAATATTTGGGATTTATAATTTAGGTTCCAAAGGAAGGATTTCAAAGTATGAATTTGCTAAATATTTATTAAAAAGTAAAAGATTTAGTGACAAATTCATTAAACCTTATGCATCAAAATATCAAATACATATGAGGCCATTAAATACAGTGATGCATAGTGGGAAATTAGAGAAAAAAATTAATTTTAAACTACCTACAATAAAAAATTCTATTATTAATTCATATAGAAATTAATATATTATATTTAAAATAATTAATAAACTCTTATGAAATATCAAACAACTCTCACTGTAGTCATGGGAACATATAATAGAGTAGATAGACTTAAAAAAGTTTTACCAATATATTTAAGCACAAAAAGACAAGATGTTAAATTTTTAATCCTAAATGATTGTTCAACTGATAATACTAAAAATTATATTAAAGAATATATGAAGAAAGATCATAGAATAGATTTAATAAATCAAAACAATAATAAGCATATTTTTTTAAATTATATAGATGGTTTTAAACTGGTCGACTCACCTTATGCAATGTGGTTGAGTGATGATGATTATATGGAAGGCGACTATATAGATAAATGTATTCAAATTTTTGAAAAATATCCATCAGTTGGAATTGTTCATAACAAAGTAAATAAAGTTTCAATAAATTCAACAATTGATTATGAATTATATAATGCGGGGGAGGAGGCGTTAAGAAATATTTTTCTACAAGGTCAATCACACCCAGGTCTTGCATATAGAACGAAGGCAATAAATTTTAATGACTTTGATAAGCCAGAAGGACAATTTGGAAAAAATATTTATCCAGTAGACCGTATAAATTTAGCTATAGCAAAAAAATACGATTTAGTAATTTGTTATAAACAAGGGATGATAGAAATGGACCGACCAAGAAATCTAAAAACTGTTTTTGATGAAAAAAGAATATTTCAAAAAAGAACAGCAGATTATAATATATGTGAATTATCTCTTAATAAGTTTGAAATGCTAGATTTAAATCTATTCAATGAATATTGTTTTAAATTTACAAAATGGGTGTTCAATGGAGTTGTAACAAATCTATCAAACAACGAATATAAAAACTTTTTAATAACAGCTTCAAAAACAGCTTTAGGAAAATACCATATATTGTTTTTTATAAGAATTTTGTTTTTTAGATTTAACTTATTAATTATTTTTTATATTTTAAAAAATTTATTTAATTTATATCTTTTTAAATATAACTATTTTTCAATAAAATATTTTTTAGTAAAAGTCCTCAAATTTTTGTTAAGAAAATTATAATTCATTTTATTATAATTTTATAATAATGCATTTTATTGTTTTTTTTAAAATTAAACTTCTTTACAGTTCAATGAATGAACAATAGTATGTTCATATAATGAACATGACTGAAAAAAATACTGACGAACTTAAAATTTTAAGAAAAATTGATAATAATCCTCAGTTTAACCAAAGAGACTTAGCTGAAAAAGTGGGTTTTAGCTTAGGGAAATTAAATTATTGCCTTAAATCGTTAAGAAATAAAGGTCATATAAAAATAGAAAATTTTAAAAAAAATAAAAATAAATTAAGTTACTCTTATCTTTTAACACCAAAGGGTATTTCGTACAAAACCCAGATGATTTATTTTTTTATGAAGCAAAAGATTGAAGAATATGAAGAACTTAAAAATGAGCTTAAAAAACAATGAGTAAAACTTTTAAATCTATTTATTCCTGTTTAGATAGGAGACTAAAAACCTATTTATTCATAATGATATTATTAAGTATAATTGTACCAATTTTAGAATTGGTAGGTGTCGCAGCAATAATTCCTATAATTCAAATTTCTTTGAATGATTTTAATTTCCCGGAACACCATTTTTTAGATGTTTTTTTTAAAATATTCACTGACGAAATGAATGAATCTCTAATAATCTATCTTATGATTTTTTTTATTTTTATTTTTTTTGTATTTAAAGCTTTTTTTTTAATTTTTAGTGAGAAATTTAAATTGAAATATATTAAATCTTTACAAGATAATTTTTCAATAAAACTTTACAACACATATATTTTTTCAAAGTATGAAGATTTTTCAAATCTTAAGTTTACTGAAAAAAACAGAAACATAGGTTCGGTAGGTTCTTTAACTGATTATTTAAATAGTTGTAATCAGATATTAGTAGAGACATTATTTTTTTTATTTATCTTTTCTTTTCTGCTTCAATATAGTTTTAAAATCAGCTTAGTTGTATTTGCAATTTTTGTTGTTATATCGATTATTATTTATCTTTTATCGAAAACAAAATTATTAAAATATTCATCTATAAGACATAGCTCTAGTGCTAAAGTTGTAGGAAATCTACTTGATGTATTTTATTCATTAAAAGAAGTCATAATTTTGAAAAGAAGAAATCTTTTTAAAAATCAATTTGAAATAAACTATTCATCAATGACTCAATCAAGTTATAAGGATGGTTTAATAAAGTTCATACCAAGAAATATCTTAGAATTAACTGTTGTATCAGTTATCCTAATTATTATTACTTATATTTTTTTTAATAATTTATCAATCAATGACAATTTAGAACTATTAGGTGTTTTTACTTTTGCTATGTTAAAAATTTCTTTATCTGCAAATAAATTATTATTAGCTTTCCAAAATTTAAAAAGTGTTAAGATACCAGCAAAAGAGATATCGAAAGAATTAATAATGTTCTCGCATGAAGAATATAATTTACAAAATCAAAATGAAAATAACAAAAATAAACTTGAATTTAAAAAGAATATTAATTTAAAGAATATTAATTTTACTTATTCAGACTCATCAAAAGAAACCTTAAGAGATATAAATCTTGAAATTAAAAAAAATAAAACAATAGGTTTATCTGGTCCTAGTGGAAGTGGTAAAACAACCTTGATAAATTTGATTTTAGGTTTTTTAAAGCCAACCACAGGCAAGGTTTTATTAGATAATTTTGATATTCACACAGATGTACTTTCTTGGCATAATTCTATTGCTTATGTGCCCCAAGATATATTTTTATTCAACGATAGTATCAAAAAAAACATACTTTTTGGTCTTGATGAAAAAAAAATAGATAACAAGGAGTTCGATAGAGTATTGAAAATTGTAAATCTAGATGAATTTATTAACAGATTAGACAAAGGCCTTGATACAAATGCGGGTGAAAAAGCTGCCAAACTGTCAGGTGGCCAAGCCCAGAGAATCGGGATTGCCAGATCTATTCTTTTAGATAAAGAAATTTTATTTTTAGATGAAGCAACAAGTAAACTTGATGAGTCTAATGAGTATGAGATAATTCAAAATTTAATTGAGAAATTGGGAGGAAAAAAAACAATAATCATAATTTCTCATAGAGATAAAACATTAGAAAAATTTTGTGATGAGATATATGATTTATCTAATAATAAACTTACTTTAAAATATACAAAAAAATTATAATGTTTTCTCATTTAAAAGTTTTAGCAAGTATAATTAAATATAAATATATTTCCCAAAAAAAAAGACCACAATCAAAAAATAAAAAGATTTCATCTTATGAAAAAAATTTTGTAGATAAGTTAAAAAAAGATGGATTTGTAGTAATTAAAGATTATATTTCAAAAGAAGAGTGCATTAAAATAATTTCCAAAATTGACTTTTGTATAGAAAATTACAAAGAAAAGATTTGGAATGATAAAGAATTTTCAGATCAGCGAATTTTTGGAGCTGAAATTATCCTAGAAGAAATAAATAAATTTTATGAAAACAAACAAATAAAATTAATAGGGGAAAAATATACAGGTTATAAAATGAAAAATCTTATGGCCATGGCAAATAGAGTAATATATAAAAAAAATAATGAAGGTTCAGGAGGTGGATGGCATAAAGATGCTTATTATAATCAATTTAAATCAATCTTATATTTAAATGATGTTAATAATGAAAATGGGCCATTTGAATTAATAGAAAAATCAAATAAAATTTTTGATACTTTAAAAATTGCACTGAAACTATGTAAGGGATATCCAAATACAAGATTCAGCGATAAAGAAGTTTCTAAACTGGATAAAATAAAAATAAAAAGAATCTTAGGATCGGCAGGAACATTAATTTTAGTGGATACTAGTCTAATTCATAGAGGTTTGCCTTTAAAATCAAATATAAGATATTCAATTACAAACTATTATTCACCCGAAGATATTTATGAAAATTTAGCCAAACAATTTCTTCCAAAATTCTCTTTTAATCAATGAGTGAAAACTTTGCACCAATTATTGTATTTACATATTTAAGATTAGGAAAATTAAAAAAATTAATTAGTAATCTAAAAAAAAATTATGGTTCAAAAAAATCAGATATTTATATTTTTAGTGATAATGCCAAATATAAAAAAGATATAAAAAAAATTAAAAAAGTAAGAAAATATATTAATTCAATTAATGGTTTTAGAAAAAAAACCATTATTTTAAGGAATAAAAATTTTGGAAATGGAAAAAATATTACTGAAGGAGTAACACTTGTTTTAAAAAAAAGAAAATCAGCAATAATTTTGGAGGATGATTTAGAAATAGGAAATAATTTCCTTCATTTTATGAATACTTGTCTAACAAAATATAGAAAATACAAAAAAATTTGGCATATTGGTGGGTGGAGTTTCGATTTAAATAGGCATAGTTCATATGATATTTTTTTCTCAAAGAGTATGCAGCCTTGGGGTTGGGCAACATGGAGTGACCGATGGAAATATTTTGAAAGAAATCCTATTGAGTTAATTAATTTCTTTAAAAGGGATAGGAACAGAATTTACAAATTTAATCAAAATGGGACAATTGATAGTTTTAAGCAAATAGTTGATAACTATAATAATAAAAAAGATACCTGGGCTATTTTTTGGAGTGCACAAATTTTTAAAAACAATGCTTTATGCATATCTCCCCATAAAAGTCTTGTTAAAAGTAATGGTTTTGATAATTTTTCAACACATGTGCACCCAAAGCATTTTGCGAATATTATATATAAGAATAAAATTAACAAAAATAAAAGCTTTAAATTCCCAAAAAAAATCTTGGAAGATAAAGAATTTAATAATGATTTTAAAAAGTTTTACTATAAAAAAGTCAGAACAAAATTTATGATTAAAAATTTTATTATGGTCTTAAAAAAGAACCCACACCTAATAATGAGCAAATTGTTCCAAAAATTCTATAAAATCTTTTTTTAAAATCTTTAATATTAAATAACAAAAATGAAATTAATAATCTTAAAATATCTTTTAACAGATATAAAAATATTTTTTTTAGCCCATATAAATAACTAAAATTTTTTTTGTAAAAATAAAACATTGACCACATGTAGTGCCATTGCCTTAAATTTTTTGTATCAAATGATTTTATAGAACTTGCTCTATTATGTTTTATTTTAATTTTAGTTAAAAAGTAAACATCAAGATTATGTTTTTTACTTCTATAAAAAAGATCTAATTCTTCAAAATATAAAAAAAATTTCTCATCAAATAAACCTATCTTTTTTATCATTTGTTTGTTTAATAACATCATTGATGCCTCACCAGTAAATTTTTTTATAAAACTTTTTTTAGATTTAATATTTCCATGATTAGGAATTAATACTGAAAAATTCTTAATTTTTTTTGCACTTTTAATTAGACTATTTATGACATCTTTTTTAAAATCAACATCGATATCAGAGTAAATCGCAAACCTAGTATTACATTTGCTAAGTCCCAAATTTATTCCAGCGCCATTACCGATATTTTTAGATCTTATTATTTTAACTTTATTTGATATTTTGATGTCAGAAAAATCATAATTATATGAATTATCAATTATAATTATGTTAAATTTATTTCCAATCTTTTTAAGAAATTTTGAAAGCTTTTGTTTATCACTTTTATAAATAACTAGAATAATTGTAACCATTTATTTTAAAATTATTTTCTTTTAATATTTTTTTTAATTTATTTATATTTACCGAGCTATCTTTTGGAAAGTTTTTAATCTTAGTAAAACTAATTGGTCGAATCTTATTGTTATGTTTTTTAGCAAATTCATATATATCCCTTCTATTACCCCCAACATTTAAAACGCCCTTTTCATTTATAAATAAAGGTAACATTTGTGATACAAATTTATTAAAAACAAAACTTGTTTTAGCACCTTTAATGGCTTTTTTATGTGTAAAAGGATAATCGGTCATACAAATTCTTAAAATAAGAGAATTTTTATATAAGTGCACACAAGCTTCACCACCTAGTTTTGACCAAGCATAATTATTTACAGGTTTTAGAGGGTGATCTTCTTTATAGTTTCCTGTTATTCCAGGGTAAACATAATTAGTTGAAAAATAAATTAATTTTATTTTAAATTTTTCACAAACCTTCACTATATTTGCGGTACCTATTATATTTAAATCTATACTTAAACTAATTTTTTTCTCATGTATTTTCATTGGTCTCGATAGGCCAGCTATGTGAATTAAATAATCTATTTTGTTTTGTTTAAGGTAATCATTCATTTGCTCAAAATCCAAAATATTAAAATTTTTTTTAGAGGTGAAAAAAAAATTAAAATTATTCTCATTTTCAATCAAATATTTGCAGAATCTACTAGTTTTACCAGTTACTAATATATTTTTTTTTAATTTAGATGAGTAAACCATTTTAATTTTTTAAGCTTTTTTTCTTTTTTTAAAATTTCTTGTTTATGATTCCATGCAAATAAAAAAATATATTTATAACCTGACTTTTTAAATGTTTTATAATTTATAATTGGTATATGTGTACCAGGTGATAATTTCCCAATTTTATCTTTAGTGGTATCAAAAATACAATCAATCATTTTATTGTTAATTTTGCAATAATTTAAGATCGTAGTACTTTTTGATGTTGCACCATAACCACAAATTTTTTCTCCACTTTTTAAAATTTTATCTATTTTGTTGATCAAATTTTTCTTAGAAAGTTCGACTTTTCTTTTAAAGTCAAGGCATCCTTTAAAATTATCAATATTATTTTTTTTTTCTATTTTTAAAAGTTTTTTTAATCTTAAACTTTTTTGAAATTTTCCTTTCCTTTTTAATATATATCTCATTGAACCTCCATGAGTTTTTAAATGAATTGCATCTATAAGGTCAAAACCAAATAAACCATAAATTTTACTTATTGACGTTAAAGAAAACATGTAAATGTGTTCATCATAAATTTGATCATATGAAGTTTTGTAATACATCGAACCTAAGTAGGGCTCATCAAATATAATTGTACCATTATTACTTAAAAGTTTTTTAATAGTTTTAATTAGATCAATTTGGTTTGGTATATGGCAAAATACATTTGCACCAAAAATTAAGTCAAAAGATTTATATTTTTTTTTTAAAAAAAATGTATTCCTTGAATTAAAAAAATAATTGTGGCTGTTAACATTTTTTTTTGCAACATCATGTGCACTTTTTGATGGCTCAAAGCCTATAGAAAATTTTTTTTCAAAATTTTTTAGAAAGGTACCGTCATTAGATCCAACCTCAATTATATGAGAATCTTTTTTTAAATATTTTTTTTTTATCCAATTTGCTGTCTTATCAAAATGTTCTACCATTTTTTTTGAACTAGATGTGTAGAATGGATAATCTTTATTAAACATTTTTTTTGGGCTTGGGTTATTTGATAGCTGAAACAAACTTAATCTTTTATTAAAAGCAGCCTGTAATTTAAAAAAGTATTCTTTTTTTTTATCTTTTTTTTTAATAAAACCATTTGCTATTGGCATCTTTCCAAAATCAAGAAAAATATTGCATGGCTTCTTATCAATTCTACACTTCATCTATCTAAATTTTAAAAAATTCTTTTTTTGTTTGTATATATTCTTTTTTATCGTACTTGTAGTCACATAGTGTCATTAAAATACTGTTCTTGTTCATAAATTTTAATTTAATCCAATTTTTTTTTGGAACATTGAGAAAAGTTTTGTTATCTAAACTAAGAATATATTGTCTGCTTTTTTTTTTAATATTTGTAATTTCAACTTTAATTTTCCCAAAGATAGGTATCAAAATTTGATTACATCTTTTATGTGCATGATCTGCTCTCAAGTGTTTTGTATTTCCATATATAAAAAAAAATCTTTTAAGTTTAAAATTTTTAAAATGGCTATTTGCATAGAACGGAACTAAGCTACCAGTACGATTACTAAAGTTTTTAAATTTTTTGATTTGTAATTTCACAGCTAGGTTTTAAACTTTATATCATTTAAATAAAGCAATATTTGAATAAAAAAGATGACTATTTCAATATTTTAAATTATAAGATTATTAAATCTAATAGTGAATATATTGTTTATAAATAATTTAAATTACTAAAAAATATTATCAAATGAAAAAAATAAAAAGTTTTTTTATTCAAATAATCAAAAAATTCATGAATATAAATAGAAAGACCGATCTTATTGATAAGGTTTTATTGGGTAAAACTCTATCAAAATTAAACAATCAAAAATCTCCAAATAAAATTGAAGATATTGAATTTAAAATCTTTTCTCAATTTGGAGACGATGGAATTATTCAGTACCTAATTAATAAGCTTGATATAGATAGAAAATATCATAATTTTATTGAATTTGGTGTAGAAAACTACGAAGAGTCAAATACTAAATTTTTATTACTTAATAATAATTGGTCAGGTCTGATTTTAGATTCTTCAAGTGAAAATATAAATTATATAAAAAAAAGTAATTATTTTTGGAAGCATGATCTTGAGGCGAAGTCGTGTTTTGTGAATAAAAGTAATATCAATGATTTAATAAATGATTCGAAAATAGATAAAAAAAGAATTGCACTCTTGAGCATTGATATTGATGGTAATGATTATTGGGTTTGGAAAGAAATAGACATAATTGACCCATTAATTGTAATTGTTGAATTTAATAGTGTATTTGGATTTTCTGAAAAAATAAGTATCCCTTATGAAAAAGATTTTTCGAGGACCAAAGCTCATTATTCAAACTTATTTTGGGGAGCTTCACTAGAGGCATTAAAACATTTAGGACAACAAAAAGGATATGAGTTTTTCTCTACAAATAGTTCTGGTAATAATGCTTATTTTGTAAAAAAAGAGCTATTTAACAAAATTGACTTAAAATTAAAAAAAGATTCTTATCAAAGTAAGTTTAGAGAAAGCAGGGATAAAGAGGGAAATAAAACATACACATACTATAAAGATAGATTAAAAATTATTGAAGATTTATTTGTGGAAAATGTTGAAACAAATGAACTTACAAAATTATCTGAATTAGATTTAAAAAATAAATAAAATTGATGAAAGTACTTATAACTGGATCACAAGGTTACATAGCAAGAAATTTATCCAAAAAATTAAGTAAAAATAAAATAATTTGTTATGGGATAGGAAGGGGAAATTGGAAAACAAAAGCAGATTTTAAAAAATGGGGGTATTCCCAAAATATAGGTGGAACTATAAGTAAACAATTATTAAAAAAACTTAAAAATAATAAGTTTGATTATATAATACATTTAGCTGGTGGCTCTTCTCCAATTGCCAGCATGATAGACTCGATTTCTAATAAAAAAGATTTTGAAAAAAATGTTTTAAGTACTGGTTTAATGCTTGAGTATGCACGATCAAAAAATAATAAAGCTAAATTCATTTTAATGTCGACTATTGCGGTTACTGGAAATAATAAATCAAATAAAATAAAAGAAGATTTTAAGATTAACCCAATTTCAAATTATACAAAAAATAAAGTTCAGGCTGAAAAACTTTGTTTTAGATATAATAAAGAATTTAAAATTGATACTTTAATTATTAGGGGAGCTTCAATTTTTGGACCAGGCATGAACAAACAAATTATTCATGATGTTTGTTTGAAAATTACTAAAGGAAAAAATATATTTTTTGGGTCTGGTGAAGAGGAAAGGGATTTTATTTATATTGATGACATTTGTACTTTTATGAAAAAAATAATACAAAAAAGTTTTAAAGGTTATAAGATAATAAATATTGGAACTGGCAAAGGAACAAAGATAAAAAAAATTATTAATTACTTGAATTATAAGTTAGGAAAAAAAATTAAACCAAAATTTAATAAAATTGGATTAGATATTAACCCAAAAAAATTAATTCCAAATATAGAAAAAGCAAAAGATTTAAAATGGAGTCCAAAAGTAAATTTGTATAAAGGTTTAAATTTATATTTAAAATGGTTTAATAAAAATCAAAAAAATGATTAGATTAGCTTTTTTTATTCACTTTAACCGAACTTGGGTAGGTGGAATAAATGTAATATTAAATTTAATTAATTTATTAAATATAAAAAGAAAAGAAACCAAATCTAAAATTAAAATTGTAATATTTACAAATTCCAAAAAAAAACTGAAAAAGTATTCAATAAATAAAAATATTGAAATTATTCAAGATAATACTTTATTCAATCAAAATATTGCTTTAAGAATTATAGATAAAATTTTTTTAGTTTTTTTTAACAAAACGATATTTTTAGAAAAATTCTTATTAAAGAATAAGATAGATATTATTTCCCACACTAACATTATTTCTGGAATTAATAGTTGTTCAAAAAGTATTATTTGGATTCCAGATTTCCAATATCTCCATTTTCCAAAATTATTCTCTTTAAAATATAAAATTTTTAAATATATAAATATGAAATTGTATTCAAAATGTGCTCATAAGATCTTACTAAGTAGTGCTTCAGCTAGAAAGGATCTTAAAAAAGTTTGTGATATATCTAATAAAAAAATTAGAGTAAACAGATTTTTTTTTAAAGTACCAAAAAAAAATAAATTAAAAAAATTTTCATATTTAAAGAAAAAATATAAATTACCAAATAAGTATTTTTATCTTCCAAATCAATATTGGGAGCACAAAAATCACAGAATTGTTATTGAAGCATTAAAAAAAATTCATGATAAGAAAATTTTTATATACTCAACTGGATCAAAAAATGATTATAGAAATCCAAAATATTTTTCTAGTTTAATGAAAAAATTAAAAGAAAATAAATTAGAAAATAACTATAAATATTTAGGTTTAGTTCCCTATATAGATGTTATGTCGCTAACATATCATTCTTTAGCTTTAATAAATCCATCTTATTTTGAGGGGTGGAGTAGCAGTGTTGAGCAAGCAAATGCTTACAAAAAAATTATAATATTATCAAAAATAAAAGTTCACTTAGAGCAAAATCCTGATGAGGCATATTTTTTTAATCCCAATAACAGCACTTCTTTAAAAAAAATTTTATTAAACATTTATTATAAAAAGATAATAATAAAAAATAAAATTAAAAAAAATACAAATATTAAAATAAATGAATATATAAATAATTATTGTAGAATAATTAATTTGTGAGTGTAACTTACCATAAGGGGTAAATGTCATCTTTGTGGTCTTTTTTTTTGTTTTTTCTTTTATACAAAAAAATAACAAAAAATATAAAGATTAAGATAATCAGAAAATACCAAATAAAAGTTTTCATCCTTTTTTAATTATATCACTAATTAATTTATTACCTTTGTCATTTACGTGAACACTATCAAGAAAAATCCAATCTTCCTTTTTAAGGTCCTGTCTGAAATAATCATTTAAATCAAAAAAGGAAATATCATTTTTTTGTGATATTTTATTTAGTAAATTTTTAAAATAATTATAATTTTCTTTTGAAAATAGTTTATTAAAAAATATCGTTTTTTCTTTAAAAAATAGATTGGTGTAATCAAATAATTGCTGTTCTTCTTTAGATTTTTCTTTTGACCAGTTTAGTGCAGGTTGTAAATAAAAGGATATTTTACAATTAAAGAAGCTTCCTAACATTTTATAAATTTTAAAATTTCTATCAAGCTTTTCCTCCATTGAGAGTTTAAGTGTATTATCTTTTTGAAATGATTTTCTAAATTCTGGAGATTTTAAGAACTTATAAAAATCTTCTTTCTTAAAATTTTCAAAATTATTATTATTTAAAATGTTTGGATAAAAACTGTTAGCTAAAAATTTAAAAATTTTTTTTTTAAAATTAATTCTTTTTTTATTCATATTTTCTTTGAATTCTGAATTAAAATAAAATGAGTCAGGATAATCTGTGCCAAAAAAATTAGATAAGTAAAGATCATTTATTCCAGAAATAAAAATTATTTCTTCTACATTCTTAATTAAGTTTATATTTGAGAATATAGAAATTAATTCTTGAAATCCAATATGTGCACTACCAGATAAATTAAGACAATTTATTCCAGATCTAGATAAATAGCCCGATATAGTATTTTGATCTAATGTTGCTCCAGCACCAAAAGTGAAAGAGCCACCAGATAAAAGAGTAACTTTATCTTTGTTTACTGTTTCAAAAATTGAGTTTTTTTGAATCAAATTTTTAGAGTTATATCTAAACCCTCTATTGTCAGTATTTAATACATCAGATCTAAAATTAGGTGTTTGGTTAAACATTATGAAGGGAAGCCACTTATACCCAATCCTGTCGTAAGTTTTCCATTGTGGATTTAAATTATATTTAAAATCTTTATTCACTTTATTTTTTAAAAAAATTTTTAATTAATTTTATTATGTGCAATATTTCTTTCTTAGTATGTTCCTCAGAGATAGGTAGGCTTAAAATTTTGTTACCTAAATTATTTGCTTTATTAAGTTTAGTTTGAGGAAAAAACTTTAGTTGATTAAGCATATAAGGGTAATGAATCATTGTTTCAACATTGTGATCAGAAAGATATTTTCTTAGTTTATTTCTACTGTCAGTTTTAATCACAAATTGGTGAAATGATGATTGGTTTTTATTTCTCAATTTAAAAAGATTAATTTCATCTATTTTATTTAAGCCCTCAAAGTATATTTTTGCTAAGTAGTTTCTTTTTTTCAAAACCTTATTATAATTATTTAATTTAATATTGAGTATACCTGCTTGAATCGTATCAAGTCTAGAATTTCTTCCAACAAATAGATGATCATATTTTTTAAGTGCTCCATGGTTTCTACATCTTAAACTGTATTGTGCAATTTTTTTTGAACTAGTAATAATTGCCCCACCATCACCAAATGAACCTAAATTTTTTCCTGGAAAAAAACTAAAAGTTCCTATTTCTCCGAAATTTCCAACATGTTTTTTGTCAATTTTGGCACCATGAGCTTGAGCACAATCTTCTAATAATTTTATATTTTTTCCTTTTATAATTTTTTTGATGCCATTCATGTCTGCAGGATTTCCGTATAAGTGCACAGCTATAATAGCCCTTGTTTTAGAGGTAATCTTTTTTTTAAGATCTTTTAAGCAAATTGAATAATCATCTAAGTCAACATCACAAAAAATTACTTTAAACCCATTACTTACAACTGCTTCAGCTGTAGAGATCCAAGTGTTGACAGGCACAATAATTTCAGAATCTTTTCTTAAATTAAGTGATTTAACAGCAATTTCTAATGCATCTGTACCATTTGCTACACCAATGCAATATTTAGATTTAACAAATTTTTTAAATTTATTTTCAAAGTTGTATAGTTCTTGTCCACCAACAAATTTAGATTCCTTAATAAGCTTATTAATTTTTTTTAAAATTTTATTTTTTTCATCAATTAATTTATATAAATTAGTAAATTTAATATGCATAGTTAAAGACAAATTTATTTATTAATTTTACATATTCTTGGAAGATTTCATCTTGATCAAACATTTTAATATAAATTTTTGAGTAATTGTAGAGTTTCACGAATATCTTTTTTAATATCTCTATTAAAAGAAATTTTAAACTTTTTTAATTTTTCGTTACTTACTTTGTATGAACTTTGATTTAGTATAGGAGAATGAGTTTTTTTTATTTTAACTTTAAAGTTATTATTTTCAATCATTTTCAAAATTTGTCTTACGGTATAGTTCTTGGTTAGTGTATTATAAACCTCTCTATCAAAAATATCATTATTTATAATATAAACTATAGTCTTTACTGCATCACTAAGAGATAAATAGGGACGATATTGGTCCATTGCATTGTTCCAAATTGGTAGCTCTTCTTTTAAAATTGTTTTGTAACAAAATTTATTGACTGCCGTATGAAATCTCATTCCTTTTGAAACCCCTGTGATTGTTCCTAATCTTAAAGAAATGTATCTTAATTTTTTATTTTGTCTTTTTAAATATTTTTCTTCCAATAATTTAACATCTGCATATGGACTCTGAGGTGTTAAAAAATTACATGTCTCATCTACTAAAGATGATTTAGGTCCATAAACACTAGTGCTTGATAAGTGAATTAATCTTGCTTTAGTTTTGATACAAAATTTACAAATTTTTTTGAAAATACCAAGATTATTTATATAAATTATTTTTTTAAATTTAAAGGATGCCTCTGCATTAGTGATTGAGGCTAAATGAATTACAATATCAATTTTATCTTTAATTTTTTTTAGCACTTTGTCATCTAAAAGATCTCCTTCTATAAAATTAAATTTAATGTTTTTATTCTTTAAATTAAATAAAACATTGAGATTATTAGACCTTGCACTGTCTATTAAGTAAACCTTTCTAAGGTTTCTGATTTTTGAAAGATCATCTAGCAGTGATGAGCCAATATGACCAAGAACACCTGTTATTAAAATATTCATTAACAACCTTAATTAAATTATAATATAAGAAAATACTAAAGATATATGTATAATATTATAATAATATTTGCACTATTTTTAATTTAAATAAAAAGAGTCAATAAATAAAATACTTAATAACTTGGAAATAGATAAATTATTAATTTAGTTGTTTGTATTTTAGTTGAAGTATAGTTGGTAAATATTTATAAAAGATAAAAATGAAAATCATCATAACAGGATCAGCTGGGTTTATAGGGTACCATTTAGCTAAAAATTTGTTAAAAAATAAAAGAAATCAAGTCTTGGGAATTGACTCAATAAATAGCTATTATTCGAAAACGGTTAAAAATTTAAGAATAAAATTACTAAAAAAAAATAAAAATTTTATATTTAAAAAAACAAACTTAGTAAATGAATCTAAAATTGACTTAATTTTTAAAAAATTCAAACCAGAAGCAGTTTTTCATATTGCGGGGCAACCTGGTGTTCTGTATTCATTTAAAAATCCAAAAAGTTATAAAAAAAATAATATTGATGCTACTAAAATTATTAGCTTAGTTACAAAAAAATATGATGTAAAAAAATTTATATTTGCTTCATCAAGTTCTGTTTATGGTGATCAAAAAAAATTCCCAATTAAAGAAAATTTTAAACTCAATCCAAAAAACTATTATGCACAAACAAAATTAAAATGTGAAGAAATAATTAATAAGAATTTTTTGTTCTCTAATACAAAATACATAATGTATAGATTTTTTACAGTTTATGGTCCACTAGGAAGACCAGATATGTTTATTCATAAGTTTTTAAATTCTATTAAACACAAGAAAAAAATTTATATGCACAATAATGGATTAAATTATAGAGATTTTACCTTTATAGATGATCTAATAAAAATTTTAATAATGACATTAAAAAAAATGCCTAAAAGAAAATTATTAAATATTTGTAGATCAAAACCAATTAAAACAACCAAACTAGTTTCCCTTATAAACAAGATTTATGGTTATAAGCAAGAACTTGTTAACACTGGCTTTGTGCGGGGCGAAATGCTCAAAACGCATGGCTGTAATAAACTTTTAAAGAGTAATTTTAAAAGAATAAAATTTTTTGATATTGAATATGGTTTAAAAAAAACAATTTCTGCTTTCAAAAAATTTGGTTATTAAATAAAATATGCATGTTATCCTTTTAAAATATTAATTATGAAAAAATTCAACAAACCATTAGTTTTTAAAAAAAAAAAATATTTTGATAAAAGGGGTTTTTTTCAGGAACTTTTTTTAAAAAAAGAACTTAAAACAGAAATAAATTTTACTGCGATGGCATACTCAAAAAAAAATGTAATAAGAGGAATGCACTTTCAACTTAAGAATAAACAAACAAAGATAATTTCAGTCATATCAGGAAAAATATTAGATGTTGTGGTTAATTTAAAAAAAAAATCTAGAGATTTTGGAAAAGTCTATTATTTTTTACTTGACGAGGGAGATACCGTCTGTATCCCTAATTATTTTGCTCATGGTTACGAGTGCTTGTCAAAAAATTCTACTATTTTGTATCATTTAGACAATTATAGAGATGCAAAAAATGAGAGCGGAATACCTTATAATGATCAAATTTTAAATATTAAATGGATTACGAAAAAGCCAATACTCTCTATAAGAGACAAAAATCATTTGAGTTTTTTAGATTTCAAAGAGAAATATAAAGGATTGTAGAATACTAAAAATACTTATTTTTAATACCTTTTATAAATTTAAAGGGTTTTTTTATAATTTTTATTAAAAATATAAAATACACAAATAAAAAGTTTTGGTTGTTACCTATTCTTATCCTATTTAGATCAATTAAATGATCGATATAATTGACCTTAGAAGAAAACCCACCCTTACTAAATTTACCAAATACTTCAGTTTTTTTTGTTGCCACTCCACACATTTTGAAATTATTAATCATTTTATAAAAAAAATCTAAATCAGCACTTAGATATTTTGTATTATAATTGCCAATTTCTTTATGTTTTTTAGTCTTCATAAAAAAACCAACCGAGTGAGATGTATAAAAGCCAAAACTCCATTTACTTTTCCATGGTTTGTACCCATACAGTAACTTATATTTATCGACAGCTCCAAATAAAAAATCAATTTGATTAGATGAAAAGTAGTGGTTAACAATTTTTAAAGCTCCATTGTAATAGTGGTCATCAGCATTGAGAAAGCCCACAATATCTCCAGTTGCTTTTTCAAGTCCAATATTCATTGCATCCCAAATACCAGCATCCTTTTTGTTTATGATTAAACTAATTTGTTCTTTATATTTTTCTAATATTTCATTAGTTTTATCCGTAGAATATCCATTAACGATTATATACTCAATATTACTGTAGTTTTGATTCAAAACGCTTTGAATAGATCTTTCGATTGTAGACTCTGCATTTTTTACAACAGTAATAATGCTAATTGTTTTTTCTTTAGACTCTTGCATTAAATTTCTTTACAACATTTAAATATTTTTGCAGGTTGAAATGGTAATCAAATCTATGTAGAGATTTAAAAGAATTATTAATTTTCTTTTGGTATTTTTTTTCATTATAGTAAAATGACATAATTTTTTTGGATAGTGCTTTATGATTTCTGACGTTGAATAACTCTCCACCTTTACCATTCATTAAAATTTCACGTGGTCCAGTTGGACAATTACTTGAAATTATAAATTTTTTAAGTGCCATAGCCTCTAACAAAACATTTGGCAATCCTTCAAATGTAGATGTAAGAATAAATAAGTTTGATTTAGCAATATATTTGTAAGGATTATTCTGAAAATTAATGACTTTCACTTTTTTCTGCAATCCATTTTCATTAATAAAGTTGATCATTTTTACTTTATTAACCCCTCTGCCAACTATTAATAGTTTAAAGTTGATTTTATTTTTTATTAAGTTAACTGCCTTTAATAAGGTCATGTGATCTTTTTGATCTGTAAATCTGGCTACGTTTATAATATTCAATTGATGATTTTTATTTTTAAAGAATGGAAAATTCAAATATTTTTTAGATTTTAGTATAACTTCATCTTTATTTAATGGATTGTAAATACAAATCGATTTGACGTTAAACATTTTTTTAAATTCTTTTTGAAAATCTAAACTATTTACAATTATATTGTCAGTTAATTTTAAAAGATATTTGTA
>CESI01072478.1_pt1 | contig 32683 bp, 29 predicted proteins | sample 356301 | NCBI WGS metagenome assembly CESI01 (sample SAMEA2621423, study PRJEB7988) | marine metagenome | biome: marine biome (ENVO:00000447); feature: deep chlorophyll maximum layer (ENVO:xxxxxxxx); material: "saline water (ENVO:00002010), including plankton (ENVO:xxxxxxxx)" | depth 40 m | reverse complement strand
TATCCAGTTGAACTACTGGGCCATTTTATTTAAGACAACTTCGCTTTTACTAAAGTTGATATTGTTTTTCCATCTGTTTTTCCTGCGAGTGTTTTGCTTACCACACCCATCACACGTCCCATGTCTTTCATCCCAGAAGCACCCAAAGACGCAATGGTGTCTACCACGACTTTTTCGACTTCAGACTCCTCCAACATTTGCGGTAAAAATTGACTAATAACCTCCGCTTCTGCTAATTCAGGCTCTGCTAAATCTAAACGGTTTTGTTCTGAAAATATGGCCGCACTGTCGCGCCGTTGTTTGACTAGTTTTTGTAATAACTTAAATTCATCTTCTTCATTCATCTCCGCACTAGAACCACTTGTTTGGGCTAATAGAATAGCAGATTTTACCGAACGTAGAGCTGTGAGGGCTACGGTGTCTTTGGATTTCATTGCGGCTTTAAGCGCTGTCATTACTGACTCTTGTAAGCTCATAAGATTGAATTTTAATTAGTATGCGAATATAACAAAAACAAAATTTCTTATTCTTAAAAATGAAAAAAAACCTGAAAATGAAATTACTTTTCAGGTTTTAAAATTTTAACATCAATAAACCTTAATCTACATTATCATGTAAATATGAATTATTAGATCGCAACTGAACCTCATCATTGTCGTCGAGTCCAATGGTTGTTCTAGAAGACTGCACATCCGAAGAATGGGCCACATCGTTCAAGTTCACCCCTTGTCGTTTATAGGCGGGTTCTTTTTCAATTTCTTCAATTTTAGAAGTATTGAATTTATAATTAAACGCTTTCATTTTTTGACGTCTTTCATCCGCTCTTTCACGAAGTGTAATTGAAATTGGACTGTCATAAGGGTTAGTTGTTTCTTCAGGTTCCGATGTAACCGTACGTTCTTTGACCGTGACTTTGGTAAAGGTCATTTCTTCATCAACCTCAACTTCATTTGATTGTTTTTTGTCTTGATATTTTTGATCTGTTTGCTCTAATACAATATGATCATCTAAAACATAACGTGTCTCCCCAGTTTCATTGGCTTCCGTTACCGGTATTAATTCGATATAATCATTCACTTTAATATCGTTTACTTCAATTTCGTTCACTGTATCTTCAAGAGTAAACACTTCGACCTCTTCAGATTCTGACTTCAATAGTTTGTTAGAAATTGGAAGGTCAAAGGTGAGCATCGTTTGATCTTCTTGAACCGCTTCAAAATCTACTTCTTCCGTTGACATTGTGGTGACTTCATTAATAACAAATTCATCCTCATTGTCGTGTATATGAACTTCTTCATACACAACCTCTATGTTTTTGATTGAATCTGAGGTCGGAATTAATTCCGACTCACTAAAAATTTCAGTAACGACTTCCGAATCAACTTCATCTAAATTATAAACCACCGTATCCTCACTCACAATTTCAGCAGTTGCTGATGGAGTTTCTAAAGGATCTAAGGGCATCAAATCATGCTGCATTGTTTGTTCGTCCTCTAACGCATGAACTACTTTTTTGACCTCTGTATTGGTGATATCATTTTGTTGATCTACATCAAATCCTGTAGCAATAATGGTGACTGAAATAGCTTCTCCAAGACTTTCATCTTCTCCAACTCCCATGATAATATTGGCGCCGTAACCAGCTTCGGCTTGAATATGATCATTTATTTCCCCTATTTCATCAATTGTAATTTCTTGAGCGCCAGAAACGATGAGCAACAATACGTTTTTAGCACCTGTAATTTTATTATCGTTAAGCAGTGGAGAATCCAAAGCATTAGTAATTGCTTCTTGAGCTCTGTTTTGACCCGCAGAAGTCGAAGACCCCATAATAGCAGTTCCACTATTACTCAACACTGTTTTTGCATCTCGTAAATCAATGTTTTGGAGGTAATGATGCGTGATAACTTCAGCTATACCACGTGCCGCAGTAGAGAGCACTTCATCGGCTTTAGAGAAACCAGCTTTGAACCCTAAATTACCATATACATCTCTTAACTTGTTGTTGTTTATAATCACCAACGAATCGACGGTTTTTCGAAATTTTTCAATCCCTTGGTGGGCTTGCGCATTTCTTATTTTTCCTTCAAATTCAAATGGCATTGTTACAATTCCAACGGTCAGGATGTCCATTTCTTTCGCCATTTTAGCAATGATTGGTGCCGCTCCTGTCCCTGTTCCGCCACCCATACCAGCCGTAATAAAGACCATTTTGGTATTCGTGGTTAACATGGTACGAATATCCTCCAAACTTTCAACGGCAGATTGCTCTCCAATCTCAGGATTAGCACCTGCTCCTAAACCTTCAGTAAGGTTCACACCCAATTGAATTTTGTTGGGAACACCGCTATTATTCAATGCTTGTGAATCGGTATTACAGATTACAAAATCGACGCCTTTAATGCCTTGTTTAAACATGTGGTTAATCGCATTGCTTCCGCCTCCACCAACTCCAATCACCTTGATGACGTTGGATTGGTTTTTTGGGAGATCGAATGTGATTCCAAAATTATTATTGCTGCTCATATACTTAATTTTACTGGTTATATATTTTTATTCTGCGTTGTCTAAAAAGTCTTTAACTCTTTCGGTTAATTTATCCAAAAAGCTACGATTGTCACGAGGTGTTTCAACAGGTATTGGCACAGGCTCATCATCTAAACCAGCTTCTACTTCTGGAATTTCAATCATTCGTTTTTCTTGGCGCATCAAACTATCCATCACGAGTCCTACTGCTGTGGCATACATTGGACTAGTAATGTCGCTATCGCTATCACCGGCCAAATGCTCGTTCGGATATCCAACTCTGGTATCCATCCCTGTGATATATTCTACCAATTGTTTTAAATGCTTCAACTGACTTCCACCTCCTGTTAATACAATTCCGGCGATGAGTTTTTTCTTTTGCTCTTCGTGACCGTAGTTTTTTATTTCTACATATACTTGCTCAATAATCTCAACTACTCTGGCATGAATTATTTTAGACAAGTTTTTAAGGGTAATTTCTTTGGGATCGCGACCTCTTAACCCAGGGATGGAAACAATTTCATTTTCCTTGTTTTCGCCTGGCCATGCAGATCCAAATTTAATTTTTAATAGTTCGGCTTGTTTTTCTATGATTGAACAGCCTTCTTTAATATCTTCTGTAATCACATTTCCACCAAAAGGAATGACAGCCGTATGCCGGATGATGCCATCTTTAAAGACTGCTAAATCGGTTGTTCCGCCTCCAATATCTATCAGAGCAACCCCTGCTTCTTTTTCTTCCTGGCTGAGTACTGCATTAGCGGATGCTAAAGGCTCTAAAGTGATGCCATCCAATTCTAAGCCTGCCGTTTGAACGCAACGACCAATATTTCGAATGGAAGACACTTGCCCAACAACAACATGAAAATTAGCTTCAAGTCGTTCGCCATACATCCCTATTGGTTCTTTAACTTCTGCCTGACCATCTACTTTATAATCCTGTGGTAAAACATGAATGATTTCTTCACCTGGGAGCATTACTAGTTTATGAACTTGATTGATAAGACGGTCAATATCCTCTTCATTAATGACTAATTCAGAATTTTCTCTTGTGATATAATCACTGTGTTGAAGACTGCGAATGTGTTGTCCCGCAATACCAACAGTAACCTCTCCAATTTTGAGCCCTGAGTCCGTTTCGGACTCCAAAACAGCTTGTTGAATGGACTGGATGGTTTGTGTAATATTATTCACAACTCCTCTATGTACACCCAAACTTTTGGACTTACCGATTCCAAGTATTTCTAATTTGTCATATTCATTTTTACGACCAATCATCGCCACAATTTTTGTGGTACCAATATCTAATCCTACTGAAATGTTTTGAGCTTCCATAAATTTATTTTTTTGTGCAAACAACTTGATTCTCAAATTGTAAATTCACGCTTTTATATATATCTAACACTTTATCTTTTTTTGCTTTTTGATAAAATGCTTTTAAATTCTTCATTTTTTCATCTAAATTTTCAAGAGTTCCCACTAAAACCTCAAAATCTAAGAGTCTCATTTTTAAACTAATTTCCTTGTTTTCATTTTGATGAATTTCAGTTATATAGGTTTTTAAAAAAGAATCTCTATAAACTTTTAAGGCCATCGTATAAACGGCTTCCAAGTTTTCTTTTTCCACAACCCCGGTAACTAATGGTACGCGTGCACTATGTTGAGGGGACAACGGCATCCATAAACCATCTTCATCAATGTAAAATGTAGCATCCGAATACACTCTTGCAATCGGTTGTTTTTGTTCAATTCTAGTCCTAACTTCTCCGTTTACAGTAAGATACACTTGGGCAGATTTTATCATGTCATCCGACTCAAGTAGAAACTCCATTTCCTTCAAATCTAAATTATCTTTTGGTAAATTATAGAGTTGTTCTTGATTTTGTATTAACAATTTATTAACCATTTCTGTGGTAATATAAACGTTCTCATTACCGATGAATTGGACGGCTACTTTAGTCACAGAACGGCTGTTGTTTTTGTGAGACGAGAAAGCATACAAAAACACCACTAGCCCTAGCAAAAACACGCCTTTAATGAGATTCCAGTTAATACGCATAACTTAATTTTTCTTTTAATTCTGAGACTTCAACTCCAATATCACCCGCCCCAAGAGTAATAAATACAGGGTATCCTAATTTTTTAATTTCACTTGCAATGTCAGATTTAGTAATTAATTTTTTAATTGGACTCTTAATTTTATCTAACAACCAACCTGAAGTAACCCCCACAATAGGAAGTTCCCTTGCAGGATAAATATCTAATAAAAAAGCAGCATCAAACTGAGACAAGCTCGCAGCAAATTCATCAGCAAAATCATTTGTTCTACTAAACAAATGGGGTTGAAATACAACGGCTACTTTTTGACTTGGATACATTTCCTTAACAGCTTGATAAACCGCATTTATTTCGGTTGGATGGTGTGCATAATCGTCGATAAACACAAAGTCTTCTGTTTTGATTTGATATGTGAAACGTCTTTTAACCCCTTTATACGTACTTAAAGCTGTCTTTAAATTCTCAATCTCACACCCAAACTCAAGTGCCATAGCTAAAGCTGCAACTGCATTGGATAGGTTATGTGCTCCAGGTAAATGAAATGTTATATGCTGTATTAATCCGTGTGGAGTTTTGAGATCAAAATGATAGGACCCATTTTCAATTCGGACGTTGGTGGCGCTATAATCTGCGACTTCGTTTACGCCATAAGTAATCCCTTCCAAAGGCAATCCTTTTCGAACGAATAATTTCCCCGAAGGCTTAATCTTATGAGTAAATTTCTTAAACGTTTCAACCAAGTCGTCTTCAGAATTATAAATATCTAAATGATCTGCATCCATAGACGTAATACATACAAAGTCTGGACTTAGCGTTAAAAACGAACGGTCAAACTCATCGGCTTCAACAACAGAAATTTCAGTTCCATTTTGAATTAAATTTGATTGGTAATTTTCCGAAATACCGCCAATAAATGCAGTGACCTTTTCATTACACACATACATCAAATGCCCTAGAATACTGCTTGTTGTTGTTTTGCCATGCGTTCCCGCTACCGCCAAACATTGTGTAGATTGGGTCACAAGACCTAAGACTTCGGAACGTTTTAAAACTTGAAAATCATGAGCTTTAAAATACTGTAGTATGACATTTGAATCAGAAATAGCCGGCGTAAATACAATAAGAGTGTCGCTAGGGTTCATAAACTGCTTATCAATCTGATCTAGAGCCATTTCAAACTGAACAGGAAGACCAAGTTCTATGAGCGACTGCGTAATCAAAGTGGGGGTTTTGTCATACCCACCAACAGATTTTCCATCCAACGCAAAGTAACGTGCAAGCGCACTCATGCCCACACCGCCGATGCCAATAAAAAATACGTTATGGATGGTTTTTAAACTCATTTATTTAATAGCTTTTCAATTTCATTAGTGATGGTTATGGTTGCTTGTTTTAAGGCTAATTTTTTAATACTTGTTGATAATTCTATTTGCTGTGATTCAGACGCAATGAGCTTTGAAAACTGTGTTTCAAAACTTGACTCTAACTCTTTTTCGCTTATGAGTATAGCTGCCTTTTTTTCTGAAACCGCTAACGCATTTTTAGTCTGATGATCTGCAGAAACATTAGGCGAAGGAATAAAAATTACTGGCTTTCCAACCACACAAAGTTCAGATACAGAACTGGCGCCCGCCCTAGAAATCACAATATCCGCTGCAGCATACGCTAAGTCCATTCGGTTTAAAAATGTATGCACTTGCACATCTGCGTAGGAGCTGTAATGACTGTAATCCTCCGCATATAATTTTCCGCATTGCCAAATCAATTGTATGCCCAACTCTTTGAAATAACCCAATTCCGATTCTATAAGTTGATTGATACGCCGCGCTCCTAAACTCCCCCCTAATACTAAGAGTGTTTTTTTATTGGAATCTAGATTAAAAAACGTTTGTGCGGCTTCCAATTTGTGACCTAGATCGAGTAAATCTTGCCGAACAGGATTCCCTGTTAAAATCAATTTTTCTTTTGGAAAAAAGCGCTCTAGTCCTTCATAGGCTACACAAATTTTAGATACTTTTTTGGATAACAATTTATTCGTGATGCCAGGATATGAATTTTGTTCTTGGATCAAGGTTGGAACCCCTTTCATTGCTGCTGTCTGCAACAATGGACCACTTGCAAAGCCACCTGTTCCAATGACTACATCAGGCTTGAACTTGTTTATAATTACCCATGACTTTAACATACTTACCACTAGTTTAATAGGAAATAACAAGTTTTTTAAAGTCAATCTTCTTTGAATCCCTGCAATCCATAGCCCTTTGATAGCATAGCCTGCTTGAGGTACTTTTTGCATTTCCATTTTATCGTTTGCACCCACAAACAAAAACTCCGATTTTGGGAATCGGGCTCTTAATTCGTTTGCAATGGCAATGGCAGGATATATATGACCTCCTGTACCTCCACCTGATAATATGACTCTATATGACTTCATTAAAGTGCTTCGCTTAATATTTCTAAAGGATGTTGTTCTTCGTTTTTATATGCTTTTTCAGCTTCTCGTTTGGTACTCACACTTATCACAATTCCAAGCGCCAAGCATGTCACCCAAATAGAGGTTCCCCCACTACTGATGAGCGGTAATGTTTGTCCTGTCACTGGAAATAGTTGTACTGCAACACCCATATTCACTAAAGCTTGAAATACAATTGGAATTCCAACCCCTATGCTTAATAATTTTCCGAAAATAGTCTCTGACTTTTGAGCTACAATCACAATTCTAAATAATAGCCACAGATAAAGAAATAGCAAAAACATGCCACCAATCAGACCATATTCCTCAATAATAATAGCAAAAATAAAATCAGATGACGACTGTGGCAAGAAGTTCTTTTGGATGCTTTTCCCAGGCCCCAAACCTTGTACACCTCCAGTTGCAATGGCAATTTTAGCTTTTTCAATTTGATAATCTTCTACAGTAACCTCCGGATCCATAAAGCTGGTAATACGACTCGTCCAAGTATCCACTCTATTTGGCATCAAATCTGGAAATGCTTTCGCTGTTAACACAAAAAGCATGAGCACCATAATACCTGACCCAATAATAACAGATAAGTATTTCAATGGATAACCCCCTAAAAATGTTAGCAAAATCACCATTGAAAAAATAAGTGCAGCCGTTGAAAAATTAGCGGGAAGAATCAACCCTAAAACTACAAAAACAGGAATCCATAGTGGAAGAATAGAGTCTTTAAAGGAGTATTCTTTATCTTTTATTTTTGACAAATAACGTGCCACATAGACCATTAAAACCAAAGCAGCCAAAGTGGATGGTTGAAATGTGAACCCTACAATTGGAACCCGAATCCATCGACTTGCATTGGCTCCACCTATAGTTGACCCTTGGAGCATGGTAACTACTAATAATATTAAAATCACTGGGATCATAACCAATGAAAGACCCTTAAAATAGCGGTAAGGAATTTTATGAACTCCATATATAATTGAGAACCCTAAAAACAAATGCACAAAGTGCTTGATAAAATAACTAAACGTATTACTACCATTTCCAATATAGGCTAAATTACTAGCCGCACTGTACACTGGTAAAAATGAGAATATAGCCAACAAAGCAGCAATAGCCCAAATGATACGATCTCCTTTTATGTTATCAAATACTGTCTTCATTATAACTTTCTTACAGCGGCTTTAAATTGATGACCGCGGTCTTCATAATTTTCAAATAAATCAAAACTAGCACAAGCTGGAGACAACAACACAGCTTCTCCAGATGAAGCTATTTTATAAGCAATCTGTACAGCTTCGCTCATAGATTGTGTTTCTATGATATTATCTACCATATTTCCAAAAGCATCAAACAATGCCTCGTTATCTTTTCCTAAGCAAATAATTGCTTTGATTTTTTCATTTACAAATGGAAATAATGCCTTGTAATCATTGCCTTTATCCACACCTCCTACAATCCAAACAGTGGGCGTATTCATGCTTTCCAAAGCGTAATAAGTTGCATTGACATTAGTGGCCTTAGAATCATTTATGTACTTTACTTTATTGATTGTAAGAACTTGTTCCAAACGGTGTTCCGCACCCTGAAATCCTTCGAGACTTTCTCTTATAGTTGCTTTTCTAATTTTCAATAGATGTGCAACGGTCGATGCAGCCATCGCGTTTTTGATGTTGTGCTTTCCTTCTAAAGCTAAGTTTGTTGTTGGCATAATTATGTCTCTATTGTTAATTTCTATTATTATTTTATTTTGTTCTAAATAGGTTCCGTTTGTGACTTTTCTGCTAAGCGAAAAAGGCACTAATGTCGATTGAATTTTATGGTTTTTTATATAGGATACGATGACCTCATCATCTGCATCATATATCAAATAATCATCTGAGGTTTGATTCATGACGATTCTAAATTTTGAAGCGATATAGTTTTCAAATTTATAATCATAGCGATCCAAATGATCGGGGGTAATGTTCGTTATAATTGCAATATGCGGTCTAAATGTTTCGATTCCATCTAATTGGAAACTGCTCAGTTCCAAAACATAGTTAGCATTGTTATTTAGAACTTGCTTAGCAAAACTGTCACCAATATTTCCTCCAATTGCTACATCCAAACCAGCCCGACTCAATATCTGATGAACCATCAGAGTGGTAGTTGTTTTACCATTACTTCCTGTAATCCCAACAATACTAGCACTTGTAAATAATGCCGCAAATTCAATTTCAGAAATCACAGAAATAGTGGCTTCATTTAATTTTTGAATCAGAGGAACGTTATCTGGAATCCCTGGACTCTTAACCACTACATCCGCATTTAAAATTTTGGATTCGGTATGCCCTTCATCTTCCCATTCAATCTCATTATGTCTAAGAACGTCTTTATATTTTTTTGCAATCTTCCCAGCGTCAGAAAGAAATACGTCGTGCTGTTTTTCTTTTCCCAACAGAGCAGCACCTACACCGCTTTCGCCTCCACCAAGAACCACCAATCGCTTCATCTATCGAATTTTCAAAGTGACAATCGTTAAAATAGCTAACAGAATTCCCACAATCCAAAAGCGTGTTACGATTTTGCTCTCGTGGTACCCTGATTTTTGATAATGATGATGCAAAGGAGACATCTTAAAAATGCGTCGGCCTTCGCCATATTTTTTTCTAGTGTATTTAAAGTAACTTACTTGCAATACAACTGATAAATTTTCTGCTAAGAAGATTCCACATAACACAGGAATCAACCATTCTTTACGAACTGCAATAGCGATAACCGCAATGATTCCTCCAATTGTTAAGCTTCCTGTATCACCCATAAACACTTGTGCGGGATAGGTGTTATACCAAAGAAAACCAATCAACGCCCCCACAAAGGCGGCTATATAAATAGTGATTTCTTCCACTCTTGGGATGTACATAATATTTAAATAATCAGAGAAAATAATATTACCCGACACCCATGCAAAAATGCCCAAGGTCAATACAATGATTGCCGAAGTCCCTGCTGCCAACCCATCAATGCCATCCGTTAGGTTGGCTCCGTTAGAAACGGCTGTAATAATAAAAATTACCACTAAAATGAATACTATCCATGCATATTTTCCTAGGTCAGGATGAATCCAAGTGATCAAATCAGCGTAATCAAATTCATTTGATTTCACAAAAGGAATGGTTGTTTTGGTAGATTTTGTTTCAGGATAAAACTGAATTGAGGATTGGGGACCCGCTAAAGATTCAACTTGAATGTGTGCTGGAATTTTTTCTTTAATGGTCACATCATTATGAAAAAACAAGGTGGTTCCAACAATGACCCCCAACCCTATTTGACCCAAAACTTTAAAACGACCTTTTAAGCCTTCTTTATCATTTTTGAATTTTTTGATATAGTCATCCACAAACCCTATCACTCCCATCCACAAAGTAGTGATGAGCAATAAAATAATATAAATATTATCTAGCTTAGCTAATAAGAGAACTGGAATTAGAGTGGCTAAAATAATAATTATCCCTCCCATCGTTGGTGTTCCTGCCTTCTCCTTTTGCCCTTCCAATCCTAAATCACGTATGGTTTCTCCAACTTGTTGTTTTTGAAGAAAACGTATTATTCGCTTTCCAAAAATAGTTGAAATCAATAATGATAAAATTATGGCGACTGCAGCTCTAAAGGTTATAAACCCAAAAAGAGAAGCTCCTGGAAATTGGTGCGATTCTTCTAAATATTTGAATAAATAGTATAACATATTATTGTTCTAGTCCTATTAGTATTGCTTGTGATAACTTACTGTCATTAAACTCGTGCTTAACCCCTTTAACTTCTTGATATACCTCGTGTCCTTTGCCTGCAATCAGAATAATATCATGAGAACGCGCCTGCTTACAAGCAGCAGTGATGGCTTCTTTTCGATCTTTGATCGATGTAATTTTATCTAGATTTTGAGGCTGAACCCCTGCTTCCATTTCAACTATAATTTGCTCTGGTTTTTCAGAACGCGGATTGTCACTTGTGAAAAATACTTTCGAACTCAATGCAGATGCAATGTGTCCCATTTTAGGACGCTTGGTTTTATCCCGATCACCCCCACATCCAACCACTGTAATAAGTGTTTGGTTTTTGGTTCGAATCGCGTTGATGGTCTCTAGTACATTTTTCAAAGCGTCTGGTGTGTGTGCATAATCAACAATAACGGTGACCTCTAAGGGTGTTGTAAAATACTGAAACCGTCCACTGACATTTGTAACCAAACTCAAATGGCGAAGTATTTCAGACTTTTCAATTCCTAAGAGATCGGCAACACCATAAATAGCCACTAAGTTATATGCGTTAAAACTCCCTATCAATTGGGTTGACACTTCTTGATCATTCATCTTTAACAGCAGTCCACTAAATTGATTTTCTAAAATTTGAACTCGGTAATCTGCATAACTTTTTAAAGCATAGGTTGATTGCTTGGCTTTGGTGTTTTGAAGCATGACCGACCCGTTTTTATCGTCGGCGTTCACAAGAGCAAATGCCGTTGAAGGCAGTTGATCGAAAAATGATTTTTTAACATCTCTATACTCCGCAAATGAAGCATGATAATCCAAATGGTCATGAGAAAGATTAGTGAATACTCCCCCATCAAACAACAATCCTTCAGTTCTGTATTGATGAATACCATGCGAACTGACTTCCATAAAACAAAATTCAATTCCTTGAGTATTCATCTGACTTAAATACGAATTGATCACTAAAGAATCTGGCGTTGTATGGGTCGTTGAAAACTCTTGCTCATCTACCATAATTTTTACGGTTGAGATGAGTCCAACCTTGTAACCCGCTAGCTTAAACAATTCATAAAGAAGCGTTGCCACAGTTGTTTTGCCATTGGTTCCTGTAATTCCAATAAGCTTTAAATTCTCAGACGGATTTTGATAATAATTTGAAGCCATGAGCGCCAAGGCTCTTGCTGTACTTTTAACTTTTACGTAGGTAATCTCGGCATCTAATATTTCGGGTAAGTTTTCACAAACAACCACAACAGCACCCTGATCAATTGCCTTAGAAATAAATGCATGACCATCAAAAACACCTCCTTTAATAGCTACAAAAATAGTGTCCAGCTCAACACTACGAGAATCGTATTGTATATTGGAAACCGATCGATCTATAGACCCAACGACCGACTCAACGGGAACATCCTGTAATATGTTTTTTAAATTTCTCATGATAAAACGAGGGTTATTACAGATTGAGGTTTGATTTTTTGACCACTTTTAACCGATTGTTTTGAAACAGTTCCATTACCTTCAGTTAACACCCTAAGTCCCATGTTCTCTAAAATGGCAATCGCATCCATCGCCGACATGCCTTTTAAATTAGGCATGATCGTTTTATATTTTTGGGCTACTGCATAATAATTATCATAATTAGCTTTAACTCTTTCAGACTCTTGGTTGACATCTTCAACCTCATCAATAACTGGAGCATCTGTAAATATTTTTTGTGCAATTTTTTTGAATACAGGACCCGACACATCTGCTCCGTAATACCCTACACTTTTATCTGGCTCATGAATTACAACAATGCAAGAATATTTTGGATCATCTGCAGGGAAATAACCTGAAAAAGATGAGATATAATTTAGTTGATCTTTATTTACATAATCCTTTTGACACGTCCCTGTTTTGCCAGCCATAGAAAATTCGCTTGAATACAAACCATGCCCTGTCCCATGCTCTTTTTCAACTACATTTTTTAGAAGCTGCTGTAGTTTCAGAACGGTTTCTTGTGAACAAATTCGAGGACTGATAATCTCAGTATCAAAAGTTTCTACAGAGGTTTCAATTGCTTTTATTTCACGTAAAAACTTTGGACGCACCATAACACCATCATTTGCAATTGCATTATAAAACGTTAGAGTTTGAAGCGGTGTAAAAGACACGCCATATCCATATGCCATCCACTGTAACGCGATACCACTCCATCTTCCATTTTGAATTCTTGGATCTGGTATGATTGATTTTCCTTCTCCAGTGAGTGGAAGCCCTAAAGAATCCTGAAGATTCATTCTATACAATCCGTCCACAAATTTTTGAGGATTCATTTTGTAGGCATTGTAAATTGCTTTTACAATACCCGTATTGGAAGATACTTCAAATGCTTTTGCAACAGAAATATTTCCATAACCTCCTTTTTTTGAGTCTTTTACTTTTTTGCCATAATAGGACAAAACGCCTTTTTTAGTGTCAACCATTGTGGTAGTATCTATTACTTTATCCTCTAAAGCAACTGCCAAAGCCATGAGCTTAAAAGTAGAGCCCGGTTCATGCGATTCACCAACAGCATAGTTGAGGCGCTCATAATACAAGCCTTCTTTATTTCGACCTAAATTAGAAATAGCCCGTATTTCACCGGTCCTAGTTTCCATAACAACCACAGTGCCATGATCAGCTTTGTAGGCTTCCAGCTGTTCTAAAAGTGCATGGTGTGCTATATCCTGAATATTGACATCAATAGTTGTATAAACATCATACCCATCCTGAGGTTCTACTTGGTTATAATCTTCAATGGGCTTCCATTGCCCTTTACCTATTTTTTGTTTGCGCCTCTTTCCGTCCTCCCCTCTTAAATATTTTTCTCCAAAAGCACCATCAATCCCAACACGGGTCACATTTCCTTGGTCATCAAAACGCTCATAACCAATCAACCTCTGCGCAATGGGTCCAAGTGGGTAATCTCGTTTTGTTGTTTGCTCCACAATAAGACCTCCCTTAAAAGCCCCCAAATTCAACAATGGGAAATCTCTGAATTGCAAATATTGAGAATACTCCAAATTACGTGCTAACAGATAATATCTATTTTTATTTTCTCTTGCTAAACGTAACTTACGCTTGTATTCTGTCGATGAAGAGTTATTGAAATTTGCTAAAGAATCACATAATGGTTCTATGAATGCTTCATAATTTTTATCACTTGGAGTTACTAAATCTATACGAATATCATACTTAGGCACTGAGGTCGCCAGTAAACTTCCTCCTACAGAATATACATTTCCACGATTTGAAGGAATGATATCATCTTTAATGGTTCTGTCGTCTGCAAGACTACGATACTGATCCCCTTCAATAAATTGAATTGCAACCAACTTATACACTACCAAAAGCGCAAAAATGAACATCGCTCCACTAGTGAAGTACAATTTGTTCATGATAGACTTTTCAGTTGATTGCATTGAGTTAATTAGTTTTGGATTTAATAATGATTTTAAAAGGGGGATTGGACGAAGGCTTAATCCCTTGCCCTGACAAGCGTTTTCGAATCACTGATTCCATTTTAAGCTCCATCAATTGCGCACGAGTTTCTACGTAGGTTGAACGATAGGCTTTCACCTGCTCATTGAGTTTAGCAATCTTATAGACTTTACTATCTGCATTATGAGAACTTGCAATCATTCCAAGAGCAAGTGTTAAAAAAAAGAAAATCAGACGCCAATTTTTAAAAGCTCCATCGCTTACGAGAAAGGTTCCTTTTAAAATATTATACATCTTGTTTTTCATTAATCTTTTTTTGAATTTAACTTTTTAGCAATTCTTAATTTAGCACTTCGTGCTCTGTTATTTAGTTTTATTTCTTTTGCATCTGGAACAATCAGACCACCTACTTTTTTTAAAGGAACTTCAAAATTTCCAAACACATCTTTTTCTGGCTCGCCTTCAAACAATCCATTTCTTATAAATCGTTTCACCAAACGGTCTTCTAAAGAATGGTAAGAAATAACGCTCAATCGCCCACCTTCACTCAACAGTTCTGGAGTCTGTAATAAAAACTCTTTAAGAACCTCAATTTCCTGATTCACTTCAATTCGAATCGCTTGGTATATCTGGGCTAAAATTTTATTTTCTCTTCCATTCGGAAGGTGTTTATTTAAAACAGCTTTCAACTCAAAAGTGGTTTCTATTGGTTTTTCATCTCTCGCAGCAACAATAGTTCTGGCTAAGGCCGGTGCTGTTCTTAACTCTCCGTACTGCCAAAAAACACGCTTTAAATCTTCTTCTTCATAGGAGTTTACCAACGAATGTGCTGACAATACATCTTGTTGATTCATCCGCATATCTAACTGAGCATTAAATCGGATTGAAAACCCTCTGTCAGCTTCATCAAATTGATGAGAAGAAACTCCAAAATCAGCTAAGATTCCATCGACAGATTTGATGCCGTGAAATCTCAAAAAACGTTTTACATATCTGAAATTCTCATTGATTAATAAAAATCGAGAATCTTCTATAGTATTTAATAGAGCGTCCTTGTCCTGATCAAAGGCAATCAACCTTCCATTAGGCCCTAAAGATTCAAGTATTCTTCTACTATGACCACCGCCACCAAATGTCACATCTACATAGACACCGTCTTCTTTAATATTTAATCCCTCAACAGTTTCGTTGAGCAACACAGGGTTATGATAATCCATCTGCATCGTCTTGCCCCATTACATCTTCTGCTAAGTCTGCAAAATCATTTGCAGCATCATCTATAGCTTTTTCGTATTTATCCTTATCCCAGATTTCAATAATATTCACTGCTGAAGTCACCACAATTTCTTTGGTGATTCCTGCAAAACCTACAAGGTCTTTTGGAATCAATAAACGCCCAGAAACATCCAAATCAATAGATTTTACACCTGCTGTAAATCGTCTTATGAAATCATTGTTTTTCTTTTTGAATCGATTGAGCTTATTAACATTTTGCATCATTGACTCCCACTCTTGCATTGGATATAATTCCAAACAAGGCTGAAAAACGGCACGCTTCAATACAAACCCTTTTTCCGTGACGGAAGCAAGTTGCTTTTTGAACGCAACAGGCAACATGAGCCTCCCTTTTGCATCTACTTTACATTCGTATGTTCCAATTAACGTATTCACGCCGCAGTGTTATGATTTAATAAATTCTTGAATTCAAAGCTAAAAAATATTTACCACATTTTACCACAATTTACCACAATGTTAATAAATTTCTATGAACGGCATATTAAACCGACAAACTGCAATAATTTTAATGATAGATTGAACAAAACCAACGACTTACAAAGTGGTAAGTGCTATTAACAAAAGACTGTTAATTACTTTATCAGGGCTAATAACTGGCTTTAAAGCAGCCTTAAAAACGCTAAAATCAATTGAGACATCCCTTTGAAATATTCAAAATATTTTAAATTAATTTGTGTAGATTTGCCAGAGACCAATTTTTTGTATCAATATGAATTATAGTTTAAAACAAGAGGGTAAGTTCAACTATGTTGAAATCGGTGAAGGACAGCCAATTATAATTCTTCATGGATTAATGGGCGGCCTGAGTAATTTTGACGGCGTTACTGAGTTTTTCAGCAATAACGGCTATATGGTTGTTCTTCCTGAGCTTCCTCTATATTCCTTGTCTTTACTTAAAACTAATGTCAAAAATTTCTCAAACTACCTTAACGACTTCATCGAATTTAAAGGCTACAAGGATGTTATTCTCATAGGAAACTCTCTTGGAGGTCACATAGGACTGTATTATACAAAACTATATCCTAAAGAGGTAAAAGCACTCATAATTACAGGCAGCTCAGGACTCTACGAGAGCGCAATGGGCAGTGGATACACAAAACGAAGCGACTACGAAGTCATGAAAGCAAAAGCACAAGAAGTGTTTTACGACCCTGAAGTAGCCACCAAAACTATCGTTGATGAAGTTTACGAAACCGTAAATGATCGCAATAAACTTATAAAAATACTAGCTATCGCTAAAAGTGCCATACGTCACAATATGGCCAAAGACCTTCCAGGAATTACAACACCAACTTGTGTTGTATGGGGTAAAAATGATATTGTTACCCCTCCAAATGTTGCTGAAGAATTTGACAAGTTACTCCCTGACTCAGAATTATTTTGGATTGATAAATGTGGACATGCAGCGATGATGGAGCACCCAGCCCGATTTAATGAAATCGTCTTTGAGTGGCTTAGCAAAAGAGGGCTCTAAAATTTAATAATTATGCAAATTAAAACTGCTGAGTTTGTGGTAAGCAACCAAGAAGTTGCAAAATGCCCTACAAACAAACTCCCTGAATACGCTTTTATTGGACGCAGTAACGTTGGAAAGTCATCACTTATAAACATGCTTACCAACCAAAAAAACTTAGCTAAGACATCTGGTCGTCCTGGAAAAACACAATTGATCAATCATTTTTTAATAAACAAAGAATGGTTTTTGGTAGATTTACCTGGCTATGGATATGCACGTGTTTCAAAGTCCGCAAAAAAAACATTCCAGAGATTTATTACAGCTTACTTTAAAGAACGTAAACAACTCATTTCGGCATTTGTTTTAGTCGATATTCGTCACGCTCCTCAAACGGTTGATTTAGCGTTTATGCAATGGCTAGGAGAACACGGAATTCCTTTTTCAATCATTTTTACAAAAGCAGATAAGCTACGACCCAAAGCAATTGAAGACCATATTGATACTTATAAAAATATTCTATTAGAAACTTGGGAAGAATTCCCTAATTACTTCATCACCTCTTCTACAAATTATACTGGAAAAGATGCGTTATTAAATTATATAGATACAATTAATGAAGACCTCATCACTTCGACTAATAAATCACCTCTTCAATAACAGTTCCAGTAGCACCGCTTGGGAAAGCGATTCCTAAAAGTGCAGAAATTGTAGGAGCAATATCCGTTACACTGGTACGTTCGTAGGTTTTTCCTGGCTGAATTCCATTGCCATAAAACAATAATGGAACGTGCGTATCATAGTTAAATCCAGACCCGTGTGTTGTTCCTTTTGGCCCATATGAAATTACCCCCGATTCGAGTGTGAATAGTACATCACCAGACATTTTTTGGTTATAACCGTTCTGAAGCATTTTTTCTACACCCTCTTTGAAATAACGTGTTTGCATTGTAGTAGCAGTGTAAGCCTTCTTAATATGCGGATAGTTAATGATTTCATTAACCACAAATTTTTGCACATCTTCTAGTTCGACTTTAAGTGCAGTAATACGCTCCTGATTTAAAAACACTTGATTATTACTGATTTTTTTAATTAAATCCGAAACGCCGTATTTCTTTTGGAGACTCGCATACAAGGATGTAAAACTATTTTGTGGCACATAGCCACTAGGAATATGCATATCAGTTAGAAAAGAGGGCACATCTGCAGCTCCGTGATCAGAAGACAAAAACAAGGTGTAATTGCCCACCCCAACATTGGCATCTAAATAGTTAAGCAAACGTTCAATCTCTAAATCTAAACGCAAATAAGCGTCTTGTAACTCCACAGAATTGATTCCAAAATTATGTCCGATATAATCTGTAGACGAATAACTTACAGTCAAAAAATCCGTGTAATCGTCAGCACCCAAATTCTCAGCTTCTATCGCAGACAAAGCAAAATCAGTAATCATTGTATTTCCAAACGGCGTACTTTTAATAATATCATAGCCTTCATTTAATTCCATCAATGCATTTAAGTCGTAAGGAAACTCAGCCGTTGACTTCCCTTTAAATCCTTGTTCGTAATTCGACAAATCAGGACCGCTTTCATCATAAAGATTGATGTCATAGAGTGTACTCCATGGCTTTAAATAAGATGCTATTTTAGAAGGGGCATTAAAATCCTGTACCCATTGAGGAAGCGTATCCATATAATAAGTACTTGTCATCCATTTACCTTCATTTAAACCTTCAAACCAATACGCTCCATTAGCAGTGTGTCCTGAGGGAAATACAGCTCCACGGTCTTTGATGGAAACACCTATTGTTTTACCTTTCATTTGGGTGAACAACCTGTTTTGATCGGCTAGCGTTGTCACTTTCATCTTACGAGGAGATACTTGTCCATATTTTGCAGCTGCACCAACAGGGAAATATGCTTTATCCGTTGTACAATAAACGGTCGAATTTGTTTTTTTATCATACCAACTATTCCCTATGATTCCGTGTACACTTGGAGTGGTCCCCGTGAAAATTGAAGCATGACCTGGACCTGTGTAGGTTGGAATGAAATTGAAATGATGATTATTACAGCTGTAGCCTTGGTTAATTAACTTTAAAAAGCCGTTGGAAGTGTATTTATTTTTGAAACGATTCAAATAATCAAAACGCATCTGATCTACAACAACACCTACTACCAGCTTTGGTCGCGAGGCGCTTTTATCTAAAGTACTAGCAGTTGAATAATCAGAATTATTTTTACAAGAAAAAACAACTAAAAATAAAAAGAGAAAAATAACTTTTGAAAACTTCATAATAAGATTTGTTGAGCATCAAAAATACATTTTTTTAATGATTCCATTTTAATTAAGATAAATTAATGGTTAGATTTTTTTACTTTAGCGACAATTATAATTTCATGAACTACCTCCACAATATTGGGTCTTATTTTTTAATGATTGGTGAAATGTTTCGCAAACCGACGAAATGGTCTGTTATGAAACAATTGATTCTAAAGGATGTCGAAGATTTAATTGTCGGCTCAATTGGCATTGTTGCGTTCATATCCTTTTTTGTAGGCGGAGTTGTTACCATACAAACAGCTCTCAACATTAACAATCCATTGATTCCAAAATATCTTGTTGGTTTCGCGACAAGACAATCTGTTATTTTAGAATTTGCACCCACTTTTATTTCTGTTATTATGGCGGGGAAAATGGGGTCTTTTATCACATCGAGTATTGGAACGATGCGCGTTACCGAGCAAATTGACGCCTTGGAAGTAATGGGGATTAACTCCGTTAACTACTTGGTTTTTCCAAAAGTTATTGCTCTTTTCCTATACCCTTTTGTGATTTCGATTGCTATGTTTTTAGGTATTGTAGGTGGAATGGCTGCTTGTGTCTATGGCGGGTTTTCAAGTTTTGAAGATTATGTAACTGGGGTGCAAATGGACTTCATTCCTTTTCACATGGCTTATGCTTTTATCAAAACATTTGTATTTGCATTTTTACTCGCTACCATCCCTTCTTTTCATGGCTATTACATGAAAGGCGGTGCATTAGAAGTTGGTAAAGCAAGTACCACGGCTTTTGTTTGGACGAGCGTATCCATCATCCTCTTAAATTATATTTTAACCCAAATGTTACTAAGCTAATGATTGAAGTCAAAAATCTACATAAATCATTTGATGGCACTAAAGTCTTAAAAGGAATTTCTACGATCTTTGAATCCGGAAAAACCAACCTGATCATCGGACAAAGTGGTTCTGGAAAAACAGTTTTGTTAAAGTGTTTACTTGGACTTTTTGACTACGAAGAGGGCAGTATTGCATATGATGAAAAAATATTTTTAAGCCTTTCAGACAACGAAAAAAGAACACTTCGTTCTCAAATAGGCATGGTCTTTCAAGGAGGAGCACTGTTTGACTCCTTAACAATCGCTGAAAATGTAATGTTTCCTCTTAGAATGTTCACAAAACAATCGAGAAGTGAAATGGAGGATCGTGTGAACTCTGCCTTGAAACGTGTAAACCTAGAAGACGCACACAATAAAATGCCCAGTGAGGCTTCTGGAGGAATGCAAAAACGAGTGGCAATTGCAAGAGCAGTTGTAAATAATCCTAAATATTTATTTTGTGACGAGCCCAACTCTGGGTTAGACCCTAAAACAGCTATCGTTATAGATAATTTGATTCAAGAGATTACCCACGAAAATAATATTGTAACGGTCATTAATACTCATGACATGAATTCTGTGATGGAAATTGGTCAAAATATTCTATTTCTAAAAGATGGACTCAACGCTTGGGAAGGCAGTAAGGATACTATCTTTAAGACTGACAACGAAGTTGTAACGGATTTTGTGTATTCTTCTAACTTATTCAAAAAGGTACGAAAAATGTACTTAGAAGATCACTAGACCTTAATTACTTATTATTTCTACATTTTCTATATTGAGTTCTTGCTCAATCCAAGTTTTTAAATCTTGTTTTCTAAGCACCACAAGACTGTCTGACAAGTTCGAATTCCATTGTGTTTTCACCAGCGTAATCGTATCGGCATATCTAAAATTTGAAGACGCCAACATTTTTGCATAACCAAAAGATTCTAAGTCAGAAAACTGAATTTTAGCGTCTTTCGAAAGATTTAAAAATAGATCAGTATCCATTTCATTTTTGTGAGAACTGAGCGCTAATTTAAGACTGTCAATATCAAATTCACGTGCTGCAATAATACTATCTCGTTTTTCTATTTTATTGATCGCAATATCATAGAGCTCTAAAATCTTATCTGCACTTCTATTTTTATTTCCGTTAATAACTAGGCTGAAATCTTGAAGATACTCATACCCTTTTAACTCATTAATTAAATCTGATTTGGTTGCCTCTGTTATTTCACCATTAAAATTCAGAGTTATTTTTCTAGCATCTGTATCTATTTTTTCGCGTTGAAGCCAAAGATTATCGTTTTGATTGATTTCGGACTCTAAATATGACCTATAATCTAATTCGTGACGTGTTTCTTGTAAAACATCATAAAAAGTCCAACCAGCTGGAAGCATCGCGGTCACAGCTAATATGGTCACAATACGGGCAATATTTTTTCGACGTTGAGAATTGGCATACTTCAACATTGGAAAGCGTAGAATCTTTAAAACAATAAAGGTGGCCAAGGCAATAAAAATAGTGTTAATTGTAAATAAATACATGGCTCCAAAAAAGTAATCGAAATTCCCTTGAGACAAGCCGTAACCTGCTGTACAAAGTGGAGGCATTAATGCGGTAGCAATTGCCACGCCAAAAATTACACTAGCAACTGTTCCTTTTTTGGTTCTGGCAATGATGAGTGCAAGCCCCCCAAAAAACGCAATAAGCACATCTCTAATGTCAGGCTTTACACGTCCTAGTAATTCCGAATTATCTTGACTTAGCGGGAAAAGGTAAAAGAACAAAAAGGCGGTCAGTAAACTCAATACAAGCATGGTTGCTAAATTGACTAAAGACTTTCGTAGAGTATCAATATCATTAATTGCAATTGACAGTCCAATTCCAAGTATCGGACCCATAAGTGGCGAAATTAACATCGCTCCGATCACCACTGCGGTCGAATTTGCATTCAAACCAATAGATGCTACAAAAATAGAACAAATTAAAATCCATGCAGTTGCTCCTTTAAACGGAATATCAGCCTTAATAGCTGCTACAGTCGCATCTCTATCCGTATCATGTCTAAAATCTAAGAGTTCTACAATGAATATCTTTAACGATGCCCAAAGTCCTTTTGCATCTTTTTTAACCGCGTTTTTTGATTGTTCAGTTTTCGCTTCTTCTAACTCTTGATTTAGATTGTTGTCCATACTTAAATGTGTTGATCTCCAAATTTTTGCCTCACGCGTTCGCGTAATTGCTTAATATCTTGTTCTTTACTCTTTGGAAAGATAAGTAAAATTTCTTTTTCTTCCACAACTATAAAATCATCTAAACTGTCAATTACTACTATTTTGTCTGTGTCAGTTTTAATCATATTTCCAGTAGCATTTTCTGCTAATAAACGAGCATTAACCACAGCATTATCTGTTGAATTATCTGAAATTTTATCATACAAACTCCCCCATGTCCCTAAATCATTCCAGTCAAAAGTAGCAGGAATCACATAGACATTTTCACTGGGTTCCATAATCGCATAATCCACAGATATATTTTCTGCATTTTTATAATTCTCTAACACAAAAGCGGTTTCCGTTTCAGAATTATAATCGTTTAATCCATTTGCAAAAAGCGTATATAATTTTGGTTGATGCGTTTCAAAAGCTTTCAGTACACTAGCCGTAGACCAAATAAAAATACCACCATTCCAAAGAAAATTTCCTTGTTCCAAAAAGCCTTTGGCAGTTTCATAATCTGGTTTTTCTCGAAATTGGAGGACTTTCTTTTCAGAATTCTGACTTTCTTTGTTAAATTCAATATAACCATATCCGGTATTTGCAAATGTTGGTTGGATTCCTAAGGTCATCAATACATCTGATTTTTCTGAAAAATCAAACGCACTTTGAAGATTGGAAATAAAAGCCGATTCATCCTCAATCCAGTGATCACTTGGCGCTACAACCATAACAGCCTCTGGGTTTTGTTTGTGAATTTTTAAAGATGCCATTAAAATACAAGGTGCCGTATTTCGCATAGCAGGCTCAGAAATAATTTGATTTTTATTAATTTGAGGCAATTGCTCAAGCACCAAATCGCAGTAACGCTCATTGGTTAAAATGAATATATTTTCTTTTGGAATCAAGCCTTCTAAACGAGATGTGGTTTTCTGTAAAAGCGTTTGACCCGTTCCAAGCATATCGTGAAATTGCTTTGGAAAGGACTCTTTACTGACTGGCCAAAATCGAGAACCAACCCCTCCGGCCATAATAATTGCATAATAGTTTTTGTTCATCTTCATTTATTCATTTATAAGTTCAACTTCAGCATTGGGGTTAAAGACATACAATCGGCCTGAAGACAATTCTGTACATTCAAATCGCGTTCGTCTTTTGGGGCCTTTACGGAACATTTTTCCATTATACAATTGAAACGTAGATCCCTCAGGCACTTCAAAGATAAATGTTTTTCCGTTAGGAGCATCGTATTGCTTGAGCTTCAGAGCTAAAACAGGGTCTGAGTCGCTACTTGCTTTTGGGTTTTTGAAATGGTTTGCCAATAAAGGCAATACATCATTTGGGAATACTTCGGGACGTATAAAGGGCAGCATTAAATGCTGAAAAACCAATTTCCATTCAAGTCCGTGTGGCTTGATCATTTTTCCATAGGCTTTATACGTTTCAAAGTGTGCAACCTCATGGATTAAAGTAATTAAAAAACGATAGGCATTTAAATTAGAGTTGATTGTGATTTGATGTTTTCCATTTGGCAAACGTCGATAATCCCCATGACGTGTTTTACGTTCTTTCTTAATTTTAACCACTAAATTATCGTGTAACAACAATTGTGTTACCTGGTCAAAAGCAGCGCTTGGAATAAAATCTTGTAAAGCATCTACCATAAAACTTTAAATTACATACGCTCAGGCACCTGAATTCCTAAGAGACTAAACGCATTTTTGATGGTCGTAGCGACAGCTTGTGAAAGCTGTACTCTAAATCTAATTTCGGAAGTGTTATCAGCACCTAAAATAGAAACATTTTGATAAAAAGAATTAAATTCCTTAACCAGGTCATAAGCATAATTAGCCACCAAGGCAGGACTGTAATTAGCAGCTGCTTGTTGGATCACTTCTGGGAATAATTGTAGTTGTTTTAGAAGCGATTTTTCTTTGTCATGCAACGCATATTCTAAAGAAATATCTCCCTTTGTTTCTAGGGGTGACTTTCTTAAGATAGCTTGAATTCGTGCGTAGGTATATTGTATAAATGGCCCAGTGTTTCCCTGAAAATCTACAGAGGCTTGTGGGTCAAATAAAATTCGTTTTTTTGGATCAACTTTCAGAATAAAATATTTCAGTGCGCCCAAGCCAATTGTTGAATAAGTTTCCGCTTTTTCACTTTCTGAATAGCCTTCTAGTTTTCCTAATTCTTGCGAAATATCTTTTGCGGTAGATGCCATTTCAACAATTAAATCATCTGCATCCACCACAGTTCCTTCGCGACTTTTCATCTTTCCACTCGGTAAATCAACCATACCATAGCTTAAATGTGTCAGATTTTTAGCCCAATCAAAACCTAATTTTTTTAAGATTAGAAACAGGACTTTAAAATGATAATCTTGCTCATTTCCAACGGTATAAACCATTCCTCCAACGTCTGGAAAATCTTTCAAGCGTTGGATTGCTGTACCAATATCTTGGGTCATATAAACGGCTGTTCCATCCGCTCTTAAAACAATTTTTTCATCCAATCCATCTGGAGTTAAATCACACCAAACTGAGCCGTCTTCTTTTTGAATAAAAACCCCACTTTGAAGTCCTTCTTGAATAAATGATTTTCCCAGTAAATAGGTTTGACTCTCATAGTAATAGTTATCAAAATTGACCCCTAATGCTTTGTAGGTGACCTCAAATCCAGCATACACCCATGCATTCATTTGTTCCCAAAGTGAAACTACAGCAGTATCACCAGCTTCCCACTTTAACAGCATTTCCTGTGCTTCTAACAAGATAGGGGCTTGTGCTTTCGCCTCGTCAACTGATAGACCTTTGGCCTCTAAGTCTCTTATTTCTTCTTTATAAACTTGATCAAATTTTACATAGTAATTTCCAACCAGCTTATCCCCTTTAAGCCCTGTAGACTCTGGAGTTTCATTATTACCATAACGCTGCCAAGCCACCATGCTTTTACAAATGTGAATACCGCGATCATTGATAATTTGAGTTTTATAGACCTTTTTACCTGACGCTTTCAAAATCTCAGCCACACTGTAGCCTAAAAGGTTGTTTCTAACGTGCCCTAAATGGAGAGGTTTATTTGTGTTTGGAGATGAATACTCCACCATCATCGCTTGATCCATTGAGGGTTTTACAAAACCATAGCTAGGATTTGCACATACCGTTTGAAAGAACGTCATAAAATAAGCGTCAGAAAGCACTAAATTCAAAAAGCCTTTGACCACATTATAACTAACGACTTCATCAACATATTCGGACAAGTAAGCCCCTAAATCTTCACCCAATTGAGCTGGATTCATTTTGATGGTTCGTAGCATTGAAAAGGTCACAACCGTAATATCGCCTTCAAAATCTTTGCGAGTTGTCTGAAATTCAACCGTTTCTAAAGGGGTGTTATAAAGCGTAACAAACGCTTGTTTTATATGTTGTGATAAAGATTCCTGAAGTGTCATTGCATATCTGATTTTCAGCTACAAAGATACATTTTTTTTAATCCTAATTTGAAGCTGTTTTAGGTAAAAACACTTCAGCCATCATACAGCGCGCACTCCCACCACCACATGTTTCGATCGTATCTAATGAACTTGATATGATTGTCGCATGTGCTTCTAACAACTGTACTTGAGCGGGTCGTAACGAATCAAAAGCTGACTGACTCATTACCAAATAGCTATGGTCATCTGTTCCTTTAAGTTGTAGCATATTTCCTGCAAAGTTATTCACTTGATCTTCTGATATTTCGATAACTTTTTTCCCATCTTCATGAAGATGTTTAAGGAGATTTTTTCGTTCTTTTTTGTCGTCAATACTTGCCAAACAAACCACTGCAAACGTAGTACCTAAACACATCATTACGTTTGTATGGTAGATGAGATCACGCTTGTCATTGACTGTTTGATAAGCTGAAAAGACCACTGGAGTATATTCAAAATCTTCACAAAACTCGATAAATAACTCTTCATCAGCTCTTGCAGAAAGTGCACAATACGCTTTTTGATTTTCACGATCTAATAAAATACTACCTGTTCCTTCTAAATAAAAACCATCGGCTTCTGCTTCTGTATAATCTACAACTGTTTCAATTTTGAAACCTTCAGCTTCTACAGCTTCTAAGACCGAATCCTTACGTTCCAGACGTCTGTTTTCGGCAAACATAGGATACAACCCAATCGTACCATTTCCATGAAATGAAATCCAGTTATTAGGGAAAATTGAGTCTGGCGTATCAAAGTCTTTGGTGTCTTCTACCACAATCACATGAATACCTGCCTTTTTTAGTTTGATAACCATGGTATCAAATTCTTTAGTGGCTTTTGCATTCACTGTGTCAGGAAGGGTATTTTCTGAAGTTTTTTGGTAAAAATTATTCACAGCTGTTTGTTCGTTCATACGAAATTGGACAGGGCGAATCATTAGAACTGTATTGGTAATTTGTGACATGTTAGTTTCTGTTTAAAGGAAGGGTTGAACAACGAAGTAAACCTCCTTGTTTTGATGTTTCGGCATAAGGAACTTCTTCTACTGTAAATCCCTGAGCTACAAGCCAGGTATTTAAGCGTATGAAATTTTGTTCGGAGATTACTATGTCTTCTGATATAGAAAACACATTGCAATTCATTTGAGACATTTCTTCTTGAGTTGCTATAAAAACATTGTCTTTTCCAAAAAAATCAAGCAACCATTCGAAATCTGATTTATCTAAAAACCCTTGATCGTGTATCAAGGCTTTTCCGTTTCCTAAGGGTTGAAAACAACAGTCTAAATGCAATGCATTTTCAAGTGGGTTTGAATTTGATTTACGAAGTTCAAACGTTTTAACCGTTTTCGATGGAAATAATTTTTGAAGTGCTTCTGCTGCTTTAAGGTTTGTTCGGGCTGTAATATAATTTGAATAATCATTTCCTGAGTACACCCCAATAAAAATATAATCATTACATAAAATAACATCACCACCTTCGACATGACAGTCTTCTGGAAGTTCTATGAGATCTTCTGGATCGATTTTCTCTAGAAGCGTTTCCAACGCACGGTACTCTTCTGCACGATCAGGAAGTATATTGGATTTAATAAACTTGTTATCAATCACAAAGGCAATATCTCGTGCAAATATTTGATTGCAATTTTCAATAGTGGTTGGTCGAAAAACTTCGACTTCATATTTTTGAAATACAGCCAACACAGACGACATTTCGCGTTGCATATCAGCTTCGGTCGGATAGGAACCTGATAACACGTGAGACAAACTACTGGGATCATAACAGTTTTCTGCAGATGGCATAGAACCATTGCTCTGTGCCGTTCCAAAAAGGACCGCTTTTAAACGTGCATACTCATTATTTACGTGAAGCTTCAGCATTTTTATAATCCTTTGATAAGGGTTTATTTGGCTACAGATTTAAACGAACGAGAGGTACTCCCAGTATAAATCTGACGTGGTCGGCCAATAGGTTCTTTACGTAAACGCATTTCCCTCCATTGTCCAATCCAACCCGGAAGACGACCTAAGGCAAACATTACTGTAAACATTTCTACAGGGATTCCCATTGCACGATAAATAATTCCTGAGTAAAAATCGACATTTGGATATAGTTTTCTGTCAATAAAATAAGCATCTGTTAATGCTTCTTGTTCAAGACCTTTGGCGATGTCTAAAATAGGATCTTCAACTCCTAAATCGTTTAAGACTTCATCCGCAGTTACTTTAATGATTTTTGCACGCGGATCGAAATTTTTATAGACTCTATGTCCAAAACCCATCAATCTAAAAGGGTCACTTTTATCTTTGGCTTTTGACATGTATTTTTTAGTATCTCCACCATCTTCTTTAATAGCTTCCAACATTTCTAAGACTGCTTGGTTTGCACCTCCATGAAGAGGACCCCAAAGCGCCGAAATTCCAGCCGAGATAGAGGCGAATAAACCTGCATGCGAAGATCCAACGATTCGAACCGTAGAAGTCGAACAGTTTTGTTCATGATCAGCATGAAGGATGAGTAGTTTATTTAAAGCATTGACCAATACTTCATTTTGAACATATTCTTCATTGGGTTGCTTAAACATCATTTTTAAGACATTTTCTACATACCCTAAAGAATTGTCTCCATAGTCTAATGGCAGCCCTTGTTTTTTACGCATCGCCCAAGCCACTAAAACAGGGAACTTCCCTAATATTCTCACTACAGAATTATACATATCTTCTTGAGAATCTACATTCACTGAAGATGGATTAAACGCTGTTAGCGCACTGGTTAGTGACGACAATACTCCCATTGGGTGGGCCGATTTAGGAAATGCATCTATTATTTTTCGGATATCATCATCTACAATGGATTCAGATTTAATATCAGCATGAAATTTGTCTAAAGCTTCTTTTGAAGGCAATTCTCCAAAAATTAGCAAATAAGCAACTTCTAAGAAGTCCGCTTTTTCAGCCAATTCTTCAATTGAATAACCTCTATATCTAAGAATTCCTTTTTCTCCATCTAAAAATGTAATCTCACTCACACAGGAGCCTGTGTTTTTGAAACCAGGGTCTATAGTGGTAACTCCACTTGTTACAGATCTCAAAGAACTAATATCAATAGCTACTTCATTTTCAGATCCCGTAAATGTTGGGAATTCGTGTTTTTGACCGTTGACTTCTAAAATTGCTTTGTTTGACATTTGTTGGGATTTATTATTTATGCTTGTATTACTAGTAGCGAATTTACGAAAAAAAAATGTTTTATTGAAGAGGCCAAGAGAGAAAGTATAAACGTCAATCTGTTTTATAAATACTCCGTTTTAATAGTCTCTTGCCTTGCTACTCCTTAAAAAAATGGCAAAAAAAAGACTGCCTTTTCGGGCAGTCTTTTTTTATCTCTCAATAAAATATATCGTTATTTTATTTTGAATGCTTTTTCTTGTGGAAAATAAGCTGTTTCACCTAATTCTTCTTCAATACGAAGGAGTTGGTTGTATTTTGCCATACGGTCACTTCGTGACGCAGAACCTGTTTTGATTTGACCTGTATTTAAAGCCACTGCAAGATCGGCAATGGTATTGTCTTCGGTTTCACCAGAACGGTGCGACATTACAGACGTAAAGCCTGCATTGTGCGCCATATTAACAGCTGCAATTGTTTCAGTTAGTGTTCCAATTTGGTTTACTTTAATCAAAATTGAATTGGCTATATTATTTTCAATTCCTCTTGAAAGGCGTTCTACATTGGTTACAAATAAATCATCTCCAACAAGTTGAACTTTATCGCCAATTTTATCCGTAAGGTATTTCCATCCCTCCCAGTCATTTTCATCCATTCCATCTTCGATTGAAATAATTGGGTAGTTAGCTGCTAATTCTGCTAAATAATCTGCTTGTTGTTGGCTTGTGCGTATTTTTCCGTTTTCACCTTCAAATTTTGTATAGTCATAATGACCATCAACATAAAATTCTGCAGCTGCACAATCCAATGCAATCATAACATCATCCCCTAATGTATAGCCTGCATTCTTAACTGCTTTTGCAATCGTTTCTAATGCGTCTTCTGTTCCTCCTTCTAAGTTTGGAGCAAAACCACCTTCATCACCAACAGCAGTACTTAAACCTCTGTCGTGCAATACTTTTTTAAGGTTATGGAAAATTTCTGTACCCATTTGCATGGCATGTGTGAAATTTTTGGCTTTTACAGGCATCACCATAAATTCTTGAAATGCAATCGGTGCATCACTGTGCGACCCTCCATTGATGATATTCATCATTGGGACTGGTAATGTATTTGCACTGACCCCACCTACATAGCGGTATAATGGCATGCCTAGTTCAGCTGCTGCTGCTTTTGAAGCTGCTAAAGATACTCCAAGAATCGCATTGGCACCTAACTTTGATTTATTAGGAGTTCCATCTAAATCAATCATAATTTGATCGATAAGGATTTGTTCAAAGACAGAAACACCCAATAATTCTTGAGCAATAATTGCATTCACATTTTCAACCGCTTTTAAAACGCCTTTTCCCATATAAGCTGATCCGCCATCGCGTAATTCAACCGCTTCATGTTCTCCAGTAGATGCACCAGATGGCACAGCTGCTCTTCCGATAAATCCGTTTTCAGTGGTTACGTCAACTTCAACTGTAGGATTACCCCTTGAGTCTAGGATTTGACGTGCATGAATGTTAATTATGATACTCATAGTATTGTGTTTAAGTTATTTATAGATTACAAATTTACGAAAATGAATTTTTTTAGAATTATTCTCGAGTGGATTTATGCGAATTATTAGCTAAAACGTTGTAGTAAACAAAAAAGGCATCAAGTAATTAACTTGATGCCTTTTGAAAGTTTTTATTTTAAATTTTGAATGAACTGATCAAATAAATAAGAAGAGTCATGTGGACCTGGACTTGCTTCAGGATGGTATTGTACAGAAAAACAGTTTTTTGACTTCATGGCAATTCCTGCCACTGTAGCGTCATTCAAATGTAAATGCGTTACTTCTAAATCTGAGTGTGCTTCGGCTTCTTGTCTATTCACTGCAAAACCATGATTCTGAGAAGTTATCTCCCCTTTGCCTGTCACTATGTTTTTTACAGGGTGATTGATTCCTCTGTGTCCATTATGCATTTTATAGGTAGAAACACCATTTGCTAAAGCAATAACTTGGTGTCCTAAACAAATTCCGAATAATGGTAGATTTTTTTCAATGATAGTTTTTGCCAAAGCTTGTGCTTCTACCAAGGGTTCTGGATCTCCAGGACCATTGGATAAGAAATAACCATCAGGATTCCATGCGCTTAATTCCTCAAAAGTGGAATTGAATGGAAATACTTTTATATAGACATCACGCTCAGCAAAATTACGGAGTATATTTTTTTTAACACCAATATCAAGTGCGGCGATTTTATAGGTTGCATTTTCATCTCCAAAATAGTAAGGCTCTTTGGTCGACACTTTGGACGCTAATTCCAAACCTTCCATTTGTGGAATGTCAGCAAGTTGTTTTTTTAGATTCTCAATGTTATCTACATCTGTGGAGATGACAGCATTCATGGCTCCGTTTTCACGAATATAGCTTACGAGTGCTCTAGTATCTACATCTGAAATTGCAAATAAATCATGTGCATCTAAAAAGTCAACAAGTGATCCACTCGCATCAAAACGGGAATAGTCATAACTAAAGTTCTTACAAATGAGACCAGAAATTTTGATGGAATCGGATTCCATTTCTGATTGATTAACTCCGTAGTTTCCGATGTGAGGATTGGTGGTAACCATCAGCTGTCCAAAATAAGAGGGGTCGGTAAAAATCTCTTGATAGCCTGTCATTCCTGTATTAAAGCAAACTTCTCCAAACGCAGTACCTTCCTTGCCTATTGCTTTACCATAAAAAATTGTTCCATCTGCAAGAAGTAAGACGGCTTTTTTTCGTGTTGTGTATTTCATTATTTTTGAAGTCTTGTAAACTTTTACAAAATTGCATGAAAAAAAGGATAAACTAAAAAAGTTTATCCTTAAAATTTCAAATGCTTATTAACATTTATTCTTCTTCTGAAGTTGCAGTCGCTTCAACAGCGGCAGTTACAGGTTTTGCAGCGCCTCCTCTACGACTTCTACGAGTAGTCTTTTTCTTAGGTTGTTTGTCTGCATTGTAAATTTCATTGAAATCTACCAATTCAATCATTGCCATATCGGCATTATCACCAAGACGATTTCCTAGTTTGATAATACGAGTATAACCTCCTGGACGGTCTCCAACTTTAGTTGCAACACCACCAAATAATTCGGTGATTGCTTCTTTTTGTCTTAGACGACTAAATACAATACGTCTGTTATGAGTTGTATCTTCTTTAGATTTTGTAATTAAAGGTTCAACGAACTGTTTTAAAGCTTTTGCTTTAGCAACAGTTGTATTGATACGCTTGTGTTCAATTAAAGAACACGCCATGTTTGCTAACATTGACTTTCTATGCGCAGTTTTTCTACCTAAATGATTTATTTTTTTTCCGTGTCTCATGACATTTTATTTAAACCTTATCTTGCATCAACTCATTACGAGGCGCAAATTATAAAGTAATTAATCTTTATCTAATTTGTATTTACTTAAGTCCATCCCGAAGCTAAGGCCTTTAACATTGACTAACTCTTCAAGTTCAGTTAATGATTTTTTACCAAAGTTTCTAAACTTCATTAAATCGTTTTTGTTGAAAGATACTAGGTCACCTAAAGTATCTACTTCTGCAGCTTTTAAACAGTTAAGGGCACGAACTGAAAGGTCCATATCAATTAATTTAGTTTTAAGCAACTGACGCATGTGAAGTGATTCTTC
>CESI01102692.1_pt1 | contig 32796 bp, 26 predicted proteins | sample 356301 | NCBI WGS metagenome assembly CESI01 (sample SAMEA2621423, study PRJEB7988) | marine metagenome | biome: marine biome (ENVO:00000447); feature: deep chlorophyll maximum layer (ENVO:xxxxxxxx); material: "saline water (ENVO:00002010), including plankton (ENVO:xxxxxxxx)" | depth 40 m | reverse complement strand
GCACGCCCGAAGAGCAGGATTATTTACTACAATTTGCTTCAAAGTATTTCAAAACGCCCGTCACCTCGGACGATGTGGTTGCCGCCTACTCTGGCGTGCGCCCGCTCTATAACGATGGTGCCAGCTCAGCCACAGCCGCCACCCGCGACTATGTGTTGAAAATGGATACATCAGCCGGTGCGCCTTTATTGAATATTTTTGGCGGAAAAATCACAACCTATCGCAAGCTTGCAGAATCTGCTTTGCAACAAATTACGCAAGTGTTCCCACACGCGACCAAACCTTGGACCGCAGGGGTGGCTTTGCCAGGTGGGGATTTTGCAGTAGATGGGGTTTCCGATTTAATCGAACAACTGATCACAGAATTTCCCTTCTTAACAGAATTTTGGGCAACACGGCTCATCAAGGCTTACGGCACTGAGGCCTTCGATGTGTTGGACGATGCCCGGAGCAAAGAAGATCTAGGCCAAAGCTTCGGCGCCACATTGAGCGCCCGCGAAGTTATCTGGCTGGTAGAAAACGAATACGCGCGCTGCGCAGACGATATTGTTTGGCGTCGCAGCAAATTGGGCCTGAGGCTCACCACTCAGCAAATAGAATTTCTGGACACATGGATGGAGTGCGAATGCGCCCCCATAGAGCTAGAAGTAGGCGATTTGGATGCACAGGGAGGACAATAGCTATCACTGATTTTAGAGGGTGTGTCAAAGTTTAGTAAAAGCTTTACACCAGTGTTAGCTTGCTCAAGGTCCTCGCGGGTTGGTGGCCATCGGCGTTTATCGGCAAGATCACGCAGCCGCGCTTGGTTCAAAATCACATGCGGCATCTCTGACAGGTCATACTCCACATCTGCGATACGATCTGCCCGAATGAGACCTGCGCCTCCATCATCCGGCCGCCAGAAGCCAACTTCATTCACCCAATAGGCCTCTTTGAGAACTTTTTCAGCAAATCCAAAAGACTCAAACATCTCCACGGATCGACACGCCAATCCATCCGCCTGCCAGACCTCAAGCGGTCCAGGTTTGAGATCGTGAGCATAACCGTGATTTCTGGGAATGCGGCCAGCTGGGTGTCAAGCGTGAGCCCTGCCGGACCACAGCCCACAATCAATACATCGACGTCATCGCACACGGTCCCTGCGTCGGGACCGGCCAAGGCTATAGAGGGATCTCCGCTGCAAAATCCGTTGAGATGATATTGCATAACCGGCTCTCCATTTTGTATGTATACATACTAAATGTCAAACAAGCCGCCAAGCTGTCAAGTTTTGTCCCACTTGAGCGTTAAGCAGTATAATCCGCCAGGGTGCTGCCATTTTTGGCGCAGGCGCGCAGCAGCGGGCTGATCTGCCACGCAATAGGAGCTTCTTTGGCCAAAACCTCAAGTTTTTGCACGATCGCCTGCACCCCAAGACTGTCTGCATATTGCGTCAATCCACCATGCCAGCGCGGGAAGCTATAACCAGAAACCGTAACAATATCTATATCGCGGGCCGATTGTGCGATGGCCTCGTACAACATATTCGCCACCTCGTTGATCATCGCCAAGAGCAGACGGTTTCTAATGTCTGCTGGCGCATGATCAGTACGTGTGCGGCCTACAAAATGGGCTTCTTCATTGGCTAGATCAGCTACAATTGGATCTTCCACCTTGCCCTTGCCGCCCGGATAACGATACCAACCGACGCCCGTTTTTCGGCCAATTTTTCTCAGCTCAATCATTCGGTCCAAGCCATACCAGCCTATCCAGACGAATTTCTAATTGGCTGGATGCTTCCTTATCTGGTCGGGTTTTTCAATGTCATTCTTTATGTAATTTTATGGAAGACATTTAGAATACTATCACCGACCTGGGCCGACGGGCTGATCTTTGGTGTTCTCAGCGTTGCAGTGCCATGGTTCTTTTTCATGCCCGCCGTAGGCACAGGCATCATGGGACGCAAAACACCTCAACCAAGAACCGCCTGCCTGTCAGTCTTTGCCGTGCACTCTGTGTTTGGCGTTGTCATTGGCTTATTGCTGCGCTGGATTTGATCCATGAGTTTGTTGCTGATTTAGCAACGCCACCCATAGAAGCCAGGCTATGAAAGTGCAGCTTATATTTTAATAAGTAATTAAGTAGTTGTGATTGTCATGGCATAGGCACCTCAGTTGTAAATTTTGGAACCGAATAGCCTTTTTGCACAGCCTCCCGTGCCGCTATGCGCAGATACCAGTCACGCACGTGCGGAAAGTCGTTCAAATCGATTTCTTGCCATTCAAATCGTGACACCCACGGCCAACAGGCCATATCAGCGATTGAGTAGGTGCCAGCCTCTCCACCGGCAATAAAATCTCGTCCGGCGAGGCGCTCGTTCAAGATACGGTAAAGGCGCTTGCCCTCCGCAGAAAACCGGCCTTCCCCATATTCAGATTTGCCTTTGTTGTATTTAACAAAATGATGAACTTGCCCAAGCGTCGGGCCGAGGCCGCCCATCTGCCACATCAACCACTCCACCATGCACCAGTATTCTTCGCCTACGCATTGGAATTTATCATACTTGTTCGCAAGATACATCATGATGGCGCCGGTCTCCATCAGATGCGATCCAGTTTCATGATCAACAATCGCCGGAATTCGATTGTTCGGCGCAATCTTTAAAAAACTGGGTTCGAATTGTTCGCCCTTTAATATGTCGATGGAATGAACAGTGTAAGGGATGCCCAACTCTTCCAGTAGAATTGACACTTTGCGGCCATTTGGTGTGGTCCAAGTGTAAAGATCAATCATAGTTCATCCTCGCAGTTTACTAATTTTTTGAAACACATTGTGTTGGAAATGTATATAAATGCCAAAGCATTTCTACTGTGATCGCAAGATATATTGTGCTGATCTCACTAGATCCATCTTGCGATCGAAGTAAAGCGACATGCTAACCATTGGGATTTAACAATCGGCATTGATCCCAAAGCCGAGCAACGCCCAAGCTGCCGTGATCTGGAGAGACAGATGCGCAAGGCCGGGGTTGACCTTTGGTCGGCTGCTCGTTTTGATGCACAAAACTGGAGCCCTCGCGATGAATAAAGAACGATTGTATGTTTATGACACCACACTGCGGGACGGCCAACAGACGCAAGGAGTCCAATTTTCGCTTGCCGAAAAACACCAGATAGCCGCAACACTGGACAACCTTGGGTTGGACTATATCGAGGGCGGTTGGCCCGGCGCCAATCCGGTTGATAGTGAGTTTTTTGACAGCAAACCCCACCTAAGGGCAACCTTTACGGCCTTCGGTATGACCAAACGCTCCGGACGATCTGCCGAAAATGATGATGCCTTGAATGGGGTTCTCAACGGTGCAACCCCTGCGGTCTGTTTGGTTGGTAAATCCCATGACTTTCACGTCGAGACAGCGCTTGAGATCACGCTTGCAGAAAATACCGAAAACATCGCCCGTTCCATTGAGTACGTGGTGGCAAAGGATCGCGAAGCCCTGTTTGATGCCGAACATTTTTTTGACGGATATAAGGCCAATCCGTCCTATGCGTTGGAGACTATTCACGCTGCCTTTAATGCCGGTGCGCGCTGGATTGTGCTCTGTGATACCAATGGCGGGGTGCTGCCCGCTGAGATTGGTCAGATCGTCACCGAGGTGATTGCCTCCGGCATCTCGGGTGATCGGCTGGGCATTCACACGCATAATGACACGGAAAACGCGGTGGCCAATACACTGGCGGCTGTGGATGCGGGTGCACGCCAAATTCAAGGTACGCTCAACGGATTAGGAGAACGGTGCGGCAATGCCAATTTAACCTCCCTTTTGCCGATTTTATGTTTGAAAGAGCCTTACAGGTCAAAATATTCCTTGAGCATCACGCCTGCCGCGTTGCGGGATCTTAAACGGGCCTCGCGGGTTTTAGACGATATTTTAAACCGGATTCCCACATCTCAGGCACCCTTTGTTGGCTCCAGCGCCTTTGTCCACAAAGCCGGGCTGCATGCCAGTGCTATATTAAAGGACCCTACCACCTATGAGCATATTGATCCTGCATTGGTGGGCAACCAGCGCGACATTCCCATGTCCAACCAAGCAGGCCAATCGAACTTGCGCCAACGCTTGCGTGAGGCCAATTTGGAGGTTAAAAAAGGTGACCCAGCCTTGGGGCGCATTCTGGAACTGGTAAAAAACCGCGAATCTGAAGGTTATTCTTATGACACGGCCCAAGCTAGTTTTGAGTTATTGGCACGCCGTGAGTTGGGGATTTGCCCTGAGTTTTTTGATGTAAAACGCTATAAAGTCTCAGTGGAGCGCCGCAAAAATAAATATAATCGCATGGTGTCTCTCTCTGAGGCCGTGGTTGTCGTGCGAATTAACGGTGAGAAAAAAATGTCAGTTAGTGAATCGATGGATGAGTTGGGCAATGACCGTGGCCCAGTGAATGCGCTGTCCAAGGCACTAGCCAAAGATTTGGGTCCGTATCAGGAGATGATCGATGATATGCACTTAACCGATTATATGGTGCGCATCACCCAAGGTGGCACCGAGGCCGTTACCCGGGTGGTGATCGATTGTGAAGACAGCAAGGGCAGGTGTTGGTCGACTGTTGGGGTGTCAGCGAATATTGTCGACGCGAGTTTTGAAGCACTGCTCGATGCGATAAACTGGAAATTGATCCGCGACACGGAGCAGAACGCTTGACCAGGCTGCCGTCTCGTTATGATATTCATAATGCAGGTCGCTGAGTAAGCATTAACCTACCTTTTTAGGTGCTGTTGTTGGCGCAAAGCTTTTTTACAATTACAGGATTACTAATAGTTTTAATATTCAACATCAAAATGATTGTTTCACTACCTAAAGTCAAAAGCCAACGCAGCAAAATGGAGCTAAGCCAGCAATGGAAACCAGTTATATATTTTGGTTGATGGCTGTGATGGCGGCTGTGTTTGTCGGCTTGGGAAAAGGCGGTTTGCCGGTTATAGCGGGTTTAGCGGTGCCAAGTTTGTCACTATTCATGTCACCAATATCGGCAGCGGGATTACTGTTACCGGTCTATATTGTATCAGATATTTTCGCACTGATGGCTTATCGGCGAGATTACGACAAGGCTGTTTTGAAATTGGCATTTATTGGCATGACGGCTGGTGTCCTGATCGGAACTTTGACTGCCCATTTAATTATAGAGTGGATAATTACCCTGCTCATTGGGGTGATGGGAACTGTCTATGCCTTAAAGATGTTGCTCGAAAAACCCCAAGGACCCAGGCTTAATACGCAAAAATTGAATTCTCTAAAGGGATATTTCTGGACAACTATTGCTGGTTTCACCAGCTTCATCAGCCACAACGGCGGCCCACCATGGCAAATCTTCATGCTACCTTTGCAATTGCCGAAAACAGTGTTTGTAGGCACCTCAGTCATCATATTTTCCTACGTTAACTTCATCAAATTGTTTCCCTATATTTGGTTGGGTCAGATTAATTTGGAGAGCACCTATATCTCATTGTTTTTAATAATACCGGCCGCAGCGGCAGTTTATCTTGGGGTCAGGGCTGTCAAACTGATCCCTGAAGTGTTGTTTTTCAAACTTATAACCTGGGCCTTACTTTTGATTTCAATCAAATTGATGTTGGACGGCATTCGAACCAGCAATCTGTTCAACACTTCAAGCGTGACCTGACTGACATCAATTTGATTTGGCGACCTTGCGGCCCAAGTATTGTCCAATAAGATCAATATTTGTAACATACGCGGCAAATCAATCATTACGGGATCACAATCATGGACTATACTCCAAGCCAAAATCGTTATGATAAAATGGCTTACCGCCATTGCGGTAAATCGGGGTTAAAATTGCCAATAATTTCCCTTGGTCTCTGGCATAATTTTGGACATGATTTTCCTCATCAGATCAAACGAGACATATGCCAGACAGCTTTCGATAATGGCATCACTCACTTTGACCTAGCCAATAATTATGGCCCCCCACCGGTAGTGCGGAAGAGGCCTTAGGCGAAATCCTAAAAACTGACTTTTCGAGGCTTAGAGACGAATTAATTGTCAGCTCAAAAGCAGGCTATGACATGTGGCCCGGGCCTTATGGCGAATGGGGGAGCCGGAAGTACTTAATCGCGTCTTGTGACCAGTCACTAAAACGACTGGGGTTGGATTACGTCGATATTTTTTATTCACACCGCTTTGATCCAAACACACCCTTAGAAGAAACGATGGGCGCCTTGGATCACATCGTTAAATCAGGTCGGGCATTATATGTGGGCATATCAAGCTACAACAGCCAGCGCACCAAAGAGGCGGTGAAAATCTTAAATAATTTCGGCACCCCATGCATCATTCATCAACCCAGCTACAATATGTTCAATCGCTGGATTCAAGAAGACAGGCTTCTCGACACGCTCGAGGATCTGGGCGTGGGATCAATTGCATTTACGCCACTTGCTCAAGGCATGCTCACAAATAAATACTTAAATGGAGTGCCGAATGACAGTCGTGCAATGCAGGGTAAAAGTCTTGACAGAGATAAAATCAGTCCGGAGCTTGTCGAGACCCTGAACCAACTGAGAGTTATAGCCTCCAGCCGTGGCCAGACGTTAGCACAAATGGCTTTAGCCTGGGTTTTAAGGGGTGGAAGAGTAACCACTGCTCTCATCGGCGCATCAAAGCCAGAACAAGTTTTGGACTGTTGTTGGTGCAGTAGAAAATTTAAACTTCACAGCAGACGAGCTTTCGGAAATTAACTGGCTGTCCGGCGATCAAGGCATAAACCTTTGGGCGGCATCTTCTGAAATTGGATAATTTTTGACTCGGTGGATGGCCCATTTACTATGACACAAAAAATATTGGCCATACTGCGTGAGGTTGAGCTTAATTTAAATGATGGGCTGGATGTTATGAACTCCAGACGCGCCGGAGGTGTTTCGGACACGTTCTATCACCTATGACCTAAACTGTTTTTGGCTCAGAAAATCTGCTGTCCAGTAAGTCACCGATTTCAAAAAAAATGGGATATGTGACCTTTGAGAAGCAGGTATTAACCTGTTTGAGCGCCCACATCGATTCTTGATGAATGTTGCTGGTTGCGATTCTTTCAGTCAATTCATCGCGCAATTGCCCCAGATGTTTGCGCTGCAGTTCTTGTTCGAGGCCTCGATATCCTCTTTTTCAGAAACCAGCTGCCGTGCTTCGCCTGAACTTCGTATCACGATAACTTGAAGCGCCAGCTGAACATTCGCCAATACACGATCCTGAAAGTCAAATATTTCTTTTTGGCCATCCTCAGAAAGTTTTAAGGACTCGCTATCAAGCCTTTTGCAGGATCTAGCATCTTGCAAATCTGTGCGCTTTACGCAATCAGTTCTGCAAGATGCTTTAATTATTCAACGAACTTTTGTTTTACCTTGCCTCGGTATTTTGAGAGGAACTCTTCATCGACTTCGGTGCCATCCGCTAAAAACGGTAAGATCCCACGCCGGAGTGATCGTCCCCGCATGGCCTTGATGTCATCTTCGGATTTGGTGACACGCTGGCTCATTCTCAGCCCCCATTTGGCGAGATAGCCATAGAGGCGGTCAACCTCTGCCTTATGGCTGTCGCCCTTAGCCAGATCGTAAAATTCTTCCGGGTCCGTTTCAAGATCGAACAACATCGGGCGGAAACCGCCTTCGGCATGCATCAGCTTAAAGCGGCCATCAAATACCATAAAAAGGCGCGCGTCTCGAGGCTCCAGCCCCAATAGCATGGCCTGCGGCGTGGCAGAGTAATCATATTCACTTATTGCATACTCGCGCCACTCGGGCCTTTCGCCCTTTAGCCAAGGCATCAGACTACGGCCTTCGAGGATATGATCTGCCACCTTGCCTCCGGCAGCCTCAACAAACGTTACCGCAAGATCGATTGATTCCACCAAAGCGTCACAGGTCGTTCCCCGGGTCGCATCCGCATGCGCGCGCGGATCATAGATGATCATTGGAATCTTAGCCGATGAGTCGTGGAATAAGTCTTTTTCGCCAAGCCAGTGATCACCAAGGTAATCGCCATGGTCTGACGTCAGTACAATCATGGTATCCTGCAGACGGCCTGTGTCTTCGAGATGATCCAAAAGGCGGCCAAGCTGATGGTCACATTGCTTGATCAGCCCCATATATGCGGGAATAACCTTCTGGCGCACCTCTTCTTTCTGGAAAGCCAGCGCTATCTTATTGCCTTGATAGGCGCCAAAGACGGGATGCGGATTCTCCAGTTCAACCTCATGGCGGGTCGCAGGCGGGACATGGCTCACGTCAAACATATTGTGGTAGGGGGCGGGCACAATATAAGGCCAATGCGGTTTGATATAGCTCACATGGGCGAGCCAAGGCTCCTTACCGTCCATCTGGTCAATGAATTCCAGTGTTTTCGTGGTCAGCCAAGGAGTTTCGCTATCTTGCTCCATAATATTCGCCGGTTTATCGGCATTTTTAAAGATCCAGCCGCTAGCGATATCCTCGCCATCCACCCCCGCATTGGCAAAGTCAGCCCATGGATTTTCGGACTCATAGCCTTTGGAGTTCAGGTATGCGTTATAGGGCGAGCGTTTCTCGTCATAAAAGCCATCAGGCCCATGCCCCCAGAGACCGTCATCGCGAATCCATGTGTCAAATCCACATTCCGCCTGTCGTGCCCCAATGATGCTATCGATACTGAGCCCCAACCGTTCCATTCCAACCACATCTGCCTTCATGTGGGTCTTGCCGATCAGCCAGCAACTCATGCCAGAGTTGCGCAGGTGATCGCCCATCGTCATCTCCCCAACCCTTAGAGGAAAGCCGTTCCAATGGGCGCCATGCGACGAGGCATAGCGGCCCGTATAAAAACACATGCGCGACCCACCACAGACGGGCGATTGCACATAGGCGTTGGTAAACCGAACCCCCTGAGCTGCAACTCGGTCAAAATTCGGTGTCTGCAAATGCGGGTGACCCGCACAAGATAAATAATCGAAACGCAGTTGATCATACATGATGAATAGAATGTTCATTCTTGTTGCGCTCCAAAAGGTAAGTTCTTGTCAAGGATAACTGTGATTCTCTTGCCTAGATTAACGAATCCCAGGCCTTTACGCTAACTATCAGTTCATACAGTGAACCTCGTGAGGCGTCATGTCAGGCCCGACCCAAACAAATTCGTTCTCTCAATCGCGGAATTTTGGTGGTCGAGCATCTGTCCAATCATGGGCTTTCGTCCTTGGCAGATTTGCGGCAGGCCACAGGGCTCAGCAACGCCACCTTATTTTGGCGTCGCATCTCCAGATTTTTGAGTATCAAGCAGCCACATTGATGCGGCATAAAACATGTACAAGCTTGTATGCCGGCGGAATAAAATCCAAGCCCACATGAACTGCTTGTCGCATTGGACCTGCGAAAGTTCTACCCCTTCCAATTTGCCCGACACACAGCGGCCAAATTGGTCCCACCGCGAGCCCGTTTTGACATCCTCAATGTGGCCATCTTTGCGTTCAAATTTCAACGCGTTATCATTCACTGTGCTAACATAAACAAACACTGAACAGCCTGCCTCATCGCTCAGTACAAGCAAAAGCACCCCACCCAGCTCAGCCGGCACGAGCCCACTTTTCTACAATTTGTGCCAGGGTGCTGTCAAACTAATGAGAACACGCGTCAGATTGCTGGCACAGCCTAAATCTATGCGCTCAATAATTGACACCACTCGCCAAGAGCAGCAGCACGATTTATTTTGAATATGGTGCATCAATATAGGTGGCGATCCTACAGCCCCACACGCTCAACAAAAACACCCCACCCAGCCCCTGTTGCGCCTTTAGCGAACCAGGGGCTGGGTGGGGTGAATGAAGCTGATTTTAAAGTAGCAAAATGAGGAGTGTGTTACCATCTAAGACGCTACAAAATCGCCCTGCCCGTCTCAAGTAGTTTTGGTTGACAAAACCTTTAGACTCAATTTTTTCTTGACCGATTGATAAAAAAAGAAGTTACTATTACGGGAACTGGAGGGGATCTAAAATGACTAAATTTACATATCTCAATCGCCGATATTTTATGGCAACTACAGCAGCCACATCGTTTTTGTTTGGCGCTAATCATGCAGCTGCAGCTGGACCGATCAAGGTGGCGGCCATTTATACAGTGCCTGTAGAACAGCAATGGGTCAGCCGTATACATAAGGCAGCACAAACTGCCCAAAAACGCGGTGATATCACATATACGTTCTCCGAGAATGTCAGCAATACAGACTATGCCCGTGTGATGCGTGAATATGCTGAGGCTGGCAATAAGCTGATTATTGGCGAGGTGTTTGGTGCAGAACAGGAGGCACGTGAAGTTGCGGCGGACTATCCAGACGTTGCATTTTTGATGGGATCCAGCTTCAAAGAAGATGCTGCATTGAAAAATTTTGCTGTCTTCGACAATTACATCCAAGATGCATCTTACCTGTCAGGCATTATTGCAGGCGCCATGACTACATCTGGGAACATCGGTATGGTGGGTGGCTTCCCCATCCCAGAAGTAAACCGGTTGATGCATGCCTTCATGGCCGGTGCGCATGAAATGAACCCCAATATTAAGTTCCAAGTCAGCTTTATCGGCAGTTGGTTTGATCCTCCTAAAGCTAAAGAAACCGCATTTGCTATGATCGAAAATGGTGTGGATGTGCTGTATGCTGAACGCTTCGGTGTTTCTGACGCCGCCAAGGAAAAGGGCATTCTAGCGATTGGAAACGTAATCGACACGCAAGCTGATTATCCTGATACTGTTGTCGCATCAGCTATTTGGAACTTTGAGCCCACTTTAGATACAGCAATTGCAGCTGTTCAGGCTGGCACTTTTTCTGCGGCGGACTATGGGGTCTATTCCTTCATGAAACAAGGAGGGACCGAATTGGCGCCGTTGGGAACATTTGATGGTAAAATACCTAAAGCTGCCATGGAATTAGTTGCAAAACGCCAGGCTGAGATTAGGTCAGGGGCATTTTCTGTGACCATTAAAGACGGCGAACCATCGTCGTCTTAAAATATTATGGGCAACGACCTTGTTGAAGCACTGCGCCTGACTAATATTACCAAACGCTTTGGAGGACTGACCGCAAACGACGCGGTCAGTTTTACAGTCAATAAAGGTGAAGTTGTGGCGTTGCTGGGCGAAAACGGCGCGGGCAAAACGACCCTAATGAACATTTTGTTTGGGCAATACACTGCCGATAGTGGAACTGTTTCTGTATTCGATAAAATTTTACCACCGGGGAATTCACGTGCAGCGTTGGATTCAGGTGTTGGTATGGTGCACCAACACTTCACTTTGGCCGATAATCTGACCGTTCAAGAAAATATCACTCTTGGTACGCGCCCTTTATTAAGCCCACGCCTAGACCGCGTCGCAGCCCGCGCCAAGATCATAGACCTATCCACAAAATTTCACCTCGTTGTGGCCCCTGAGGCCCGCGTTGGAAGCCTTTCGGTAGGTGAACGGCAACGCGTTGAGATTCTCAAAGCTCTGTACCGCAACGTAAAGATTTTGATCTTAGATGAGCCAACGGCAGTGCTAACTCCACAAGAAACGGATGACCTGTTTGCCACTCTTAGGCTGGCCATCGCAGGTGGACTGTCGATAATCTTTATTTCGCACAAATTACATGAGGTCATGGCTATTGCTGATCGTGTTGTCGTGCTCAGACATGGCAAACTGACTGGTGGTGTGCGTACAGAGGACACTGACAAACACGCACTAGCCACGATGATGATGGGAACAGAAGCGTCACCGCCACAAGTTTCCCTCGCCAGTCCAGGAAATACCCTTCTTGAACTGCGAAACCTCACGACACCAGATGTTGGCAATGTCCCCGGTCTGAAATCCATTTCATTAGCCTTGAAGTCAGGCCAGATTATCGGATTGGCGGGTGTCTCTGGCAATGGTCAGACGTCAGTCGCGGAAGTTGTTGGTGGCTTGCACAAACCTGATGAAGGACAACTGGTGCTGAATGGCAATACCGTCAAAAAATGGAGCCCCCGCGATGCGGTAATCAGTGGGATAGCTCGTGTTCCCGAAGACCGACAAAAAATTGGCAGTATTGCAGACTTTGACCTAACTGAAAATATAATCCTTGAACGGTACAACACAAATGCATTTAGCAAAGGCGGATGGCTTAACTGGCGAAGTTCACGGGCCTTCGCTAATCGTATTATTGACAAGTATGATGTTCGATGCCCCGGCGTTGAGACCCCGATCAGACTGCTTTCAGGGGGTAATATGCAAAAGCTAATCTTGGGCCGCGTTTTGGAAACTGATCCACAGATCATTTTGGCTAATCAGCCCGTCCGCGGCCTCGATATAGGCGCAGTCAATTATGTGCACAGCCAATTGCTCGCAGCGCGTGATCGTGGCGCAGCGGTACTCTTAATCTCAGAGGATCTGGACGAGATTATGGCCCTGTCAGATGTGATTTATGTTATCTCTGATGGGCGGCTTTCTCCCGAATTTGAACGCGGAGAGGTGACACCCGCCCACCTGGGGATTTGGATGGGGGGTCAAGGGTTTGACGGGGCGGTGAACCATGCGACTTGAGCCTATCAAGAACCCATCTCTAGCCCGCTGTCTGCTACCGCCTGCAATTGCCTTAGGGACCACTGTCGTGTTTGCTTCACTATTAGCGATGGTTGCTGGCGCAAATCCATTTTCCGTTTTTGGGCTAATTTTGGGCGGTGCATTCGGATCAAAATTTGCAATCCTTGAGACACTTAACAGGGCGACACCTTTGATTTTTACCGGCCTCGCTGCAGCGGTCGCTTTTCGTGCCAAGTTCTGGAACATAGGAGCCGAAGCCCAGCTTTATTCTGGTGCCCTGCTGACTGTCTTGCTTGGTACTGGTCTTTTGCAGTGGCCCAGTATCGCGCTACTGCCTACAATTGCGCTGTTCTCAATTTTAGCCGGTGCGATACTCCTCTTGGTTCCTGCATTACTCAAAACTCGCTTTGGAGTGGATGAAGTTGTCACTACGTTATTGTTTAATTTTATATTTTTACTCTTTATTTCGATGCTCCTCGAGGGACCTATAAAGGATCCAATGGGCATGGGTTGGCCAAAATCTGCACGAGTGATACCCGAGGCGCGGTTGCCACGTCTCGTCGAGGGTCTGCGCCTGCATTGGGGATTTGCCTTGGCAATTTTTTCGGCCATTTGCATTTGGATTATCCAGACACGCAGCACATTGGGCTATGAAATGCGAGCTGTTGGCTTGAACAAACAGGCAGCTGCCTTTGCCGGTATCCCAATAAATACTGTACTTGTTAAAACGGCGCTTTTGTCAGGTGGGCTTGCAGCGCTGGCTGGTTTTTCAGAGGTTGCAGGATTGAAGGGCAACCTGACGCTCGATCTATCGCCGGGCTTTGGCTACACAGGGATCATCGTGGCGATGCTGGCATTGTTACATCCACTTGGTGTTATTGTTGCGGCAATGTTCGTTGCAGGAATTTTCGTGGGCGCCGATAGCATGAGTAGGGCTGCTGATGTGCCGACCTATCTGGCCGACATCATGCTTGCGACGGCTCTGATTCTTATGGTCTTAGCTATCATGTTGACACGTTTTCGTGTGGTGAGGGATTAAAATAATGGAGATTATCGAAATCCTGTTTACCGCCAGCTTCTGGGCTGCTGCTATCCGGATTGCTAGCCCGCTGATTTTTGCTACCTTGGGGGAATTAATCTGTGAACGCGCTGGCGTCCTGAACCTTGGCATTGAGGGCATCATGGTGGCGGGCGCATTTGCCGGCTGGATGGCTGTCTATTCCGGGACAGGACTTTGGATGGGTGTTTGCGTGGCTATGCTTGTGGGTATGCTATTCGGCACTTTGCACAGTATACTTACAGTCCCATTTGGGTTGTCGCAGCATGTGGTGGGCTTGGGCGTAACACTATTGGCCACATCGTCGACCTACTACGCCTATAGATTGGCTTTGCCCGAGGTAACAAGCCCACCCAAAATTGAAGCGTTTCAACCCTTTAACATTCCAATACTGTCAGACATTCCATTAATTGGACCCGCATTATTCGCGCAAACACCTTTCACATATCTCGCCTTTACGCTTGTTGTGATTGTAGCCGTTGTCTTGTACCGAACCCCGCTAGGGCTTGCAGTGCGGGCAGCTGGGGAAAATCCCGCGGCCATTGCTGCACAGGGACTATCAGTGACAAGAATTCGTATGGGAGCTGTCATTGTTGGAAGCGGCTTTATGGCTATGGGGGGAGCATTTCTAACGATGTCCACCTTTGACAGTTTCTTTTTTGAAATGGTAAACGGGCGAGGCTGGATATGCATTGCGCTTGTCGTTTTTGGTTCTTGGAGGCCCGGGAAAGCTCTGTTGGGCGCGGTACTATTTGCAGCCTTTGATGCGCTCCAGATAAGGATGCAGCAAACTAGCTTTGGATCGCATGTGCCTTACCAAATTTTTCTAATGATGCCATATGTTCTATCCATCGTAGCTCTTGTTGTGATGTCGCGACGTGCCGAGGTTCCTGCCGCGCTTATGGTACCATTCAATAAAGGAGAACGTTAATGTTTGATCTGATTGTCAAAGGTGGTGCGTTGCCCAATGGGCGGGTGGTTGATATTGGGATCAAGGGCGACAGAATTACAGCAATTGATCAGCTTGCTTTTGCAGAGGCAGGAGAAGTCATTGACGCAACTGGCGATCTGGTAAGCCCACCATTTGTCGATCCGCATTTTCACATGGATGCAACACTCTCCTATGGACTGCCACGGATCAACAGCTCTGGGACACTGCTAGAAGGCATTGGGCTTTGGGGAGAGCTAAAACACATAATGACCCAAGACGATGTCGTGGAGCGCGCACTAAGATATTGTGATTGGGCGGCCAGCATGGGATTATTGGCCATACGTAGCCATGTCGACACCTGTGATGACAGGCTCCTGGGGGTTGAGGCGCTGCTAGACGTTCGCAACCAGGTTAAAGGCTACATAGACTTACAACTTGTAGCCTTTCCACAAGACGGCTTCTATCGCGATCCGACAGCGCGAGAAAACACCATCCGCGCTTTGGATATGGGCGTTGATATTGTGGGCGGTATCCCCCATTTTGAGCGCACGATGGCCGACGGTGCGGCATCTGTGAAAGAGCTTTGCGAGATTGCCGCCGCCCGCGGACTGCAGGTTGATATGCATTGTGACGAAACTGACGACCCACATTCGCGTCACATTGAAACACTAGCATACGAAACACAGCGACTAAATTTGCAGGGAAGAGTCGCCGGATCGCACTTAACGTCGATGCATTCTATGGACAACTATTATGTATCCAAACTGCTCCCGTTGATTGCAGAGGCTGAAATCAACGCTATCCCCAATCCATTGATCAATATAGTTATTCAAGGCAGGCATGATTCATATCCAAAACGGCGTGGCCTTACGCGCGTAAAAGAAATGCTGGCGTCTGGAATTAACGTGGGTTGGGGACAAGATTGCGTGCTGGATCCGTGGTATTCGCTTGGCACTGCAGATATGCTTGATGTTGCCTTTATGGGACTGCACGTTGCCCAGATGACTAGCCCAAAAGAAATGCACACCTGTTTTGATATGGTCACGGTAAACAACGCAAAAACTATGGGTATTACCGACTACGGTCTGCATGTAGGCGCTAAGGCATCGTTGGTGGTTCTCGATGCGGGCAATCCGATCGAAGCATTGCGCCTACGCGCCACTCGGCTTTGCGTCATTGCGAACGGCCAGGTTATTAGCCAAACTCCGCGTGCAGATGCATCGCTCAACCTCAGGGGGCGACCTCAAACTTCACGCAGACGGCATGTCTCGAGTTAGATTAAAATTTAGCGCTTGTTTGATACCGTCAAACTAATGAAAACACGCATCAGATTGCAAAAATAACCTGCATCTACACAATCAATAATTGAAGCCACTCGGCGAGAACAGGGACACGGTTTAGCTTGAGAATCGTGAGTGAATAAAGATGGGCATTCCTGCAGTCCTTTTCACTCCAACCAACGCCACACCCCTCCCCTGTTGCGCCTTTATCGGATCAGAGTGGCCAAGATGGGTGTGTTTGAGGGCGTTTTGTAATCACGCTAGGATACCTTAATCGTCTGGTATATATCTAGTTGTTCAATCTTATAGGACCCGTTGAGCGCTGTTGTGATGTGCAACGTTTTTGTGGAAAAGTGTTAAGAAGTCGTTAAGTTTTAAATACAGTAACTGAAAATGGCATTAGGGAGTTTAAAATGAGTGATCAAGACTGGCTTCAATTAGAATTACAGAATGATGGTGTTATGCTGGTAACAATGCAGAATGCTCCAGTAAATGCATTTAATCCAAAGTCACTAGGCGAATTGGAAACCTTGTTTGTAAAACTAGCGAGCGATGACGCTACTAAGGCAGTTGTTTTGGCAAGCGATCTAAAAGTGTTTTCCGCAGGCCTCAATCTCAAAGAAGCCCAGCACTATGATCTTGCAGCCCAACAGGCCATTGTTGACGGATTTCATAAGACATTCTTAGAGATATTTGCGTTTCCCAAGCCATTTATTGTTGCGGTAGAAGGAGCCGCAATTGCAGGTGGATTTTTTCCCGTTATATGTTCAGATTACCGCATCGCAGGACCACGTGCCACGTTTGGTTTGGCAGAAGTTCGTGTTGGAGTTGGAATGCCAGCGGGTCTGATGGAAATTATCCGCTCGATGTTATCCCCCAACGATCTGCGCCGCATCTTGCAAAATGGTGCGGCAATCCCAGTAGATGCTGCAATACAAGCAGGGATAGTGGACGAATTGGTCCAAGCCGGCGACGCGTTGGGGCAGGCTCTAAAAGTTGCACGAGACTATATCCAAATACCTCCAAAAGCATATGCAACGATCAAATATCAAAATCGTCAACATGTTATTGAAGCTCTAAAGGCCGAGATTGCAAAAAGTGGGGCGTCTGGACCTGTGCCTTGGTTTACAGCGGAAACTGCAAGCGCAATGGCTAAAATGGTAGGCTAGTGCACTAACCAGTTTTGTAAAATCAATAAGCACAGACTTCAGATTGAAGACTTAACCTCAATTTATGACTGAATGGCAATAGTGGGCAAAGTAATGTTTACATCCGAGAAGCGCCGATCGAATTAAGCAACATCCGTTCGTTTTCTGAAGCGGCGCGCAGGCCCGCGGCTGTTGAAAGGTTGCAATAAGAGCCGCTAACGCTACTTCGGAGCTAAAATCAAAACCAAGTCAGGCAATAAAAAACGGGGCAAATGTGACCCTTGGCATGGAAAAACTGTGATGAAATAAGGCATGACAGCACGTTCTCCAGTCTTAAAGTGTGTATTTTATACGCGTGGCGGCATGAACAAGAGGATATTTTATATATAGAGGTACCTAATATGACTGACACTAACCCTGGAAAAGACAGTGCGACGACATCGTTTTCTAAGGATATGTCCTACGCTGATTACTTGTCATTAGACCCAATTTTGGGCGCACAAAGGCCTCAATCAGCAGCTCATGACGAGATGCTGTTCATTATCCAACATCAGACGTCTGAGTTGTGGATGCGGCTCTGTCTACATGAACTGTCAACCGCTCGTACTCATCTTATTAATCAAGAAATTGAACCCGCGATGAAAATGCTCACGCGTGTTGCGCGGATATTTGAACAACTCAACAATGCGTGGGACGTACTGCGGACCATGACGCCAAGCGAATACACTCAGTTTCGAGATAATCTAGGAACATCTTCTGGTTTCCAATCGTATCAGTATCGTTTAATTGAATTTATGCTTGGAAACCGCAATCTCGCTATGATGAAAATGCATGAACACCGGCCAGAATTATACAACATGTTAGAACAGGAATTACAGATAAAGTCCTTGTACCAAGTGGTGCTTGATCTGCTTTCAAAAGCGACAAACACAATATTTTCAGCTACCGTTTATACCACAGACACGCCCCATCTAGCTAACGATGCCGTCATGTCAGCTTGGGTTGTGGTTTATCAAGATCCGCAGCAATACTGGGCGCTTTATGAGCTTGCCGAAAAGCTAGTAGATCTTGAAGATTATTTCCGCCGCTGGCGCTTCAATCATGTCACGACGGTAGAGCGGATCATTGGGTTCAAGCGTGGCACTGGCGGCACATCAGGTGTGAAATACCTGCGCCGTATGTTAGAAGTAGAACTATTTCCCGAACTCTGGAACCTCAGGGGTATTTTGTAATTGTTCGTTAAGAACCAAAGCACAAATAGTTATCTCGATTTAGAATGCTTTAAACGTTTGTGTGGTATAAGTACGCTCAATTCCTTCTATATCGAGAAGGTTATCATTGATAAACATGCCAATATCCTTTCCATTTGGAATATAAAGCTTCATCAATAGATCATAATCACCGCTGGTAGAATAGAGTTCTGAATGGATCTCTCGCAATACAATTTGCGTGGCAACGCTATAAGCTGTGCCTGGCCGGCACCTAATTTGAACGAAGAGACAATTCATCCGAAGTCCTTTCCAATGTTGTTATCTGCTCACAAAGTCATAAGGGTCTTTTAACACAACGCAAGCTGGCATCTCAGATAAATCATCAATGGTACTGCCAGAGAACACTATTTAAGGTAGGTAGGGCCACCTCGGGTGCTGTTGTGTGTGGACGGCTCCTTTTTGTAAGAATTAATTTGAGTGACTTTGGAGGTTGTGGTCATGTGTTCGGCCTTTTGGTACGGTGCATGGCAACGCTGGCCTTGATGAAGCCCAGACAGAACGGATTGCCAGCAAAGCCTATATCTATGCGCCGAATAATTCGGTGCCACTCGGCAAGAGCAGCGGCACGGTTTAGCTTGAAACAGATGCGTGAGCGGAACCCAACTAGTGTCTCCTACGCGATGTCAGTAAATGTACAAAAATAGGGCTTGAATGTTTTTCTTTGCATAGACTTTAACACCAAAGCCATCCCTAAAGGGGACCAGAGATCCCTTTTAAATTATGAAATGATTTAGTAGAATAGCCTTGGCTAATTTCGCGTATTTAAATAAAGTGAACCAGAAAGCTGAATTTGACAAAAGGTTTACACAAACGGTAATAGCGCCACAGTTCCATTTTTGATCTGGCATTCGGGCATGCAAATTTGCAGTTTTTGTCCTTCTGTCCAAAACGCTTTTTCAATCATTGAAAGCCCAATGTTCTGATTTAAATTTGGAGACCAAATCGCAGAGGTGATTTGGCCAATTTGAGTATGGTTGGCAAATACAGGCCACGGTTCACCGCAAGGTGGGCATGCGGGCCCGTCGAAGAGAATGCCACGCATCACTCTGTCTATACCGCGTTTGTGGATTTTCAATAATGCATCTTTAGCAAGATAATCGACGGGCGCATCAAGGCTACAATATTGTACCAACCCGCATTCCAATGGATTGTTCTCGCGGGTGAATTCATTACCGTAAGAAAGCAAACCACCCTCTATCCGTTCAATTAGGTTTGGACAGCCAGCGCGGATGTTAAACTCTTGCCCTGCATCCCAAACGGCGTCCCACAACCGCCCACCCAAATTGCTCCCGTTTAGGTAGATTTCAAACCCGCCTTGTTTGGAAAATCCAGAACGTGCTATCAATTGTTTAGTGCCCTCAAAGTCAATCCAACCAAAATTAAAGAATTTGATTGCTCGGACTTCTTCACCAAACAGTTTAGCTATTAAATCTTCAGCTTTGGGCCCCTGAATGGCCAAAGGGGAGACATCTGGTTCTATGATTTTCACATCAAATTTTGCACCTGTTGCCAAACCTTTGGCCCACAACAAAACATCCGAATCCGCAATAGAAAGCCAGAAATGATCGCTGCCAAGTTTTAGCAGAACAGGATCATTTATCATGCCACCAGTCTCATCAACCAAAGGCACATACAGACACTGTCCTACGCGGGCTTTGCTCAGATTTCTCGGGGTCATCATCTGTACGAGCTTTGCGGCATCTGGTCCTTTTAACTCAACTTGCCGTTGGGTCGATACATCCCAAATTTGTGCATATTTTTTAAGGTGCCAATAATCATCCTCAATACTTGGCTCGAACGCCTTTGGCAAAAGCATATGATTAACAACGGTAAATCCACGAACATTGTTCTGTTCAACACGGGTCGTAAAAGGGGTGCGCCTTATGCGACGTGACATTTGCAATCCACTCGTCATGCAGATTTCCAAGTTGAATACGAATTTGGAGAAAGGATGATTGGCATATGAAATACGCCATCGGTATCGTTTATTCTAAAGCGCAGTGCAATCTGTGGGATTGTTTCGGAATTGCTGTGGCCTAGACCAATCCAGTAATTTTCTACATCAAACAAAAGCTCATATATTGTTGATTTTTCGAGTTCAGAGGCTGGCACCTTTTGTATCAATCTTCCACCTTCATCTGTTTGGGTTGCAAACAAAATTTTGCCGGTTTCACAACTTTTAAAGATTACAGGGATTCCAGCCGCATGGCTACCATTTGTACCGTCGAGAGTGTGTGTGCTGATCTTTGCCATTATTCAATCGAAGCCTTATCGCGTTTGTCCGATGTTGCAGCCACAATTGGGCTGATAACACCACGGCATTTTACATTAACGCAAGCTGGTTTGCCGGATGCCATTGCCCGGTCCATAGCTGGGCCAAGCTCTTCTCTTGTGTTGACCACTTCACCGTGGCCGCCCAAACCTTCAAACATTGTGTGAAATGGAATATCGCGGAAGTCCGTCGCAAAGTGTTTCCCGTTTGCAAACAAGCGTTCTTGCTGTTGGCTGATGCAATCCAATCCGCCGTTGTTGTCGATGACGACCGTTATCGGAAGATTCTCTTGAAACGCCGTCTCAATCGAAAGACCACCCGACAAAAACGCCCCATCACCAGAAATTAGCACGACTTGTTTGTCGGGTGCAGCTGCTTTTGCGGACAATGCAAAGGAAACACCGACTCCTAACAGGCTAAAGCTTCCAGGATGCATAATCCCAGCTAATTTTTGTCCACGCCACCCAGCCATATTCACTGCAATTTCCGACCAAAAATGGGTGTTACCCCCATCAAAAACAAGCCAGTCCTCAGATTCCATCTTAGCATTTACATCCAATGCCAATTGAAGTGGATGCATTTTGCCGTTGGCGTCCTTTTTAGTTTCTTCCGCGATATGAGTTTCCCAATCTGTTACCCATGTCTCTCGGCGTTGTTTGTTTAGGTCGAACCAATCTGTCCACTGAATACCTACACCAGAAATCGCATCAAAAAATGCACCGGGGTCACTGAGTAAAGTTTCATCCGCTGCAAGGTTAAATTCAAGCTCTTCGTGGCTTCCATTTATACAAATCAGTGTAGTAGTTTCCATGAAAAACGGTGCATTCCCAAAATTCATCTGATTGTCTAATCTACCGCCAACCATAAGTACTAAATCCGATTCATGAATGGCTGGTTTTGACGGATGATACTGGTGAAAATCAGCAAGCCCCATATAGGCTTCCTCTTCCTCTCCCAACAGTTTGCTGTGATAGGGCACATTGAAAATGGGCATGCGCAGATCGCGCGCAACCTTGGCCAACTTTTTTTCAGATTCAGACCACCATACACCGTGACCACCAATAATGACCGGTCGTTTTGCTTGCTTCAATAGGTCTATAACTATTGCCAAACGCGTTGGGTCTGGCCACGCTAAAGCAGATTTTTTTGCATTGCGCTTATAGGGGCGTTCAGATCTTCCGGCGTCTTCGTCAAATGAAGAGAACATAATATCTACTGGCAAGCTAATATGGACTGGACCGGGATAACCGGATGTTGCAGCGGTCCAAGCACGATCAACAAATTCGCTAATTCGTTCACCGTCTGTAATTTGAATAGAATATTTCACCAACGGGGCCGCGATCGCCACATCATCGATTTCTTTGAAGCCCCCTGCGCCTTGTCGTTTCAGGGTCGAGGACCCAGTAACGAAGATCACCGGTGATCTTTCGCCTCCGGCTTCTAACATTGCCGGAACTGCGTTTGCGAAGCCTTCAGGCCCCACCAGACATACAGTTGGTTTGCGCGTAATCCGAGAATGCCCATCAGCCAGATGGCCTGCGATTTGTTCATGTGGGGTGTTTATCACAGACATCTGACATTCCATAAACCCTTCCAAAGCTGGGTTGCAGAACCCACCAGCTAGGGTGAACACGTGGTCCACGCCCTTTTCTTTAAAGGCCCGAGCTAAAATGTTTCCACCACGGATTTTTAGTGTTTCTTTTGTCATTTAATCTTCCGATTTTGCAGCCAAAACGTTTTTATTTAGGTGTTCAATTTTTGTTGCCCCAAGCTGGGCTATGACAGAGCTCAAATCAAACTTCATCAAGTCCAGATAAGTATCCAACTTTCCGGCTGCGATTGCGAGTAATATCGGGCGCCCGATCATTACAAAATCGGCGCCAAGAGCCAACGCCCTTACGATGTCATCTGCACTGCGGATTCCGCTGTCGAAGACCAGGGTGAAATCATCGCCTACAGCGTCACGTATCCTTGGTAAAACGTCAATTGATGCTAAAGAGCTGTCTAACTGCCGCCCCCCATGGTTTGAAACATAGACTGCATCACACCCACTTTGCTTGGCTGTCACGGCATCATCCGGTGACATAATACCCTTTAGGATTAATTTGCCGTGCCATCTTTTGCGAAGTTCAGCCAAAAAATCCCAATCAACACCGCCTCGACTATCATTGCGATTGAATTTGCTTTCAATTTTGGATGTTACAAAATTCATCGGTTTCGGCGTTCCTGCAAAAAGTGCGAAAATTGACCAACGCGGATGAAGCGCAAAATCGACAAACTGTTTAAAGCCAATCTTCAATGGAACAGAAAATCCGTTTTCTAAATCTCTGGTCCGTCGTGAATGATGCGGTGTATCCACAGTATACACTAACTGTTCATACCCAGTTTGCGCTGCACGATCGACCAATTCCCAAGTTAAATCCTTGTTGGTTCCTGCATAAAGTTGGAACCATGCATTTTTTTGGGCTTGAAGGAAGGTATCCTCTAGCGTCGTCGAGGAGACCGTTGATACACAATGGGGAAACCCTTGTATCGCTGCATTCTGGGATAGTGTTCTATCCGCGTTTGGCGCAATCAGATTGCACATTCCCATAGGGGCAACTCCAAAAGGTACACTGTATGTTTGCCCTAACAGGGATGTGCTCATATCGACGTCTTCGATATTTATCAGTGCGCGGGGGGTTAGTTTGACGCGTTCTAGCGCAGCTTCATTGTTCTCAGCAGCCATTTCAGCGCCAGTGCCACCGACAATAAAATCATATATGATACGTGGCAGGCGACGCTGTGCAATATCATGAATAAAAAATGGATCACGCATCTTCGTATCTGTCCAAGTGTATTTGAAATTTGCTTCGTATCTTTTGTTCAATACTTTCTGGTAGGTGGCTTGGTTTTGCCTTTGTTAATAGTTCCTGAACACGTATTTTGGCGACACTAAAGATATCGTTCTTTCCTTCTTTCTCCCATTGTTCAATGGGTTGCCGGTTGGCAATTTCAGGGTACAAAAAATCGCTGCGCATCCTTGCAAACGTTTCTGATTGCCCAAGGTAGTGTCCATCGCCTGTTACAACTTCGGCAATATTTGCGATGTTTAGCAGCTCATCCGTCACTTCAATGGGTGAGACCGATCGCATGATTGCACCTAACATGTCGTTGTCGATGACATAGCTTTCTAAGGAGGCCGACATCAGGCTGGCTTGTGTTCCTGCAGCCTGAGTTATCGCATTTGACCCAGCCTGCGCGCTCAGAGTTATTGCTAAACTTTTTTCAAAACCGCTCTGCGCGTCTGGCAATTTGCTATCGGTTGCACCTGCAATGCAAGTGTCGGGAAGGTTGTAAAATTTGGCCATTTGGGTTGCAGCCGCCATCAGCGTCGCTTGTTCACCTCCACCACCAGTCAAGGCACCCGTCCTTAAGTCTGTTATCATTGGACGTGCGCCAAATGTCATTCGAGCCTTTGGGTTTACACACCATCCATAGATCATTCCAGCCAAGGTTTCAGCGGTCACTTGGGCTAAGGTGCCTGCAAGGGTCACCGGTTCTGATGCTCCTACTTGGCCAAAGCTGTTTACGTGGAAAGGAATGTTTAACTCTGCGGCTGCTTTCAAGACTGCGCAGGCTCCTGCGCTAAAACGAAGAGGGCAAACAACATGGTTAATATTTAAAGACAGGAATGGACGCTCAATAAATGCTTGTTCAGAACCTGCAATTAAATAGCACATCTCTGCAATTGCCTGCACACTTTCGGGGAGAGCGGCGCTCGTGAAAATTGGTTTTGTGGTGCCACTCAGGCATGCAAAGGCTGTGTTCACATCCAATTCAAAAAGGCCTTCGATGTCGCCTGCAATAAAGGGTCGGGAGAAAAAATGGATGTTGTCCAACATGTCAACGAGTTGGGCAGATTGAAACAAATCAACAATGGTAGACGGTCTATTTAACCCGCTTTTTGAGTCCAAAATCATTGGCGAAGCACCGCCGGTTCCCACGTAAACCTTTTGGCCAGCAAATATCATGTCTTGATCTGCTGCGCGCCCGTGCAGCGTAAATTTGCGCCTGATGTTTGCAAGTGCATTAGAAATTAGTTTTTTTGGAAAGAGTATCCGGCCGCCTGAGGATTTTTGCGCGCCATTTGTAATCAACAGTTCCTCTACATCTGTTGGAACTTCTGACATGCCAATTTCTGATAAAATTCTTTGGGCGGCTTGGTCTATTTTTGCTAGTGCCGCATTATCAAGAGGCTTGTATTTTCCACCTTGTATCCCAGAAGTATTCGGCTTGTTGGAGAAGGTATCAATAACTGTACCATCCCGTTTATTTCGCCTTTTACTTGATGTTCTCAGTGCCTTAATCTCTTGCATCTACGAACCTGTCTAACCAATTGGGGTCCATCTCTGGAACAGAATTCAACAACAATTTTGTATAGTCTGGATGAGGCGGGTGAAGAACTCTACTTTTCAAACCCTGTTCAATAACTTCTCCTTGGTACATGACAACAATTTCATCTGAAATAGCGGTAACCACTGCAATATCATGCGTAATAAAGAGATATGTAATTCTAAGTTCTTTTTGAAGCTTAAGAAGAAGCGTCAAAATGCCTTCTTGGACAATCTGATCAAGCGCTGAAGTGACTTCGTCACAAATAATAACCTCGGGTTCTGCTGCGAGCGCTCGTGCGATACAAATTCTTTGTTTTTGGCCCCCTGAAAGTTCACTAGGCAAACGGTCTATAAACGTTTCATCCAATTCGATCATTTTTAGCAAATCTATAACTCTGCGCTCTTCCTCAGCGCGAGTCATATCATGATAGAAACTTAAGGGGCGTCCGATGATTTCCCCAACTGTTTGCTTTGGGTTCATCGCCGTATCAGCCATCTGATAAATCATTTGAATGCGCCGCAGTTGATCTTTGCTGCGTTCTTTGATCGATGGTGGTAAAGTTTGCCCGTTGAAGGTAATTGCCCCCCCTAAAGGTGGCATGAGGCCAGTCAGAACGCGCGCTGTAGTAGATTTTCCAGAGCCAGATTCCCCGACAATGGATACGGTTCGACCTCTAGGAACTTTGATAGAAACGTTTTTTAAGACCTTAACGGACTTTTCATATGCGGCATCGATGTTTTTGATATCGAGAACGATATCATCGGATGGATCTTCTGGCTTTTCCAATGCTCGCACAGACCAAAGGGATTTAGTGTAATCCTCCTGGGGAAATTCCAGCATAGTGTTTGTTTCTGCGTCTTCAACTTCTTCCCCATACCGAAGAACTTTAATACGATCTGCCATTTGCGCGACGACTGCCAAGTCATGGGTGATATAAATTGCAGCCGTGTTAAAACGTTCGATAATCGAACGTATCGATAACAAAACTTCAACTTGTGTCGTGACGTCCAACGCAGTGGTCGGTTCATCAAAAATAATGAGATCTGGTCGCGGAGACATTGCCATCGCGGTCATCACACGCTGCAATTGTCCGCCAGAAACTTGGTGCGGGTAGCGTTGGCCGATCCCTTTTGGATCCGGCAAACTAAGCGCGCCGTACAACTCAACAGCGTCTTTTCGGGCCTCTATATCAGTGGCTACTGCATGCCCAACCGTTGCTTCAATTGTTTGGTCAATTAGACGATGCGCAGGATTGAAAGACGCGGCGGCAGATTGCGCAACATATGCGATACGTGAACCCCACAAGTCCATTTTCTCCACTTCGGTCGCGGTTAACAAATCAATTCCATCAAACACAATTGAACCAGACTTTATGGCGCAGCCCGGTTGCGCGTAGCCCATCGCCGCCTTGCCCAATGTAGACTTCCCAGCGCCCGACTCGCCTATCAAACCTAAGACTTCACCACGTCTAAGAGTTAGATCAACGCCTTTGATAATCGGGTGCCATTGTTCATCACTAAACCCGTCAATTATAACATCGCGCATGTCCAATAGCACGTCGCCTTTTGAGCCGCGAATTTTAGGATCAGATTTCATCACGTAAGCCACTTGTCATATGCAAGAACCAATCGACTACAAAATTCACAGCAACCGTTAGCAACGCAACAGCACCAGCCGGTAACAATGACGGCAAGGCAAGGGTCCAATCGAATGCAACAAATTGAATAAACCGCGATCCATCACGCACCATAGAGCCCCAATCTGCTGTTGGAGGTTGGATCCCAAGGCCAAGAAAGGAGAGGGCCGCAATCGTTAAAAAAACAAATGAAAACCTTAAACCAAATTCAGCAACAAGCGGTGTCATGATATTAGGCAGGATTTCGCGACGCATGATCCACCCAAGCCCTTCTCCGCGAAGTGTCGCTGCTTCTACGTAATCCATGATGGCAACATTGATAGCTACTGACCGTGTCAAACGATAGACGCGCGTCGAATCAAGTACAGCAATAATCATGATCAATGAAGGAATTGAGGAGCCAAAAATGCTGAGCAACATGAGCGCAAAAATAAGGCTGGGTATAGACATCAGAACATCGATACCGCGGCTTAGAAACTGATCCAACCAAGATCGGTTAATCGCCGCAATCAAACCTAAAGAGCCACCAATCAAGAATGATAAACAGGTTGTCACCAACGCGATTCCAATTGTATTTCTTGCACCATAAATTAAACGAGAGAGCGTGTCTCGCCCAATTTGATCTGTTCCAAAGAAGTGTTTTGCGTTTCCATCGTGCCAAGCCCAGGGCAAATCGGCCTTGGCAAATATTTCTGCCTCACCAAAGGGAGCCAATAATGGTGCGAAGATGGCCACGAACGCATAACAAGCCACAACAAACATTCCAAACCATGCAGAAATTGGTGCTTTGCTAAGCGTAATTTTTATGCGTCCCCAACCTGTACGCCTGACGCGGAGATCGCCAACCTCACCTGCCGCTGAATATTTTGTTTTTTTATTCATCTTGGATGCAAAAGCCTTGGGTTCGTTACAATTCCGATAATGTCGGCAAGCAAGTTCAATAATATATAGGTTGCTGCAAATATTAGGGCGCAGGCTTGGGCAACTGGGATATCGCGAGAACTCACAGAGTCCACCATCAACTGACCAATACCTGGATAAACGAAGACAACTTCGACGACGACGACACCCACCACTAGATACGCGAGATTAAAGGCAATAACGGTTGCGATTGGTGCCCAAGCATTGGGCATCACGTGTTTCAAGATAACTTTAGATTTTGAAACGCCCTTTAGTTGGGCCATTTCAACATAAGGGCTGGAAAGTAAATTGATGATTGAGGCACGCGTCATGCGCATCATGTGCGCGACAATTACAAGGGTCATGGTCAATGAGGGCAAAGCGATTTTGTAAAGACGCTCGCCTAAGAGCATATCTTCTGTGACATTTGCAAGTGTTGGGAAATACTTAGCCATCAGTACAATCAACACATATGCTAGGAAAAATTCTGGAAAAGAAATTGTTGTTAAGGTCACAGCATTGACCGTGCGGTCATAAATTGAGTTGCGCTTTAGTGCCGCCATAATACCAAGAAATAAGGAAAGCGGTACCGCAATTGCCGCCGTCACCCCTGCAAGAAACAATGTGTTCTTTAGCCGAGGCGCCACAAGTTCAATTACCATTCTAGAATTGTCGTTTCCCGAGGCAGCTCTACCAGAAAAAGATGTTCCTAAATCACCTTGAGCCACTGAAGCTACCCACGAAAGATATCTTTGCCAAGCGGGTTTATCCAATCCCAATTCACGGCGAAATGCTTCAACGGTTTCTGGTAGGGCTTGTTGGCCGAGAACTGATTCACCGAAATCGCCCGGAAGCATGGTTAAAGCGGAAAAAATGATGAGTGAAACTAAAAAGAGGGTTAAAATACCGAGGCCTAGCCGCTGTACAATTGTTGTAATTACTGGGTTCAAACGAGTGCCTCCCAACTCTCGAAACTGGCAACTAATGCTTAGTTCTTTGGCGGTACGCTAAGCGAGCCAGATGTTGAGTGTAAAGGGCCTTTCGCAAAACCTCGTGCTTACGCTTTTAAAATTTCGCAAAATCAAATTGCCTGTGCCAGAAAATTTACTTCCTTTTAAATTGTGTTCGTGCTGAACTAGAACAACATAATAATTAAATACACAATCTTGGAGGATAAAATGCGCAACATGAAAAAGGCGTTTATTAAAGATCAAACAGAAAAACTTGGCAGTGGTCGCATTGGCCGACGTCAATTTATTACTTCGATGCTGGCGGCAGGCGTTGTCTTGCCAGCTGCTATGACAATGGCAACAGACGTAATGGCCACGACACCTATAAAAGGTGGCAAGCTACGTCACGGGACAGGGTATGGCGGTACGACAGATACGATTGATCCATCAACATCAACCAACGGCTTCTCGCAAAATGTTCTTTATACGCGCGGCAACCATCTTACCGAAGTTGGAAATGACGGCAAATTACGCCCAGAACTAGCTGAAAGCTGGGAAGCGTCTGCTGGTGCAAAAACTTGGGTTTTCAACCTACGCAAAGGCGTTACGTTCCACAGCGGAAAGTCTTTGACTGCAGATGATGTTATCGCAACATTCAACTATAGCCGTGGCGAAGATACTAAGTCAGCCGCAAAAGGTCTGATTACATCAGTTAAAGAGATTAAAAAAGATGGCGATCATCGAGTAATCTTTGAACTTGAAAGTGGAAATGCTGATTTTCCATATATAGTCAGCGACTATCACTTTATGATTATGGCATCTAATGGAGATGGAAACGTCGACGCGACGCAGCAAGATAATAGCACTGGCGGCTACATGCTGCAAAAGTATGAGCCAGGTGTGCGGTCTACATTCATCCGGAATCCAAACTATTGGAAAGAAGGGCATGCACATTTCGACGAAGTCGAAATAATCTCAATTCTTGATGGAACAGCCCGCCAATCTGCGGTGATGAATGGAGACGTTGATTTGATCGACAATGTTGATCCCAAAACAGTTGATTTGTTGGCCCGTGTCCCATCGCTGGATATCTTGGAAACAACAGGCACCCAGCACTATACGTTCCCTATGCGCCTTAATGTAGAGCCATTTGGTAATGCGGAACTTCGTACGGCATTGAAATATGCGATTGATCGAGATGAACTGGTAGAAAAAATCCTTCTTGGCCACGGTGTTGTGGGAAACGATATTCCAGTTTCTGCGGCGATGCCATTCTTGAACACGGATATTGCTCAACGTACATTCGATCCAGAAAAAGCGGCCGAACACTATAAAAAATCTGGTCACTCTGGCCCAATTCAGCTTTCTGTTGCAGATGCTGCGTTTCCGGGCGCTGTAGATGCTGGCCAATTGATCGCTGCTTCTGCCAAGAAAGCAGGCATTGATATCGAATTGGTCCGCGAACCAAATGATGGTTATTGGTCAAATGTTTGGAACAAAAAAGGCTGGTGTGCCTGTTATTGGGGCGGTCGTCCGACCCAAGACTGGATGTACTCTTCTGCTTATACATCTGACAACAACTGGAATGATACAGCATGGAGAGATACGCCAGCAGCAGATCGCTTCAACGCTGTTATCACCGAAGCCCGTTCTGAGACAGACCAAGCCAAACGTGGCAGTCAGTATTTTGAAGCACAACAATTGCTTCACGATGATGGTGGCGCGATAGTTGCTATGTGGGCAAACTATATCCATGCACACAGCAAAAAATTGACCCATGGTCCAGATGTTGCGGCAAATTGGATTAACGATGGTAACAAAATATCTGAACGTTGGTGGTTTGCGTAAGGACTCCAATCAGATTAAATGACTAGAAAAAGCGGCCAAATCGTTGGCCGCTTTTTTTAAAATTGGATGATCAAATGAGACACGAAACCATTTTCCCATGCAAAATTATAGAACATCAGGATATGGGCATTGTGATGCCCGATGGTTGTCGGTTATCCGCGCGTGTTTGGATGCCAGAAGATGCAGCTAGAAACCCTGTGCCGGTGATTTTGGAACATCTACCTTATCGGAAACGTGATGGCACCATCGTGCGGGACCAGTTTAGCCATCCTTGGATGGCCGGCCAAGGCTACTGCTGCATTCGGACAGATATGCGCGGAAATGGTGAATCCGAAGGTCTAATGACAGATGAATATACCAAACAAGAATTGCAAGACGCATGTGATGTCATTGCTTGGGCTGCACGCCAGAAATGGTGCAATGGAAACGTCGGAATGCAAGGCATCTCTTGGGGAGGATTTAACGGGCTTCAAGTTGCTGCCTTGCGTCCACCAGCGCTAAAAGCTGTTATTACAATCTGCTCTTCTGCTGATCGCTATGCGGACGACATTCACTTTAAAGGGGGCAGCCTATTATTAGAGAATTTTGGCTGGTCCGTGAACATGATGTCTTATTCTTCACGCCCACCTGATCCACAAATTGTCGGTGATAAATGGACATCTATTTGGAAAAACAGATTAGAGAACCAACCTTTCAATTGGATTGATTGGTTAGGCCATCAACAACGTGATGATTACTGGAAACATGGCTCCATTTGCGAGGATTTTAGTCGCGTAGAGGCCGCAGTTTTATCCGTGGGCGGATGGCACGATGGATACCGCAATACGATCGCCAATTTGGTTGAAAACCTAACCGCGCCAGTAAAAGGCATTGTTGGTCCTTGGAACCATAAGTATCCCCATTATGCGGGACCAAAGCCAGCTATTGGGTTTCTTCAAGAATCTAAGCGGTGGTGGGACAAATGGTTGAAAGGGATAGAAACACACGTAGGGTCTGATCCAGATTACCGCGCTTATGTTATGGAATCAGTTAGCCCGGCAAGATGGTATGAGACACGGCCAGGTCGGTGGATTGCGGAACAAGATTGGCCTTCGTCAAACATCAACAAAAAGAAGCTATTCCTTTGTCCTGATGGTTTATGCAACAGCTCAACCAATTTTGAAATCAAAGTGAAATCTCCCGAACATTGCGGTCAATCTTGCGGAGAATACTTCCCCTTTGCCTTTGCAGCCGAATTGCCAGACGAACAGGCGTTAGACGACGCATCCTCCGCATGCTTTGATGGAGAATCGTTAGATCACAGCATTGATATCATTGGCGCACCGATCGTTCGCTTGAATGTTTCCTCAGACAAGCCCAATGCTCAGTTGGTCGTTCGGTTAAATGATCTGCGACCGGATGGAACCAGTGCTTTAATTACTTATGGTGTTTTAAATCTCACGCATCATACATCACATGAACATCCGAGCGAGTTATCTCCACACCAGAGGTATGATTTTCAAATAACTTTAGATCAGATTGCATATAACATTCCAGCCGATCACAGGCTACGGATCGCCGTTTCGACTTGCTATTGGCCAAAAATTTGGCCATCGCCAGAAAAAGCCGAAGTTTCCATTCATTATGGTTCCATAGAAATTCCCTCGCGACCGATTACAAATACTGGTGATGAAATTGAATTCGAAGAGTCAGTTGGCGCTCCGCCATGCAAGACAGAAGAGTTGCGGCCAGCATCCTATGACCGAGCCACTGCAACAGATGCAAAGACTGGTATTGTCACGACCACAATTTTTGCTGACAACGGAGAGAACAAAGATTTAACCCACGGGTTGATTTCCGGTTCATGGATGAAAGAAGATTTTTACATTCACCCAGATGATCCAACTTCGGCAAAAGCGACAGCAGAGTGGGAACAAACTGGGGGACGAACGGGTCAGATGTGGCGTACGCAAGTAACGGCTGAAATGACTTGTGATGTTGAAAATTTATATACTAAGCATACACTTAAATCATATTTGAACGGTGAAGAGTTTTTTGCAAAGAATTTTAAGGGGCGTGTAGGAAGAAAGTTTGTTTAAACACAATCTATGCGCTCAGTGACCGGCGCCAATCGGCGAGAGCAATGGCACAATTTGACTTGAAATTGGTACTTGAATAGTTGTGCGTCCCCACCGTTACCCCCACCCCAGCCCCTGTTACGCCTTTAGCGGACACAGAGTGCCAAAAGAGTTGATCAGAACCTTGAATGCGAGCAATATTAGAGCAAGAAGGTTCTACTTGCGGAATGTCGGCTATGGCTCTGCCGCCTGAGGTGGGTAGTTATGCCCAAGATTTTATTGGAGTAAAGCTTAATGGTTTCACTTTCTCAAGCGACCAAGATACCATGATAAGTCTACCTCTCTGTTTCCTTATATTTTTGCCAATAGTTCTAACAGCGCAAGTCTTTGATAACGTCTCAGAGATAGCCACCCCAGTTGGCATAAACGCTATGGAGCCTGCATTATTCGGAATTGCAGATGGCAGTATCATTATGTCATGGACCGAACCTGATGGAAC